>Ga0310695_10008003_pt1 | contig 16582 bp, 8 predicted proteins | sample RumenRJG_04DNA_FD_203882 | JGI IMG/M metagenome (GOLD analysis project Ga0310695, IMG submission 203882) | Bovine rumen microbial communities from Lethbridge, Alberta, Canada - RJG_04 (v2) (version 2) | ecosystem: Host-associated > Mammals > Digestive system > Stomach > Rumen | place: Canada...
GGAGGGACGTGCCGTGATAGCTTTCGACGCTTACTATGGTTGGCAGAATGCACCTCGTAAGATGAAGATGCTGAATGCCAAGCAGTATATGGCCATCATGGACGAACAGAACGTTAATTCCGGTGGCGCTCCCTATGACTGGTATGCAATGAAAGACGATGGTTCCTACAAGTACGCAAGTATTTTCGATGCCAATGGTAATGTGAACGACACTGACTGGGTGAACGAGATGTTCAAGGACAACGCTGTGATGTACAGTGCTAACCTGAGTGTAAGCGGTGGTAGCCAGAAAGGTAACTATGCCGTTTCAATGGGTTACATGAACCAGGAAGGTATTGTGGGTGGTAAGGATGTTTCGAACTATTCGCGCTACAACTTCCGTGTGAACTCGGAATACCAGATTATCGACAAATTCCTGAAGGTTGGTGAGCAGGTTTCTCTGATTTACTATAAGAAGAACGGACTGAGTGTAGGTAATGCCTATAACAACTCACTGCGTGCTGCTTTCGGAACATCGCCTCTGGCTCCTATCTATAGTGACAACGGTAAGTATGGTTCACCATACAACGATACTTCTGATAGCGAGTGGTATAATGCCGACGGTAACCCCTACGGTGTGATGATGACCACCAATAACAACAGGACGCAGAACTTCCAGGTGACAGCTAATGCTTTTGCTGAGTTTGAGTTCATCAAGAACTTGAAGTTCCGCACCACCTTGGGTGTGAAGTACGATTCAAACAACTATCGTGGCTTTACACCGCTCTATCACTTCAGCCTCTATAGCTATAATGATACCCGTACGAATGTTTCGCAGAGTGCCAGTGACGGTTTTGGTATCACATGGACCAACACACTGAGCTATAACTTCGACTACAAGGAGCATCACTTTGATGCAATGGCTGGTTATGAGGTTTATCGCACGGAGGGTCAGAGCATCTATGGTGCCAACGGTTCGCTGCGCGACGGTTTCGACACCTGGAACTATGCTTACTTGAGCAATGGTACTGCAAAGAATCAGGAGAATGGTCTTTCGGTCAGCGGTTCACCTTGGGATGAGGAGCGCATGGTCAGCTATTTTGCTCGTGTGGGATGGAACTGGAAAGAGACCTATATGGTGAACGCTACCCTGCGTTGTGACGGTTCCAGCCGCTTTGCAAAAGGTCATCGCTATGGTTGGTTCCCCTCTGTGTCGGCAGGTTGGGTGATGACCAACGAGAAATTCATGCAACCTCTGACGAAGGTGATGGACTACTTCAAGATTCGTGCTTCTTGGGGTCAGGTGGGTAACCAGAATATCGGTAACTACATGTATCTGGCACCTATGGGCTTCAATAATTATTTCTATAATTTCGGAAGCACCTTGGGTTCTGAGGCTGATCAATGGGGTGCCGTTCCTACACGTCTGGGTAACGAGAACATCACTTGGGAAACCTCTGAGCAGTTTGACCTCGGTTTCGATGCACGCTTCTTCAACCAGCGCTTGAACGTGAACTTCGACTTCTATGTGAAGACCACAAAGGACTGGCTCGTTCAGCCTCCCGTGCTGGCTACGGTAGGTACTGGCGCTCCCTATATCAACGGTGGTGATGTGAAGAATACCGGTGTGGAACTGGGCTTGAGCTGGAACGACCGCATCGGCAAGGACTTCCGTTACTATGTGAATGTGAATGGTGCCTATAATAAGAATAAGGTGGGTAACATCCCCAACGAGGACGGTATCATCCACGGTGAGACAGGTTCTGTGCTCTATGATAACTCCGGTGAGTTCTATCGCGCCTCGAATGGTGAACCTATCGGTTACTTCTGGGGCTATAAGACTGCAGGTATCTTCCAGAACCAGCAGGACATCAACGACTGGATTGCCGCAGGTAATGGCGTGCTGCAGTCAGACGTGAAGCCTGGTGATGTGAAATACTACGATATCAACCACGACGGTTTGATTAATGAGTCGGATAAGGTAAACCTCGGTAATGGTATGCCCGACTTTACATACGGTTTCTCCATCGGCTTTGACTGGAAGAACTTCGACTTCTCCATCCAGGCTAACGGACAGACCGGTAACAAGATTGTGCAGACCTATCGTAACGTAGGTAACACAACAGCTAACTATACAACGAAGATTCTTGACCGTTGGACAGGTGAGGGTACATCCAACTCGATTCCCCGTGTCACCAATACCAACGTCAACTATCAGTTCTCTGATCTCTTTATTCAAGACGGTGACTTCTTGCGCATCTCCAGCATCAAGCTGGGTTATGACTTCGCTAAGTTGCTCAATTGCAAGTACATCTCTCAGTGCCATGTTTACTGTCAGGTACAGAATGCCTTCACCTTCACCAAGTATGACGGCATGGATCCTGAAATCGGTTATGGTAATGCTGGTTGGGTAACAGGTATCGACTACGGTTACTACCCACGTCCACGTACTGTTCTTTTCGGTGTTAACTTGAAGTTCTAAAAAAGATGATTACGAATATGAAAACAAAGATATTATCTATAGCCGCTCTCGGTCTGCTTTCCGTAGGACTGACATCGTGCGGTAATGATTTCCTGGAAGTTTCATCGAAGACCGAAGGAACAACGGGTAACTTTTATTCCAACGAGGCTGCTGCTAACCGTGCCTTAATTGGATGCTATGACGGATGGCAGCGCACCGTATCCGACGGTCCTACCTTTGCCTTCCATTATCTGTCAGAGCTGTTGTCTGACGAATGCTTCGGTGGTACAGGTGCTAATGATGCCCGCAACTCAGCTGTTGTGGACCGCTTCGATATGAATGAGGATAACTCACAGGAGAACCTGCACAACCAGCTCTGGATAGCCTACTATCAAGCTATTTACCGCGTTAACGAACTGTTGTCAAAAACAGAGGGCATCTCTTGGTCGAGTGAGAAGGTCAAAGGACAATTGCTGGGTGAGGCCCGTGCCATGCGTGGTATTCTCTACTTCGATTTGGTTCGTGTGTTTGAGAATGTTCCATTGTTGACAGCGCCTACTACGGAGAATGTTGCGCAGTCGCCCGTTGACGATGTTTATGCGTTGATATTTGATGATTTGAAGTTTGCAGCTGAGAACATCCCTGCAGATGCTTATCCCAAGTCTTCTTCCTCGACCAACGACGGACGTCTCACTTGCTATGCTGCAAAGGCTATGATTGCTCGTGCATACCTGTTCTATACGGGTGTCTATGGCAAAGAGCCTACCGGCATGACCAAGGCTGAGGCTTTGCAGGGTCTGGAGGATATCGTCAACAGTGGTGAGTATGACCTCGTTCCCCTGTATAAGAATCTCTGGTATTGCGCCAGCACCAAGTGGGAAGGCAGCGACCAGGCAGGTTGGAAGGAAGTTTCTACCTATGCCGGTGAGGACAATGTGGAGAACATCCTGACAATGAAGTTCAACTATACTTCAGACTATAACGGAAATGCTGGCGGTAACAATGCCATCCAGATGTTCTCTGTTCGTGGAGGTACGTTTAAGGCTCCTTATGGACAGGGTTGGGGCGGTGCTACGGTACCCGGCAATTTCTATGAGTCGTTCCCCGCTGGTGACCAGCGTCGTGACGCTTCTATCATCGACTTGGCAGGTGAAGGTATCGAGGCTACGGATGCCTATCAGAAGGCTATTCTTGACCAGCGTGAGTACACTGGCTATTTCAATAAGAAATATACCGCACGTTCTGGTTACCACCAGAGTGAAAGCGGTTCGTGGAACCTGACCCACTACTGGGATGGTTTGATGGCTGGTGACTTCCAGATTTCTCAGCCTATTGGTTACACACTGATTCGCTATGCCGATGTATTGCTGATGGCTGCCGAACTGGGTAGCAGCAATGCTCAGGACTATCTGAACAAGGTGCACAACCGTGCCTATGCCACAGAGAATGCTGACGGATCGATTTCTGCGCCCAAGACTTCTATTGAAGTGACAAAGGCAAACATCATGGAGGAACGCCGACTGGAGTTTGCTTTTGAGGGCATTCGCTATTGGGACTTGCTGCGTCAGGGTGTTGATGTAGCTGCCGACGCTATTGTCGCTTCTGGAATGAAAGTCTTGAACGGAGGCATTGAGGGACAGGTGTCTTATCAGCGTTCCAACATTACTTCAAAGCGTGGCTTCCAGCAGATTCCTCAGACGCAGATTACGCTGTCGAACCATGTTCTGAAACAGAATGCAGGCTGGTAATTCTTTAAGATTGAAGAATTGAAGAATTAAAGGATTGAAGGAAAAAGTCCTTAAGTCCTGTAGTCCTTGCAAAAAATAAAGAATTCAAAAAATGAAGATTATGAAAATGAATAAGATATTATATTCGTTCATGGCTGCGGTAGCACTGCTGCTGCTGGGGTCATGTGCGCCAGATGATCATAGCCTGGGTATGCCCGATTATGACGCGGAAGATTTGGTGCATGGTACAGCATTCTCTGTTACTGTGGATGACCAGAATACCGTTACGCTGAAGAGCCTGCTGCCCAGTAACTATAATTGCTATTGGGTTCAGCCTAACGGCAGAAGCCAAGGCAACGAGGTGAAGATACAGTTACCTTTTGCCGGAACATACGAAGTGACCTTCGGTGTTGACACTCATGGTGGTGTGGTTTATGGTGAACCATATAAGTTTGAGATTACGACAAACAACATGTCGTTACTCGAGGATCCTCTCTATGCCTACCTGACCGGTGGTGTGGGCAAGAGTAAGAAATGGGTTCCCGTTGACAAGGACTACGGCGTAGGTAACTGCACAGGACCTGTGATGTATTGTAACCCCGACGATGTGCTGAACGACGGTTCTGGCGACACCAATATCGGTATCAATCACATGAAACCTAACTGGGACCCAGGATTCCAGTCGTGGCTGATACCACAGGATTCACCTTATATGGATAGCTATATGACTTTCTCGTTGGACGACGTCAACGGATGTACCATTACAGAGTATCAGGGTGAGACAGGTGTTACATCAACAGGTAAGTGGAATCTGAACCTGAGTGACAAGAATCATCCGACACTCTCGTTCACCGATGCCTTCATGATGCATAATACAGGTTTCAACGAGGTATGTGCAAACTATACCGACAATATTGTCATCACGGCTTTGACACCATACCTCCTACAGTTCGCCACCATGCGTACCAACAGTGAGGGCGCTTGGTGGATTATCTGGAACTTCATTGCAGCTGACGTGCAGGACGGTACCGTAGAGATTCCTTCGGAAGAGGCAAGCTACGTGACTGCTTCAAAGCCTGTATTGCCTGAGATTGAGGACCTGACAACCAAGCTGTTCACTACTGATATCAATGGCGTTGAGTTCGTAGGTGCTGAGATGAGCTATCTCGTGAATACCGATGAGGCTTACGACTGGCAGTGGTGGAACGGTGGTTCTTCTGCATGGGAGAGTGTTGTAAAGGGTAAGTATGGTGTTAACTGGGCTCCGAAGTGGGACGAGGATGCCATAGCTGAAGTTGAGCTGACGCTGGCTAAGAAGTCGGACGGTTCATATACCTACACACTGGGTGATGCAACAGGCTCACTGACTATTGCAGACGGCAAACTGAAGTTTGACGATCCTGTCACCTTCTTCACCGTTACAGGCGATAGTCGCGTGGTTGAGCTGACTGGTACCGAATGGCAGGTTATGAAGTGTGACCCAGGTTCTGAACTCGTACTTGGTATTCCTGACGGTACTGATACCGATGGTAATGTGAACAGCTATCTGGTGGTCAATCTGACCTATAAGCCAGTAGGTGGCGGTCAGACTGGTCCTACTGTAGTGGCAATCACTCACACTGAGGCTGAGCACATGTGGAAAGAAAATGGATGTATTCGACTTGGATTCCACCACTATGGTGCTGATGGTACAGGTATCTTCAGTGATGTAAATTCAGTAAAACTGAAGAAAAATCAGACAATTACTGTTACCTTCAAACTTACAGGTAATGGTATTACATGGACTAGTGCACCTAAGTGCGCCTTGATTGATAATAATATTAAGACGACATGGGAACCGGGTTGCTTCGACCTTGAAGACGCTGTAACGGTTGATATTAACGGTGGTGAGACAACCGTGAAATTGACCAATAATACGTCTTCTACTCAAAAGTTTGTAGATACTTGTCTAGATCTTTCTATCCAGTTAGACAATTATGGAACGATGGCAAGTGCTGAGGACTGGGAGTCTGTTGGACTTGAAATAGTTTCTTGCACTATTGAATAACCCTAAAACAGAAAAGTTATGAAATTAAATAAAATATTTTCCGGTATCATGGCGCTCCTCATGGGAGCTGCCATGCTGACCGCTTGCAGCGACAAAGATGACTACTCTGCCAATACTGGTACGCTGCTGACGGACGGCTCCGTGGTCACTGGCTCATCGGATGTGACGGCTACTACAGCCACATTCCACGGTACTGTGACAGGACTTGAGAATATGAATCCTGCATCCTATAGCACGGGATTCAAATATGGATATGCCCAGAATGCCCTGACAGAAACAGCATCAGCAGCCTCTGCCAGTGAGTTCTCCTCTTCGTTGTCGGGTTTGGTGAATAACACCGTCATCTACTATCAGGCTTTTGTCACCCTGCAGGGTAAACTGACCTATACCGGTGAAGTAAAGTCGCTGATAACCACTGATGCAACAGCAACGACTGGTGACGCAACGGATATTGATTTTGCAGGTGCTACACTGGCAGGTTCTATCAGTAAGTATCCTGAGGATGCCAAGGCTGGTATCGTTATCTCAACGTCGAATGACGAAGAGGCTGTTCGTGCCGGCTTGCGTCTTGCAAATGCCAGTTTGGGAGATAGCTATGCCATCGCCAAGTCAGGTTTATTGCCCTCAACTACTTACTATTATGCCGCTTATCTTGACTTAGGTCCTGGAGTCGTATATGGTGAGGTGAAGAGTTTTCAGACGGATGCTCATGAAATTGATGTCAATGAGGAGTTTGTTGATTTGGGCCTCTCCGTTAAATGGGCTAAACATAATATCGGTGCCAAGGAAGAGAAAGATCTCGGCGGTCTGTTTGCTTTCGGTGATTTGACAGGTGTTAACCCAAGTGTTGATCCTGCAGACTATGCTTCTGCTGATACTTATAAGACGGCACGGGATATTGCTTATCAGGCTACAGGCGGCAAGGCTACATTGCCAACAGCTGCTCAGTTTGAGGAATTGTTCTCTCTCTGTAAACCTACTTATGGAGAATTAGACGGTGTTCCCGGTTATACCTTCACAGGTCCTAACGGCAACAGCATTTTCATGCCAGCCGCAGGAAAACGTGTCGGTCACGAAATTCAGAATGCCGGTGTGATGGGATACTACCTTACAGGTTCTGTCAATACCACTAACACTCAGTTTGCCGTTGACTATGAATTCTCTGCTTCTGCCGGATCGCGTGCTACACGAGCTGCTTACGAGGCTCTTTCCGTACGTCCTGTTACCGTTGCACGCAACGTGAAGTTAGACAAGTCAATGCTCTATCACACCTGGTATCTTGATGTAGATGAGGAAGGTAAATGCCGTAAGTACTCATGTCCGCTCTATTTCTATGGCTCTGATGATTCATGGCGCACGGTGACCAATGGTGAGCCAGTACAGGGCGATGTCTGGAGCTGGATGCCTAACTACATGGGTGGCGATAGTTGGATTTGCGCTGCCAAGGAATATGGCTACATGAAATTCAACGAAGACGGTACTGTTGAGGTGAATCAGAACGGAACCTCTAAGACAGGTACCTTTACCGTAGATGAAACCAACAAGACACTGACATTGGAAGGTGTTGAAATCCTGTATCTTGACAATTATCATGCCTCGGCTACTAACTGGAGCAATAAACTGAAGATTCTTGCCATTGATGAAACAGGTATGCAGATTGGTGTCATGCGTGATAACGACCCGAATGAAGGCCTCTGCACCTGGTCGTTTAACTATGTGAATGAGGAAGCGCGTAAACCTACAAAGTTCAATGTAAGCCTGCTGCACTGGGATGACAATTACAATTCGGCATGGGCATCCTTCTATTCTGAGATCAAGGTGGAGGAAGGCAAGCAATATACCTTCGAGGCTACAGGTCAACGCGATGGCGGTAAAGTCGTAGTGCTGGACTTCCCGGGTCTTAAGAAAACCTATCCCAATGCTATCATTCGTATTGATAAGATAGAGTGCGATGGCAACGATGTGACATTTGATGTTTCCAAGTTCAAGTTTGGAGATATAGAGAATAACGGTAATTATCGTATTGAGATATTTAATATCTGGGGTGCCGGTACAGGCAGCGACAGTCCGTTTGGTGGCGGCGCCAAAGAGCAAGAGCCCGCGCTTGCCTTCAACTCCTCGATGAAGATAACTTATACCATTGTCACGCTTGAGGGCTTCCAGTGCGGACTGAGTGCCGCTGCTAATGACTGGAGCGGTGACTGGGGCTCTGAGAAGATTGGCGTAGGAGGTCCTGGTACCTATACCGTGGTCAACCATACTCCCGTACCCAACGGTATGGTAGTAGTGGTCGATATTGAAGGTTTCTCGGCTGCCTATCCTAATGCCAGCATCACTCTCGACAAGGTCGAAGTAGATGGTGCTGAGGTGGTCTTCGATGCTTCGAAAATCAAGACTGGCGATATTGAGGGCAAGGGCAACTACCGCATTGAGCTCTTCAATATTTTCGGCGCCGGAACGGCTGCCGATAGTCCCTTCGGCGGTGGTGCCAAGGATTTTGAACCTGCTCTTGGCTTCACCGACAATCTCGCTGTTACATTCAGTGTTAACAGCCTATACTAAAACAAAATGATTAATATGAGAAATATGAAGAAAATATTCATGCTGATGGTGGCCTTTTTGGTCACCACAGCATTCGCTGCTTGTAGCGATAGTAAAGATAATGGTGGCGGTGGAGCTCCCGTTTCAAAATTGACCGTACGTCCATTGGCATTGTCATTTGGCAGCGAAGGCGGAGAAACTATAGTGAAGGCTCAGGCTCCTGTACAGGCATCTGCCACGAGCAATGCCGAATGGTGTCAGGTGACTGTCGGTGAACGTTCCGGTGATATTTCGGTGTCGCCTGTAACAGTGACTGTAAGTCCTAATACGACAACTTACGAACGCTCGGCTGTGATTACTATCACAGCAGGTTCGGAGAGTGCCACAGTGACCGTCACGCAGAGCGAGGGTGAAGCTGATGTCCCGACAGGCGAAATCACTGCTACTGCCAATGAGATTGCCAAGAAGATGTATCCGGGATGGAACCTCGGTAATACGATGGAGGCATCAGGTGACGGCTTGGCATGTGAAACGGCATGGCAGCCAACAATGACTACACAGGCTGTGATTGATGCTGTTGTTGCCGCTGGCTTTAAGTCAGTACGTATTCCTTGCTCATGGAATATCCATACGAAGGATGGTTCTATTGATGCCGAGTGGATGGCTCGTGTCAAGCAGGTGGTTGGCTATTGCATCAACAAGGGTCTTTATGTGGTACTGAACGACCATTACGATGGTGGATGGATTGAAGTAGAGGGATTCACCAGATCGACTTCTGCTTTCAAGCCGATGACAGAAGAACTGATAGAGGCAAAGAAAGCTAACTTAATGAGTCTCTGGACTCAAATTGCCAACGAGTTCAAGGACTATGACGAACATCTGCTCTTTGCTGGTTTGAATGAACCCTTCCAGCAGTACGACCTCTTTAATGGTCGTCATGAGGAACTGACACCAATACTGATTGAGTATAACAAGGCTTTTGTTCAGGCTGTCCGTGCCACTGGTGGTAATAATGCTAACCGTACCTTGGTGGTACAGGGCCCAAGCACTAATATTGATTCTTCTTGTGACTACATGACTATCGGTGATTTGCCTGAGGAGGCTGGTAAGCTGATGTTTGAAGTTCACTTCTATGACCCAGGACAGTTCTGTGGCACCTTTGACGCTTCGGGTGATAAGGCTTACTATTATTGGGGAGCTGCTAATCACTCAACCGATCATAATGCCACATGGGGTGAGGAAGACTTTATGCAGGCTCAATTCGCGAAGATGAAGGAGAACTATACAAAATACGGTTTCCCTGTCATTATCGGAGAGTATGCAGGTTTGCAGCGAACCTTGGGTGAAGGACAGAGTCAGGAGAAGCATAATGCTTCCGTGAAGCACTTCTACCAGTGTGTCAACGAATATGCTACCAATAACGGTATCGTCGCATTTGCATGGGATACTAATGATGTAGCTAATCTGGCAGGCGAGGGTGGTTCGTCAACCATCATCGACCGTGCAAAATGCACCGTGGTAGGTACCAATGCGATGGCTGGTATCTTAGCCGGTGCTGCAGCTGGTGTATGGCCTAGCCTTGGTAATTGAAAATTAGACTTAAGTTGAAAAATGCTTATCGCCCTGCATTGTGAGAATGCAGGGCGATTTTGCTTAGAATACTGCCTTTTGGATATTTCCGGTATCGGTAGGCTTTCCTAACAGGAACTTGTCGAGGAAAGCTTCCACTTCTGGGTATTGACTTTCGGGAAGCATGCAATGGGGATGACCGCCAAGAATGGAGTAACCCATGCGGTCCTCTATGCCAAACTGCTGCCAGACCTTACGAGCGGCCTGTGCCGAAACAAGTGCAGAACGGTCAGCCAGCCATTTGTAGTCGGGATTGCCCAGAATGAGTAGGGCTCGTGGACAGATCATGGCGCAGAGCTCATGATGGTCGTAAGGCATGCGATAGACACTGTCGCCAGAGAAGGTGGTGCGCATGCTCTCCAAGAACCAGTGATAGTCGGTCTTCTCTAAACATTCTACGCTGTCCTGCTGGTGCGAGATGCGCCATGCTGCAGCCCCACCGCCACCAGGCTCCTGGGCTATGGTGAGGGCGATGCGTTCGTCGAAGGCTCCACAGAAGAGAGCCATCTTGCCTGCATAGGAACAGCCCGTGACACCAATATGGCGGGTGTCGATCTTGGTCACTTCCGGTCCTAAAAGTTGTAATCCGTCAATCAGTCGGCTCAGCCCCCATGCCCATTCGCTATAGGCACCATTGGCTTTCAACTCAGGGTAGAGTCGGTCGAAGTTGTGTTCTCCCCTGTCGTGATGAGGGCGCCATTGGGAATAATCATTGACCTGGTTTTCATGGAAGGTCATGGTGGCAATGGGGCGGTTCTCAAACAAGGGCTTGGGCAGACTGAGCATGCTGGTACCTATCATCAAGGCATAGGGAGCCTTTCCGGTCTTGGGATAGTTGATGGCAGAACGGAGAGTAAGTGTCTCAGTACCCACGGTGACATCAACTATCAGCGTGTCACCAATCATCCGTGCCTTGATGTCCTGACTGTCAACAGCGGGCTTTTTGCCGATGCCGTAATGCTGGATTTCGGCTGCTATCTCACTGCGACGCTGTTCCCAGTCTTTGAACTGGGTCACCTTGCCTTTGCCATTGCTCCATGCCAATGGGTCGGGCAGTTCGCGGCACTCGGGTAATTGATCGTAGCCAGGCATCTCAGGAACTGCGAAATGGATGCCGGTATGCTCTTGGTCATAGACCAGTGGAGGTTGTTGTGCTGATGCTGCTGAAGTCATCAGACATAATGCTAAGATAATAAGATTCCTTTTCATTTCATCTCTTTCGTATGTGTCTCAATACGTTTGTCACTTTCAATAGAACGCCCCATTTCCTGTGGATTGGCTTTGATTTCCTGTAAGGTGAAGTCAGGGGTGTTATAGGAGTCAAGTAATTGGCGATAGTATTTCTTTGGATGTCTTTGGGGCAACATAAAAGGTTTCGTCGCTTTGCCGTCTATCCCGAAAGAGGAGAAATAGAGTCGGGTGTAAAGTCCGTCATCCCGTCTGCTGGTAAAGAGGAACCAGTGTCCATTGGACGACCATTGGTGCAAGCTTTCTGAACGCTGGCTGTTCACTTCGTCCATCGGTCGTGTCTCACCGGTCTTCATGTCGAGTAGCCAAAGGTCGGCCTCTGGATGCCATACGGAGAAATAACCGTAATTGATTAAAGAATACATGATATAGCGACCGTCAGCACTGACACGAGGCCAAGTCACACTCTTTTTCATCGCTTCGGCGCGTACAAGTGTATCCACTTGCTGTCCCAGTTTTCCGGTTTGCTCGTCAAACGCCACGCGACAGAGGTTGTACCGTTGTTGTTGGAACTCTTGAGGGTATGTGCGCTGTAAAGCGGTAATGAAATATAACCACTTCCCGTCAGGAGAGAAGGCGGGGCAGTTTTCTGACCATGTGGATGTCATGACCAGTGAGTCGCGTAAAATGGTATGTTTCTCCACATCATACACAAAGACGTCAGAGCTGTTGTCATAGACTTCTATGAGTTTTGGATTTCCCATGTGGAACATTTGTGCCGTCTTATTGGTGGAGAAAGCGATGTATTTGCCTCCAGGGTGCCAGCTTGGATAAACCATCGAGCCCCCTAAAGTGTCGTTCTTGGCTTTCAGGAGGTCAAGCTGTCCTTGGCATTGAATAATGGTGGCACCATGAGCACCCCTTACATGGAAAACATACTGTCCGGCGTGCGTGCTGTTGTTGGTGTGGCAGTTAACACATAAACCGGGAGTCTGTGATGTTTTTAGCAGGGGAGTTTCGTCGAAATTCGATAGGCATCGCTGCCAAATGCCCATGAGTCCATACATGGAATAGCTGGGAGGTATGCGTCGATAGGTGACTCCCCATTCTCCTAAAGGTTGGGAACTGACATAGACGTTAAAGGGCTTATGGCGTGTCCACTCTCCGTCCTTCCTTGTTGTTACGCTTACTTTCAGGTGTGCACCCTTGTTTTTGATTAACAGCTGGTGCCATTCATCTATGTCGAAATCGGTATCTTCTCCAGCAGAAGTCAGCTTGTCTCCTTGTGCACCTTCTACCGTTACCACCATCCAGTCCACTGCATCGTCCGTCATCGCAAAGTTTAATGGTGCTATATCGGCAGGGATTGTCACTCCGATATAGTCTGGATAGATGTTGGGAAGGCTGCCTGACTCTTTTTCGTGATGAGGCTGAGGCTGGCAACCTGTTAACAGCAGGAGTATGCTGATGATTGATAAGATAAACGATTCCTTCATGCGTGTTTCTTTTTTAAATAGGGTGCCATTAGTAGAACATTGCATCGGGTGTCATATTGTAAGTTTGTCGCAGATGCCGGCAATTGACGTTCTGTTCGATGAGTTCTGGTTGTCTGGCCATTTGAAGTGCTTCCTGTGCCCAAGAGCGGTAAAAAGGAGCCTTTTCCAACAGCTGGGCATATTTCTCCACTAATTCATATCTTCCTGTTACAAGACTCGTCTCTGTCAGTCGTTTCAAGGCTCGTCCGCTATAATTGTAGTTGGGATAGGACATCAGCGCTTCGTAGGCTGCCCTTTGTGACATGTTCAGCCAGCCTAATTTAAGATATAGGTCACTCATCAGTAATGATGAGCAGCAACTTGACAAAGAACCCCACGTGTCACGGATACATTGGCGTAGCTCGTTTTCCCCCGTATTGTTTAGCTGCCACTGAGCCAGCAAAGTGGCATAGTAGCAGGAACGCTGGCGCGGAGGGTTCTTTTGTGCTACTGAGAGCAGTCTCTTCCATAAGCCCAGATGTACTAACAGGTCGTACTGCTGTTCTTCTGCTGTTCCTATAAATCCATCTTGAACCTTATAGTCAATTCCTTTTATAATGACACGTAGCGGCCTGTTCGAGTGAGGAGCGTATAACAGGATGACGCTTATCAACAGGACACCAGCAACGGCTACACGGGATAAACTTCTAATGGCGGATGGTCGGCCGGAGCCAAGCACCGTCCAAGGTGCAAGTAGTGGCAACAGAATGCATATTGTTCCTGCCATCCACCAGTCTAATAGCATGAGTGCTATGGCAATGGGAAAAACTGCTTTCCCTTGGTGGGGAATGAGGAACGACAATAAAAGGGTTATGAATACAGCCACAGGGAGAGTCATCTGTACGTTGATGTCCAATAGTTGCAACCATAGCCAGATAAGAGGAATAAGCGATAGTATCAGTAACCATTTAGGGCATGCTTCTTCTCGCCAGTGATGCCATATACGGCATACGACCTGCCACCAAAGCCAATTCATTATCAAAACGAATACAGCGGTCACTGTTGCCCCCCAGCCGATATAGTAGTAGAATTGAACGATGAACTCTCCGATATAACGGGCTAGGCCACCAGGCTCTGATAGACGGGAGCACAGGTAGTCTAAACTATAAAGCCATAGCTGAGACTGCTCTCGGGCAGTCATCAGCCATGGATGGCTATAGCATAGAAAGCTGAAAACAATGGCAGCTAATACAATACTAATAGCAGGGAGAATTACTTTTCTCATTTAAGTTTATTTGAACAGGAGTTGAGCCATCTGATAGAGACTTCTGCGCCATGTTAGGAACTCGTGGGCTGTGCCCTCAGATACGTAGCCATGTGCATTGAAACCAGCAGCCTTCAGACGCTCTGTTGATTCTTTGATGGCATCGGGACGCTCCTTACTGCCACAGCTCTGGAAGATAACTTTCACCTGCTTCTTGTCCTTGATATCCTTGGGTTCGTACTGTCCACCGCTCAGCAGACCGTAGTAGCCGAATACCTCGGGACGGCGCAGTGTGATGAGCTTGGTCTCGAAACCACCCATCGACAAACCTGCCATTGCACGGTTCCACTTGTCAGACTTGGTCTGGAAATTGGCATCAATATAGGGAACGAGCTCATCGACGAGAACCGTCTCAAACTCCTTGGCAGTGAATTCCTGCAAACCGCCGAAGCGAATATCATTGGTCATTCCGTAAGTCATGACGATGATGAAAGGCTTGATCTTACCATCAGCAATCAGGTTGTCCATAATCAGGTTGGCATGACCTTGAGTGCTCCAGGCTGTCTCATCCTCGCCCCAACCATGCTGCAGATAGAGCACGGGGAACTTCTCCTTAGGATTCTTGCCATACGTTGGAGGGGTATAGACAAATGCACGACGAACGGTATTGGTGCTCTTAGAAGGGAACAGCACCTGCTGTACGTTACCATGGGGAATATCCATGCGGCAAGCATAGAAGGCCTGATCGTGGGCGGGAATCTCAATACCGCTCTCCCAACGGCAAGAACCGAAGTAGTTGTTGGTACCTGGGTCATTAACAACACCGCCGTCAACAGTGATGTGATAGTAGTGGAAACCTTCATCCATCGGACCTTCTGTCTGTCCGACGTATGATCCGTCATAGGTCTTGTGCAGCTTTGTACCGCCACGTCCGCCTAAACCGAGGCTGACAACAACCTCCTTGGCATCTGGAAGGTCAACACGGAAACGAACATAACCCTGTGAGTTAACCTGTGGGAACTGCTGACCAGGCTGGTTCATGACAGAAGGAACGAAGTCTTCCTTGACACCCTCTGTCTCGGGGAAGGCCAACTCTGGCTTGAAGGGAGGCTTCTGTGGACCCCCGAAACCGCCACGCTGACGGGGCTTGCGAGCAGGACGCTTAGGCATTTCCCAAAGGGGAGCCTTCATGTCGCGGATGTATTCGTAAGACAGCTTGGGCTTGTATTCTGAGTCGAAAGGCAATGGGTAGTTGGCTACACCAACCCAAGAGTCGCGGTCGCCTAAGTTCCAGAAAGTGACACATTCAATCACATCCTTATGCTTGCGGAATGCACGGAAAACACGGGCATACTGGTCAGCAGAATGCTGCTTCACGGAATCGGTGACATTCACACCGTCACGGCTGAACTGAAGCTGTCCGCCCATTTCCTCGTTGGCACGGATGTCGAGCTCAGTCACATGGATGTGCTTTACAACTTGCTTGTAAAGGCTGATAGCATCGTCAACTTCCTTCTCGGTAGGACCGTAGATGTTGTAGTGTCCCTGCATGCCAATACCATCGATGGGCACACCGGCAGCCTTCATCTTCTTCACCATCTCAAAGATGCGCTTGCTCTTCACAGGGTCGCACTCGTTGTAGTCGTTATAGAACAACAGGGCTTTGGGATCTGCCTCACGGGCAAATTCGAAAGCCTTGGCAATGAACTCATCGCCAAAGAGCTTGTACATCGGGCTCTGACGGTAGGGATCCTCTGCCTTTACATCGTCGGTGATGGCTTCGTTGACTACATCCCAGCAGTAAACGACGTCCTTGTAGCGGTTGACGATAGCATGGATATGCTTTCTCATGCGGGCATAGAACACTTCCTTCGTAGGATTGTCTTCATACATCCACTTACCAATCTGTGAATGCCACATCAAGCAGTGACCACGCATCTTGATGCCATTCTGACGACAGAAATTGGCAATACGGTCGGCACCTGCCCAATTAAACTGACCCTCTGCAGGCTCAGTAGGTTCGGGTTTCATGTCGTTCTCGGCGGTCACGCTGTTGAACTCCTTCACGACGAGTGCCTGTTGCTGGGCATTCGTTACATTACGCTGATTGACGGCAACGCCAATCTTGAAATAATCCTTGTAGGCGTCTTTCAGTCCTTGTGCATTGGCAATGCTTCCAATCATGGCGAGCACTGCCGCAGTAAGAATAGTTTTCCTCATAAGTTTTTAAATACTATATTAATGATGAGATAATTATGTTGTGCGCTTGCA
>Ga0310695_10008004_pt1 | contig 16582 bp, 13 predicted proteins | sample RumenRJG_04DNA_FD_203882 | JGI IMG/M metagenome (GOLD analysis project Ga0310695, IMG submission 203882) | Bovine rumen microbial communities from Lethbridge, Alberta, Canada - RJG_04 (v2) (version 2) | ecosystem: Host-associated > Mammals > Digestive system > Stomach > Rumen | place: Canada...
TGAATGAGAAAATTGTTGAAAAAGGTAGAACTGTTTATAACATAGCAATTGCAATTGTTTCTATGGCTATTATGTCAGTTGCTATTGTGAAGAACATAATAAATAGTGATGTTGTGGCATGCACTTTGCAGGCACTTGAAATGCATAAGAGAAATACACTATTTCTTAGTACTTTTCATGAATCTTCGTATATCCATTTGCATACATATGCAATATGGATAGCATTATTTTTTACTGATATGTATTCTTATTATATTGTTTGCTGATATTGTATCCGGCTCTTATAGCATACACATGAATGGTGCGGTATCCATCTACTCCACCATGAGAATGGTAAGTATCTGCAATAAAGCTTTTGATTTCAGCTTTGGCTTTATGATACTCAGATTTGCGGTTTTTTAGATAGTTGTAATAGGCGTTCGGAAATATATTGAATTTTCGTAACAGCCACCTCAATCCGGATTCGTCACTGTGTTGTTGGATGAATCGATAAGCCTCTAATCGATCTCCTTCGCAAAGAATGCCGCCGCTTTTTTTAAGAAGTCATTTTCCTTTTGGAGCTCCTGCAATTGTTTCCTCAATTTGAGGTTCTCCTTCATGATATCGTATTCGGCATTGGCTTCTTCATTTGATTGGCATTCTTCACGGTATTGGTTAACCCAGTTTGAAATACTTGCCTTAGAAACATCGAATTCTGCAGCAAGCGCTCTGATTGTACGGCCTTCTTCAAGGTGAAGACGAACTACCTTCTTCTTGAACTCCGGTTCGAACAGTTTGCCGTGTAATGGATACCTCGTTTCCTCCAAAATTATATCTTATTAGAACGAGGCGTTACAATTAAGCTATATCACAACAAAGTATCTTTATTTATTGTTTGTATTTCCTTTATGTTTAATAGCGCATATAATCATTATACTTATCCCCGCAAATGAACAGAACAACATAATATACCACGCCTTCATCCACCAGGGAGAATAGCATAATCTTACCCGATGCGCCCCCTGCATAATATCAAACATCATAAAGCCATCTTCATCCTCGTAAATATCAGTTTCTTTATTATCAACATACGCTTTCCAACCAGGATATAGTAACTGGGCAATTCTAAACTGTCCACCCGAATAACAATTTGTTTCAAATGTTACGCTATTGGTTTTAAACTCCATTTCCGAAACAGAAATATCTTCAATCTTATCTCCATTACGCATTGAAAAGAAGCTTTGTGCATCCATTCGTTCATAGATAAATTTATTTTCTACTACTCCAACCAAATTGAAATTAGAAAACCTTTCATTATCTAGTTCTTCATTTGCAATCAAATACTTCACCGCCAAATCTTTCCCACATTTTCCATTCCAATCCCACCCATTGTTCCCCAAAAAATCAAACAATGAAATATACATTGTTGCCCTATGCGCATGTGTTCCAAATAAATCTTGATATACACTACCTAAATTAGGTGTTAATGTTTCCTCATTTGTATCACATGTATATCTATAAAGCTTTCCGTTTTTTTGATCTTCCTCAACTTGTTCTCTTAAATAACTGATCACCCCTATATCCCTATATCTGTCAATCTCATACGCAGAATCAGATATATTTGTCAGCATTGATCTAGAAAAATTTCTTGCAGGAATCAGTATACATATCACAAAAATACTTGAAATCAAGTATTTTGCTATGGAAACCATCTTTTCATTTACATGTTGTAAAATAGCATGTGATATAAAATTTATGCATACAGAAATAACAATAGCAATTGCAAAATTATATAGAATCAAAATACGAGCGGGTTCACGAATACTGCTAAATATCGGCAACCTTGTAAACAAATTTCCTATAATATTCTGTCTACCAAATGAAATAATTATACTAATAACAGTCAATATTAGTGCATAAATGCAAAATCGCTCTCTCTTATACCATATTATTATTATAGTTCCTATAATTGCCAAAATACATCCCACAACAGATATGTATAATGTACAACCATCTCCCATACTGTTAGCTGCATTATAGAAATTATCCAGCTTTTCCACCCTTGTAACAACAAAATCATATGCTTCATTAGGTAGTTTATTAAGTCCTCGTACCGGTTCATCTAAATCCACCCATCTATATGTAAGATTCATATACTCCAACCCAGAAACTATCTGTCCAAAGCAAAAAATAGCAGAAGAAATCCCCATAATCATTAATAAAAAAATATTGTGAATCATCTCTTTAAAATCTTTATTAATACAAAGAAAGAAAATCCCCAAGGCAAAAACTGCGTGAATATATGGTTGCATATGTCCTGCAAGGATCATAAATCCAAGAAATGCTCCACCCAATATCGCCCATAGTTTATTTTTAAGGTTATTAGATGTTTGAACCGATTTTTGATAGCACAAAATAACCATTGGAAGCCATACTGTTGCCATAAAAATATTCGGCTGTCCTGTTGAGCGCGCAGCAACACTGCCTAGATAAGCAAATATAACTCCTCCGCTTATGCTCCCAGCCATATTTATCCTATTGTTATTTAGCAATAAATACATAGAAAACGATCCAATAAAATAATGCATTAAAATATATATATCTATTGCATATTGCATATTCTCCCCGTTAAAAAACAAGCCAAAAAAAATATTACCAATATAAAATGGTGCCGTTTGAATCTCACCTGCAAAAGATGTCCCGCAAAATTGATTAAAATCCCATAATGCAATCTCCCCTTTTTTCATAGCATGATAAATCTTATACATCCATGCATATGATTGTAATACTGCATCTCCTCCCCACATAAAAGTTTTACTATTTGATAAAACCTCTCCAAAAATAATACAATTGATTACTACAAGCATAATAAATGCCGATACATTTCTATGTTTTTCAATAATTCTTCTCATAAACTACGCTTTGTATTCAGTTCAGAATACATTAGCTCCTTTCCTATCCTGCAATCTATTGCTTAAATATACAAGTAAACGCACAAATTCTTTGCTATATTCAACACTCTTATTGAACTATCCCCCCATCTCTCCGGCACATCAGCAATACTTCCTGCCAGGATTCTTTACTACTCACAGCAATACTCCCTTGTTGCAATATTTCATACATTACCATAATATGTAGCCGATCTTATATAATCATCATTTCCAAAAGAACTTAAGATAGTTGTTTCTAATCGAAAAATCACCCAATCACATACATCATCATCATTCTTGCCATTATTACATAAAAATTTTATCTGCGAAGCGTTCTCATACTCACCAATGGAATATTGTATATTAACCCAGGAATCACCATTATTAATATCAATTTTATCTACGTTTATAATATCCCCATTTTCATCCATAATCCAAACAATTACACCCGCACCATCAGATTGCTCTGCAATCCACGGATGAAGCTTTGCCTGAAGTGATATCTTTGAATTAGCATCCAAATCACTAAGAGTAAAACTTGTATTTGGAGTTAAAAACGCACATTTACCAATATCATCAACTTCAACTATCCCAGCTGTATATCCCCATGGAGTATCTGTAGTTTTATTACTGTTCTCAAACGTAATATTGTAAGAGCTCCATTCATTGGCATCAACCGAATCGTATGAATTTGTACCATCAATAGACAAAGAATTATCTGCACTACTATCTGATACCGCTTCGTTAACCTCTGATATTTCCGTTTCTAGTTTCTGATCAGCTCTTATATTTTTACGCACCTGACCTATTATATATCCCAAAAGCAGAAAGCAAACTATAAATATCGGCGCCCAAAACTTTTTTATTAATTTCATTTTTACCTCATTAACTTGTCATAGTAATTACGTGAATATCTACTCAAAGCTCTATATCTAGTTTTAGAATATCCTCTGCACATTTTGTAGTAAAATACTGTTGAATAAACTGCTCTCCGGCATCAGACATCTTTCTCAGCTGATCGTAATCCTCATAAATCGAACAAATATACTCAGCCATTTCCTTTGCATCATCTACAACATGCATATTGCCAACTTTATCATCTAGTCCTTCGGCTCCAATAGATGTAGTAACAAGCGGAATCTGATAATATGCCGACTCAACCACTTTTCCTTTTACTCCAGCTCCAAATCGAAGCGGAACAATATCAATACGGCAAGACTTATACATTTCTGTCAATTCTTCATCAGATAGGAAGCCATCGACAATTATGTTTTTGCTAGCAAGAGCTTTTACCTCATCAGTCACTTTACTTCCTATTACATGCCATTTTATATCAGGATATTTTTCAATAATTAGTGGCATAACTTCTTTTCCAAACCAGATAACAGCATCAATATTTGGTGTATGACCAAATCCGCCAACATACATAAGATCCTGACGTTCAGAGAAATCTTTTCTTATACCTGATGGAACATCATCATAAATAAATAAAGGAATATTTCTGATAGGCTTATTAGGAAATGCTTTCTGCATTATTCCCTGCTCAAAACTACCAACCACATGTCCCACATCTGCCTTAGAGAAAAGATCGTATTCAATCTGTTTCCACTTCTCTGCTGATTCAAGCTTCTCTTTATTACCAGTTATCTCATATTCTCTCTTTTCTCTTATATGATGAAGGTCATGGGCAAAATAAATAATTTTTGCATGACTATACTCTTTCACAAGATCAATATACTTAATTGAAATATGAGGTCTCTGCAAGTAAACATAATCAAAATATTTCAGATTTTCTTTTAGGAAATCCTGCCAATTATTGTAGTAATAATTTCCATAAAGAACCTCTATTCCAAACTGATTAAGTTCGGTTGTGTATGGTTCGTGTTTATAGAAATTATCACCTATAAAAGTCACCTGCATTCCCATTTTAAGAAACATGAGCAAGTACATATATGAGCATTTACAGCCTGCGTCCTGATCATGCCACGGAACATATTGATCAACCACTAAAATATGCTTTTTAAAGCGGCTTCTGTCTTTGGCTATAAAGACATTCTCTGCATTATCGAAGTGTTCTTTTTCCAATACGTCTTTCCATTTGTCATAGAATTTCTTAGCGTTAGTAACCTGATAGGCCTTCTGTCCAGATGAAGTGTCTGTACCGTTTGATACGCCTTCAAAATGTACTACAACAGACAATGGCTGATATACAACTTTATATCCATGTTTTCTTACTTCAAAAGCCAAGTCAGTATCTTCATAATAAGCAGGAACAAACCTCTCGTCGAAGCCTCCAATTTCTTTCCAGAGATCTGCCCTTATCATAATTGCTGCACCAGATATATAATCTACTTCCTTAACATAATTATACTCAGGATCCTCCGGATTCATTTTGTTTCCATAATTCCAAGCCGAACCATCTTTCCATAGAATCCCGCCTGCTTCCTGAAGCCGTCCATCAGAGTATACTAGCTTTGAACCAACCATACCTATTGATTCATCCTTCATAAGATCAACCAAAGGTTGTAGCCAATTCTCCTGAACTTGTGTGTCATTATTCAAAAACAGAATATATTTACCCTTAGCATATTTCGCAGCATTATTACAGTTCAAAAGGAATCTAAGATTATTCTTATTCCTTATTACCTTTATTCCTGATACTACATCATTGATTCTTTCTGTAAAATCTGTTGAGCAGTCATCACCTATAATAATTTCATATGTCACATCTCCACTCTGCTTTTGTATAGACTTTATACAGTTATAAGTATAATCAAATTGATTGTATACCGGAATCACTATTGATACTTCCGGATTCTCAAATTCTTCAATAATTAACTTTTCATATGAATCTATTAACTTTGATTCGCAACTATCACTTACAGGAACAAGTTCCAAACTGCTACCATCAATCGGTTCATGATCATCTGCTTTAATGATTAAATCCAAATGATGATTAACTTCGTCCATGCCACCTTCTTTAAGAGCCTTAAAATACCTAGAAATCCTTCCTGGATTAAGTACTTTTAAAATAAAACTTGGATGTATAATACATCTCTTTATTACTCGTCCAAAGAATCTTCTCTTGCTTCCAATTGGGAAGAAGAAATAAGGTATATTACTAAACCACTTGGCAAATCTGTATGTTCTGGTCTTTTTATATCTCTCATAAGCTCTTTCAACCTCAAGCAGAAGCTCTATGTGTCCTTCTTTATTAAGGACTGTCTGCCTTAAGTCAGCATTCTTTGCAGTTAGTTCTTTTATTTGGTTAGTAAGCTGCTCAATCTGCTTTTCAAGCGCTAGTCCTGCTATCTGGTTTCTTAAAGTCTCTTTCTCATTCTCTGACTCTGTTATCTGGCTTCTTAAAGTCTCTTTCTCATTCTCTAGCTCTGTTATCCGGCTTCTTAAAGTTTCTTTCTCATTCTCTGACTCTGTTATCTGGCTTTTTAAAGTCTCTTTCTCATTCTCTAGCTCTGTTATCTGGCTTCTTAAAGTTTCTTTCTCATTCTCTGACTCTGTTATCTGGCTTTTTAAAGTCTCTTTCTCATTCTCTAGCTCTGTTATCTGGCTTCTTAAAGTTTCTTTCTCATTCTCTGACTCTGTTATCTGGCTTTTTAAAGTCTCTTTCTCATTCTCTAGCTCTGTTATCTGGCTTCTTAAAGTCTCTTTCTCACCATTTATAGCGCTATTCTCTAACTCAAGATCATGTATACAATTACGGTATATATCTATCTCAGCATCAAGCTTTGCTATGTGATTATTTCTTTCTTCTTCTTCTCCCTGAAGTGTAAGTATACGTTTGTTCTTCTCATTGTACTCCTGATGATCATTTAAAAACACATTACCAATAGAAACATCAGGCAAATCACCATTTGTAGCTACAGCAATATAGTACTTACCATCCATCCTGTAGTTCGAATTATCATGATACTGTATAGACTTGGATGTATCATTTGGGTCAGCAATTACTGACATAACTTCAAAAAATTGATGGTATATTCTATACTTAGAGAAATAATTGCTTATAAAGACATCAAATTCATCTCTATAAAATTCATGCACGTGAAATTTGTTCTGATAATTCCTGTCGTCTGAATACACTTTCCTGTTAGGCGTAGAAACAACCAAGCATCCATTTGGTTTTAGCACTCTGACTACCTGTTTCATAAACTCGCGTTGCAAATCTTCCGGTACATGTTCCAAAGTTTCAAATGAAACAAACACGTCTATGCTGTTATCTTCAAGGTCTAGTTCTGCAATGCTTCCCTGTACAAACGAAACATTGCTCTTGTCTCCATATTTATTACTAGCATGATAAATAGCCTCTTGACTAATATCTATACCAATTACACTTTTAGCATCTTGAGAAAGGATCCTTGTTCCATAACCTTCTCCACAGGCAGCATCTACAACAATCTTATCTTTAACAAGCGGCAACACAGAATAATATCTCTGATAATGCTCCATCTGTAATTCAGCATCATCTATTCCCGGAATAAATCTTTCACCAGTAAATTCCAATTTTTAATCCTCCCAAGTCCAAATGAATTAAATCATTCTGACTATTTGTATTCAATAATAGTTCCTTCATCAATATATATTGTACCCGGAATATCAAACTCTCTTTGTTTAATTCTAAAAACCAAAGCATCATCTATCCAACATAGTTGTACATGATCTTCTTGATATCCATTTGCCACAGCCATTGTAACAGTATATTCACCCTTATTCAGCGGAGGGATTGTTATTCCCATATCATATTCAATCACATCGTCTGCCACATGTAAGTCTTGCTTCAAAACAAGGCTGTTAGTACCAATTATTTCATTTCCAAGTCTGTCTCTTACAGTAATACCAAATATTGGGTGCGATACTTTTTTCTCAAATTTACATCTCGCAACAAAATGTACTAGCATTCCTGGTTCCACCAAATCAATGAGCTCATATTTATCATTAAACAAACCACATTGCGTAATATTAGCTTCCCCATTTCCCTTATTATATACACCATCTACAACATCAGGAATTTGAAGTTGTATTTTTCTTTTTCGGATAGTTCCTTCAACTCCTTCTTCAGTAAAATCATCAAAATCATGATTTCCGACACTGCTCTTCTCATCGCTTATCTGATGAAGAATGAATTCTTGATACTTCTTTAATCCTTCCACAGTATCTCCATCAAACATAACTTCGCCATGATTAAGCCATATAACACGCTGACAAAACCTTGTCACAGCAGCTGTATCATGTGTAACAAGAATAACTGTTTTTTCCTTCATAAGCTGATCCATAGCCCTGTAACATTTCTGCTGGAATCTGATGTCACCTACAGAAAGCGCCTCGTCAACAATAAGTATATCCGGCTCTGAAAAAATCTGAGTTGCAAACGCAAGCCTTACGAACATTCCGCTAGAATAGTTTTTAACAGGCTGATTAATGAAATCACCAATATCCGCAAACTCAATAATCCGCTTTGTTTTTTCTTCCATTTCATCTGCAGAAATACCCATAAGTGCTGCGTTAAGCTTAATATTCTCAATTCCGGTATAATTCGGATTAAAGCCAGCTCCAAGTTCCAGAAGCGCTGCTACCGAACCGTTTATTTCCATTTCTCCCGAAGTCTGGTTAAGAACTTCCGTAAGAATTTTTAAAAGAGTAGATTTACCAGCACCATTTGATCCGATGATGCCGACCTTTTCTCCTTTTTCTATTTTAAACGAAACATCTTTTAACGCGTAGAATGGTTTGTGATAGCTTTTCTTTAACGGATGGAAAGCCTCTTTAAGTCTATCCATTTCAGAATTATACAACTTGTATTCTTTTGTGAGCTTGTCCGCTCTTACTACAATTTCTCCCATATTATCTCCAATAAGGATTTAAGAATTATTACAACAAATCTGAGAAATGAACTCGAAGACTTGTGTATACCTTTTTACCAATAAAAAATATGATTAATGTAATCCCCCAAAAATATAGGGTCATAAATGGTGACTGCTGCCAGAATCCCTTCCCTTCAATAAGTGCAGCCCTATTTCCTTCAAAAACATAAAAAAACGGATTTAACTTAAGAACCTTCAATACACCTTCATTCATGGTTGACGGAGACCAGAAAACAGGAGTAAGCCAAAACCCTATCTGAAGGAGTATTCCTACAAGCTGGCCTGCGTCTTTAAAAAATACTGATAACGCTCCTACTAGATAGGCATTTCCTACCAAGAGAGCCATTACACAGAACGAATAATATATTACACTTACCCACGCAAAATTAGGTGTATATCCGTATACAAGGTATAAGAAAATTACAAATGTCAGCAAAAAGATATGGATGCAAAAAGATGAAAGAACTTTTATTATTGGAAGTTGCCACACTTTGAATTTCATCTTTTTCACAAGATACGAATACTCATAAAACACATTTGTTGATGTCAGTATACCATCATTAAAGAATGTCCAAGGTATATATCCAGCCACAAACCATAAAATGAATTCAACATTGTTGACAGGGGGATTACGAAATCCCACCTGAAACACATACCAAAATACAAGTACAGTAACCAGCGGTTGCACATAGGCCCAAAAAATACCAAGTGCAGATCCTGAATATCTTGACTTTAAGTCATTTTTTACCAGTTTATATATCAACTTTACATCTTCAGTCGTAAAACTCATTATAAATCATCACTCCTATATATTACCTTTTAACGCAAATTACCCTACAAAATTGTATATACATTATCAGTAATGTCAATGACTATATTCTAAGTGCAATTACATATCATAAAAATATTCGCTTTCACCTTAAATCCTCCACCCATTTAATGAACTGATTTGCAGATTTTTCAAAGTTAAAGCTTTCATCCAATAGCGCCTTAGCACTCATTGCTACCTCTATTGGATCGACATCCCCATTTAGCAATTTTATTATTGAGGAAACATAGTCTTCATTCGTTTTACAAAACATAAAATCTCTTTCATCAACAGCGGGAATTCCCTCTATTCCTATCTCATTGGTGAGAACCGGAAGACCTGCAGACATTCCTTCTAGTACCTTGATTTTAATTCCTGCGCCTAAAGATAACGGTGCAATCATACAAAGAGCAGTCTCAAAAAAAGGCTTAATATCTGCGATGTAGCCTGTTACCTGAACATTGTCTGATTCCATACCCTTCAACTCTTCAGGAGGATTTGATCCTATTACTTGAAATACTACGTCTTTATCAGCAAGTGCAGGCATCACTTCTCTAATAAACCATTCTGCCGCAGTATAGTTTTCTCTTCGTCTCATGTCCCCATAATATATTATCTTATTATCATAAACATTATGAATATCATCATATCTGTGATAAAAAGGAACCCACCTTTTTACATTTTTGTCAAAACCATATTGTTTAAGTAATTCCTCATCCTTTACATTGTTAACTATGATAATATCGCACTCTTTTAATATTCTTATCTCTTCCCTTTTGATATTTTGAAGCCTGATTTTAGCTAATACTTTTTGAATTCCAATGGCTCTTTCCCATTTTCTGGTCAGAGCCTGTATTGTAACATCTTCCTCTATACCGATAATCTTAGCGTTTGGGAATATTCTTCTGAAACAATCAAGAGAAAGCAGTGACTGTGTCCATTCAACAATCAATATATCCGGAATAAACCCCTCCTTTTTGTACCCACGAAGGATTCTGGTCATCAGTATCTCATTATAGAGAGTTTTCTGATTACCATATCTGTCAAACGGAAAAAATAATCTCCCTACATCAAGGCCGTTTCTAATGATTTTTTTTAAACCTTTATCATAATTACAGATAAGATCACAACGTATGCTTTTGTTAAGAGTAAAACTTTCAATCTCCTCCGGAAGGTATGAGCTTACCAGCCTTACTTCAAATTTTCCTGACTGAACTAATTTCTTAATATAATAATTGTGTATCTGGCCTCCGGCATGTCTTACTGTATCATATGGGATATACGGTGATATCCATACTATTTTTTTCATAAATCTATATCTCCAGTCAAAATCGCTAACCAAAAGCAGCAATTTTCCTAATTCCCCAAATGGATGGGTACGAAAACTCACCGTTTCCTCAATACAACAAACATATCCCCCGCCCAGGCTTTAAAGCGTGTATAACAATCAAGCATTGTCAATAAAGAAATGATTCCCATTACATTCCTCGCGGAGATATACCTTTCTCTTTTCCTGTTAACCGTCTTGGACTTTTCCAGTATTCTAACAGACGATTCCGATAAACCAAGGACTATCTTATTCTCTAGAAGCATTTCAGCAATATCGGCTGATTTCTTAGCCAGCCCCGAGCGTATCTCTCTAGTCTTATCATTTGAAGGGGTACTGACATGCTTATGCCTTCTGTAGCGTACTAATGGTCTGTTATATGAATACAAAGTTCCCCTTGCAATTGCTATGCACCAAAAAAACTGGTCATGAGGCCAGTTCTCATCCCACATATCACCGATATATTGAATCAGTTTTCTCTTCACGGCATATGTACATCCCTGCCTCAGAGTATCCTGAAAGGCGCCACTAAACGGTACCTTAGTAACTTCATCTTTTCCAAGAGAGGGCTGATAAATATATGCCTCTTTCCCTGTCTTGTTATCAAAAGGCTCATGCCTTGACACCAATAGTTCAATATCCGAATTCTGAGAACAGATTTCACTCATTATTCTGATTTTGTCTTTGTCCCAAATGTCATCCTGATCGGAAAGAAAAATCAACTCGGCAGAAGATGACTTTATGGCAGACATAAAATTTCTTTTCCAACCAAGGTTGTCACTATTGACGGAAAGTTTCCAGGTACTATCTAGATTATGTTCTGATATAAAGTTCCTGATAGTAGCTACCGTTTTATCAGTAGAACAATCATCCTGTATGATTACTTCATCCGGCTGCTTAGTCTGAGTATAAATTGACTCAAGTTGTTCCAATATATACTTTTCACCATTGTATGTGCACATTACTACAGCAGTCGTCATTTTATGTTCCTTAAAAAAGTGTTTTTTATTTGCATACAGTTTCCAGCGCTCTGATGTATTATTCAGAAATCACTTTGTTTGTATATTTTTCAAGCAATAATATTCTTGTCTCTTTTTCAACTGCTAATCCCTCATTTTCTATGGGATTAGCCTGATAGAACTTATCATTTGGAAGATCAAGAAATCTTGATACATCTACTTCCTGTGTTCCTGTCCCGATATCATTCAGAAAAGTTTCTTTATTGTAGGGATACTGTGAGCCGGCGCCTATCATATTCTCTGAAATTGTGTCATATATCACTTCATAGATATCCGACATTCAATAATCCTCTTAGCTTCTATCTGCATCTGTGCTCTGCGAAAACGACTCAAATATCTCAAGGTACTCACGGGTGATCTTCTCCAGTTTAAAACGATCTGACTCACCCGACAGTCCGAATCCCCCGTCTTCACTTACCGCTCTGTCTATCGCATTCGACCACTCTTTTGTATCAAACGGGTCTTTGACGTAGATCGCTTTGGAACAGGTAACTTCTTTTAAGCAGGTCTTTTCTGTAGTAACCGTCGGTCGGCCAAACATCAATGCCTCGATCGGAGGCATGCCGAATCCCTCGAACACACTGGGAAATAAGAATGCTCTGCAGTTTTGATACAGGAGATTCCTCTCTGCGTCACTTACGAAACCGGTAAATCTTATATTATCCTTTATCCCCAGGGATTCTATCTTCTTAACTAATTCTGCTTTTGCGACACTCTCTCCGCCGACGCCACTGATCACGAGTATTTCTTCGTGACCTTTCTTCTTTCTATACGCAAATGTATTAATTAGAGTATATAGATTCTTGTGTGGTAAGAGAGAGCTCACACAATAGTAGTAATCCTCTGCTTTCAGCCCCCATTTGGAAAGTTCACTTATAGGTGCCGATTCTCCTGTTATTACAGGATTATAAATTGTGATTACTTTATCTGATGCAGCTTTATAATTCTCAACTATGTCTCTTTTAGTAAAATTGGAAATCGCAACTATTCTGTCAGCTTCTTCGGATGCATACTTCCACTTTCTCTTAAGGAAGCCCAGCCTGATCTTCGTAAAGTATTCCGGATAGTGAAGCCCCTGCAGATCATGTATTGTTACAACATAGGGTATACCGTTACTTTTTTTCTTATGTGGCATACTGTAGACTGGGATAAACATTACATCCATTCCTGTCTTTTTCGCGAGGTTATCCAGGTTAAGATTCTCCCAGGCTATTCGTCTGATCCGGTTTGAACTGTCTATCGGGCATATTTCCAAACGGATCCCCGGATTGATCCGGGTATAACTGTTAAACGAATCTGCGTTATCCCTCGATACGAAGAGCGTATATTCATTTCTGTCATCATATGTTGCAAATCCGGTAATAAGATTTCTGATATATGACTCAGTCCCACCATTCTTCCCGGGTCTTAGCCAGAGGAGATCGATCCCTATCTTCATGCGATACTTCCCACTTTTTCTTAACAGCTGACATCCAAAATCTGTGCCCTTCCGTGGAGCTTAAGATCTTCGCTGTCTGCCGGGACAAATATACAGTCTCCCTTGAAGAAATTCAGATTGAAATCGCCTTCTGCGCCGGATATGTTGCCGCATCCGTCAACAACCAACAGCGCATGGAAGCTGTTGCTTTCGGTCCTGAAATCAGCCAACCTTCTGCTCTCTGTATTTATCAGCAGTCTTTCAACCATAAAATACTTACACATGGTGAGCAGTTCTCTGGCCGATCCCGGATTATACTTAAGAATTCGCATCGGTTGGCTTGGAGCCGTACTGCTCTTCATATTCATAGCATCCACGGCCTTATCGATGTGGAGCTCCCGCATCTTCCCATTCTTATCGGTTCTGTCGTAGTCATACAGCCTGTAAGTCAGATTGGAGTTCTGCTGGATCTCCGCTATAAGGCAGCCTGCGCCTATTGCATGAACAGTTCCGGATTCGATGAAGAACAGGTCGTCCTTGTGTACTTCAACGCGGTTAAGCATTGTGCCTATGGTTCCGGTTGCAATAGAATCTCTGACTTTATCTGCAGTCACATCACGGTTGAATCCGTATACAAGTCCGGCTCCCGGTCTCGCATCCAGCACATACCACATCTCCGTCTTGCCCCAGGATCCGTTCTCATGAACTCTTGCATATTCATCATTCGGGTGCACCTGGACGGAAAGCTCCTCTTTAGCATCGATGAGCTTTATCAGTATGGGAAGCTCAGGCTTTCCGCCTGTAAGTTCCAAAGTATGACTCCCCAGGTAATCCGGGTGTCTCTTCAGGATATCCGACAATGTCACACCCGAATCAAGCGTCGACTCACCGTCAGGATGGCAGGAACACACCCATGCCTCAGCAAATGGCACTATGTCGATACCAAGATTAAAATCATCATTAAGTCTTGACCCGCCCCAAAGATAATCCTTGGCAGCAGGCTTTAATTTAAACGGTCTTTTCATTAAACTTGTGCTTATCCGAAACGCTTATCCCTTCACCTATCTGTACTTCGATAAGCTGTAATCCTTCATCATCGGCTATTACCGTATGCTTGCATCCGGCAGACATGGTGATGACATCTCCGGGCTTAATAAGCTGTTCCATTCCGTCAACAATAGCCTTCCCTGTTCCGGAGATAACATTCCATACCTCATCACGTCTGTCGTGAGAATGATAATTCATCCTGTGTCCGGGATTGAGTGTAACCTTGACCGTCATGGATCCTTCTTCAACGTCAAGCACTCTGTAGCTTCCCCAGCTCTTCTCCGCAAACATGATCTGCTGATCTATAGCATCAACAAAAGGTTTGATATAGGAACTCTGCTCCTTATCGGAAACCAGGATACCCTCGGGAGAAGCGCTGACAACGATATCGCGCCCACCCATTACAAGTATGGGAACACCAAGTTCATTGATAACGCTGACATTCTCGCAGGTATCATTAAGTCTGGCATCTCCGATCACAGCTTCTTCCATAGCCTCTGTAAGAGTATTCCAGGTACCGAGATCCTTCCATGTCCCCGAGTACTTCAGCACATCTATAGACTTCTCAGCCTCTACTACCGCATAATCAAACGAGATCTTCTTAAGCGTATCATATGTTGAGAAGAGTGTTTCATAATCAGCGGTTCCAAGCAGCTCCTTTGACTTATTCAGAACGTAGCTGAGCTTGTATGCAAATACTCCGCCATTCCAAAGAGCTCCTTCATCAATATATTCCTGAGCCTTCGCTTTATCCGGCTTCTCGGTAAATCCCCAGCTCTGCTCACCTGACTCTGTGGTCTTCAGCTTTATATATCCGTACTTCTCCGAAGGATATGTAGGCTCGATTCCCATGAGAACCAGATTCTTGTCCCCCTCTTCAGCCGCCTTGCACATCTGTTCCAAGGTCTTGAAATATCCGTCTTCCACATAGGGATCAACCGGACATACGACCACAGCCTCATTTTCAGGAACCTTCTTTATATCGTGAAGATATGCCGTGGCAAGAGCAATAGCCGCAAAGGTATCTCTCCTGCAGGGTTCTACGGAGATACCCACATCCATACCCAGCTGATTGTGAATGGCTGATACCTGAGACTTACTTGTTGCTATGGTCACCGTAGCATCCGTATCTACGGACTTAATCTGCCCATAGATACGCTGCACCATTGACTCAAGCTCTCCGTCAGCTTTCCTGAATATCCTGATAAACTGCTTTGAACGGACATCATTGGAAAGCGGCCAAAGTCGCTTTCCCGATCCGCCTGATAATAAAATAATGTTCAAATTTATTACTCCTTAATTACATATTTGGGGAAGTGCGTTAAATGTTATCCCAGAATAAACTTGGCCACTTCCATGGCTATACATTCAAAGAAATAGAGTCTGCTATACCCATTATTCCTGTATGCTTTATATCTGTCCTTAACGCGGGAAATGATCTTTTTGAAGTTTCTTTCATGGCTGGCTCCATTCAGACGGAAGTTAGCCAGTATTTCATTCCTCACCCGTATTTTTCGTCCGTCTCTCCTCATTCTAAGGATCAGATCCCAGTCATCATGTATGCCTTCACATTTATATCTGTAGATTCCATACATTTCCTTAGTGATATATGAGGTTGGATGATTCCAGTCTCTGGAAACAACCGGACGCTTCCTGTATCTGGCCCTCTTGACAAGCTTCTCTTTGAGCTCGCCACTCTCCCCTTCGGTCCAGATCCGCAGATCAGCATAGAACAGATCAAAGTGCTCTCTTTCGTATTCCTCAGTCACTCTTTGAACTGCCACAGGCTCCAGCCAGTCATCGCTGTTTATGATCCCGATCAGATCACCCTGAGCCTTATCTATTCCCTTATTCATGGCATCGTAGATGCCACCGTCAGGTTCACTTATTATAAGAAACCTTATTCCCTTTTCGGTAAATCTCGCCCTGTACTCTTCAACTATATCAAGTGTTTCATCCTGCGAGCCTCCATCCTTGATGATATATTCATAGGGCGGAACGCTCTGCCCCAGCACTGACTCTATAGTCTGTCGTATCGTACGCGAGCTATTGAAGCACGGAGTTATAATGCTTACTTTAGTCATATTAGACAATATGTAATGACCTCCATTTTGTAGCAACGTGGATTTACCTGTATACTAAAGTTGCTAATCACAATGGTAACAGGGATTACCGC
>Ga0310695_10008006_pt1 | contig 16574 bp, 14 predicted proteins | sample RumenRJG_04DNA_FD_203882 | JGI IMG/M metagenome (GOLD analysis project Ga0310695, IMG submission 203882) | Bovine rumen microbial communities from Lethbridge, Alberta, Canada - RJG_04 (v2) (version 2) | ecosystem: Host-associated > Mammals > Digestive system > Stomach > Rumen | place: Canada...
TTAATTTTCGTTTGTTTATTTTCATTCCTTTAACTTTCCGACTGCAAATTAAAACTATTAAGCGGTAAATCGTATTAAGTGAAAATTAAATTTTTAGAAAAGAGGAAAAAGTTTTTAACGAAAAAAATTTTTATAAGTCGCCAAAATAGCATATATTTGCGCAGTTTTGGCGCGATATAATTTCTTATAAGTCGCCAAAAACGCTTAAAAAAGTATTGTTTTGGCGAAATATAAAATTAAGATACTATGAATCAATTAATTGGAAGATACGAAGAAAGGAAGTTATTGACCCGCTGTTTGAAGTCTCCAAAGAGTGAATTTGTGGTAGTTTACGGACGGAGGCGAATCGGAAAAACATTTTTGATAAGAAATTTTTTCCAAAATAAATACGCTTTTTGTTATGTCGGCAAACACAATTATTCTTACAAGGAGCAGCTTCAAGGTTTTGCAGAGGCTCTAAAACAGTATTCGGACAGCAAATTCGACATCAGTCTGAAAAATTGGGACGAAGCCTTCAAAAATCTTTCTACATTGTTGGAAACGATAAAATGCGACGGTAAAAAAATCATTTTTATTGACGAAATGCCGTGGATTGACAACCGCAAATCGGATTTTATTCCCGCTTTGGAATCGTTTTGGAATTCTTTTGCTGCGTTCAGAGATGACATAATGCTTATTGCGTGCGGCTCGTCAACATCGTGGATTGTAGACAAAATACTCAAAAATCAAGGCGGACTTTACAACCGCGTAACAATGCAAATTTACCTCAGACCGTTCAACCTCGGCGAAACCCGCGAATATTTACGCACAATCAACTGTAATTGGGACAATTATCAAATTGCGCAATGTTATATGATTTTAGGCGGCGTTCCGTATTATTATAGTCTGTTAGACAGCGGATTAAGTCTTGTCCAAAATATTGACGCATTGTTTTTCGCAAACAAAAATGCTGTTTTGAAAACAGAATTTTCGCAGTTATACGCCTCTTTATTCAATAATTACGAAAAATATATTGACATCATCAAAATTCTTTTGCAAAGGTTTGAGGGTTTTACGCGGACTGAAATTTCAGAAAAAGCGGGTTTTGGAGGTTCGCAATTGACTAAAATTCTTACTGACCTTGAACGTTGTGATTTTATAATTTCAAGTAACAGAACGGGCGGCGGCGTAAAAAATCAGATTTTTAGAATCAGTGATTTTTACACGCTGTTTTATTTCAAGTTTATAGAAAACAATCCGTCAATCAACAAAAATTATTGGCAGAAGATGTCTTTGTCATCTAAAATCTCAACATGGCAGGGTTTCAGTTTTGAACTTTTATGCCTTTTGCACCGTCAACAAATAGAAAAAGCATTGGGTATCAACGGAATAAACACAACGCTCAGCACTTGGCGCAGTAAAGACAACACAGCGCAAATAGATTTGGTAATAGAACGTTCTGACAGGGTTATAGATTTGTGCGAAATGAAATTTTCGACCAAACAATATGCAATTACCGAAGATTACGAGAAAAAACTCCGCGAAAGAATGTCAGTTTTTGCTGATGAAACCAAAACAAAATACGCTGTAAATTACGTTTTTGTAACGACTTTCGGAATCCGCAACCCTCAAAATCACTCAATCGTCAGCAATGAAATAATTTTAGACGAATTGTTTTGAATATCAAAAAGTTTTATTATTTTTGGACAAATTTAAAGTAGCACTTTAAATTTGTCCAATTCTGTTATAATTTATTGAATTATACTACGTTAATATGATAATTGTTTGTAATATTCATCAATTTCTGTCTTCCATGTAGGATAATTGGTAAAGCAATGTTTTAATGATATCATATAATCGCAATGTACGATTTTGTCTTCAATGTCTGCAATTTTGGAGTTCAAGTTGTCAATAGCCATTTGATGATTATTACATGCTTCTTTATAACTATCCATTTCCTTTTGAGTAACAGTGGTTTTTTGTTTTGCTGTTAAGATTAAAACAATCCCAATTACAAGTATTAGAATACCAATGCCAGAATTTACAGAACAAACACCCGAACCTCCAACACATAAAATAACACCCATTACTTGTTGCCCAGAGCTAGTATAAGTCTTACTGCTTGGTTCTGTTGGTGGTGGAGGCATATTTTTTAGCGAAGTTTTTGCATTTTCTAATTCGTTACAAAGCCTATTATAATATTCAATATTACTATTTACGAATTTTTTCAAGTCATCTGCAATTGACAAATCGTCCATATTGCTAATTAGTTTGTACATATCGCGAGTTTTGGAAATTATTGTATTGCAATATTCTTTATCACTGATTTCGTTGAGATGATTCTGCGCATCAGTGGCATTTTGAATGATTGTATCCTTGAATATATAATAAGAAAATACTTTCTGATTGATGTCAGAGAGATTATCAATACTCGTAACAAGTTGATTCAACTTAAAACTGCGCAACTTATAGAATTTTTGTGTTTCGCGTTCTTCAATATCATTGATTTGATTTTGAAGCATTTGCTGTTGCATAGCATTAGCATGAGCCATCTGACTGCGCAACTGTTGAAGTTCTTGATTGGTTTTCTTCTGTTCCGCAAGAATTGCAGCGGAATTTTGCGCCATATAATTGTAATAATCGGGATTGTATTCGTATTCTTCCATATCAAATTTTTTTTGGTTATTATCAAGAGCAAATTTAAACAACACCTATTTTCTCCCCAAGAAAAAAACGTGAAACTTTTTCCATACTTTCGTGAAACTTTTTCAACAAAATCGTGAAATATTTTCACACTTTCGGTTTGTACAAAATAAAGAAATCAAAATCAAGAATTTCTGAAATTTCAAAAAGAAGGTCGGTATCAATACTTTTGCGCTTGAAAATATTGTATACATTGGAACGGTCAAAATTCAGTTTCTTTGCAAACCAAGAGATTGAATGTTCCGTTTTGTTGAATACTGCCTCTATTTCTTGCCCTATGTGAATCGTGTTCATTTTTAGTTCAAGTTTTTTTCAAACATTTTCTCACAATAAGCAAATAAAAAAGCGTGTAGCCGTTCTCTAATCTCAATTGCTTATTAAGAAAGAATGGCTCCGCCAAGAACCGTCGACGATAATAAGCACGAAAACGGCTCACGCAATACAGCATGAACCTTTATTCGCAACTTATTCTCTCGTCGAATCAATTTGGCGGATTTTTTCTTTCTGAGAATAAGAGCGTAAAGCCCAATGTTATAATATGTTAGTTAAAAATTTTCTGTTTCGTAAACACTTTTTAAAATTTATGCCGTAAAGATAGAGAAAGAAATTTAAAAATCAGAGAAAAAAATGAGAAAAAATTAGGCATATAATATTTACCGTGGGTTTACACCCACGGCTATTATATATCACCCCTTTGGGGTTTGGCTTGAAGCAGGCTTACGAAACCAAGTCCTGAAAGGACGAAATATAATAGACGGGGGTGTGAACCCCCGGTAAAATTTTGCATTTTCCCTTCCAATATTAAAAGAAAATTAAATTATAAAAAAAATTAGAAAATTACATTCTAAATATGTAAATTTGCGCGCACATAATAAATTCAAATTATCATATAATGGATAACGAAATCTTTGACCTTATCGAAAAGGAGTACAGCCGTCAGAAAAACGGCATTGAACTTATTGCCTCTGAAAATTTTGTAAGCGCACAAGTTATGCGTGCAATGGGTTCTGTTTTAACCAACAAGTATGCCGAAGGTTTGCCCGGCAAACGTTTTTACGGCGGTTGCCATGTCGTAGACCAAGTTGAAAACATCGCTATCGAAAGACTTAAAAAACTTTACGACGCAGAATGGGTTAATGTTCAACCGCACTCAGGCGCACAAGCAAACATGGCAGTTTTGTCAGTAGTCTTGAATCCCGGCGATACTTTTATGGGTCTTGACCTTGACCACGGCGGACACCTCTCTCACGGCTCACCTGTCAATTCGTCAGGAAAACTCTACAATCATATTTCTTACAACGTCAACGAAAAAACCGGTCTTATCGACTACGACCAAATGGAAAAAGTTGCCTTGGAGAAAAAACCGAAACTCATCATCGGTGGTGCTTCGGCTTATTCAAGAGATTGGGACTACGAGCGTATGCGCGCTATTTGCGACAAAATCGGTGCATTAATGATGATTGATATGGCTCACCCCGCTGGTCTTATCGCAGCAGGTCTTTTAAAAAACCCGTTGAAATATGCTCACATCGTAACTTCAACAACTCACAAAACGTTAAGAGGTCCTCGCGGCGGTATTATTTTGTTAGGCAAGGATTTTGAAAACCCGTGGGGCTTAAAGACACCCAAAGGCGTTACCAAAACAATGTCACAACTTCTTGATTCTGCTGTATTTCCGGGCATTCAAGGCGGACCTTTGGAGCACGTTATCGCAGCAAAAGCAGTGGCTTTCGGTGAGGCTTTAACTCCTGAGTTCAAGGCTTATCAAACACAAGTTAAGAAAAATGCCGCTCTTATGGCACAAGAACTTATCAACAAAGGTTATAAAATTCTCTCAGGCGGAACGGACAACCATTCGATGTTAGTTGATTTGCGTCAGAATTTCCCCGATATTACAGGAAAAGAGGTTCAAATCGCTTTGGAAAAAGCCGACATCACCGCTAACAAAAACATGGTTCCTTTTGACAGCCGCTCAGCATTCCAGACTTCTGGTATCAGACTCGGTACGCCCGCAATCACAACCCGCGGAATCAAAGAAGCAGAAATCGTTAGAATCGTTGATTTTATTGATACCGTTATCAAAAACATTAATAATGACGAGGTTATCGCAAAAGTAAAAGGCGAGGTTAACGAAATGATGAGCAAATTTCCGCTCGACAAATAATAGGTAGTAATTTTGTTTCATAGTGTGATAAACCCCGCAAAGGCTTAAAAAATTTAAAACCGATGCGGGGTATTTTTTTAAGTTTTTATGCTTAAAACAAACGGTCTTTAAACATAAAAAACAAAACTCCTATTACTGCAAACACTGCAACATAAATCAAAAGTTTTATAAGCAGCGGCATTTGTTTTCTTCTCATATTTTTTTAATCTATTTTATGATTTTTCAGGAAAATAACTATAATTCTGCGAGGAATCTAATTTGTCCAAAATGGCTTTACCTTTGTTTGTAATCTCATCAAACATTTCCATTCCTTCAACTTTATAAATGCTATTCTGAAGGTCCATATCTCTGAAAATTCCTGATGAAAGTTCCATAAAATTATCCATTTCGGCAATCTTCGTGCTTAAATCCGCCGCTAAAGCGTCAGTTGCAGCATCATATCTTTCATTGCGGCTGAAATTACCCTCCAAAATGTTACGCGCGTTCTCCATCGCTGAATAACCGCTTGAAATCGCCGAATATTCCTGCTTTTTCATTCGGATTTCATTACGCGTATCAGCCAATTTGTAAGAAGAATACGTGTGCATTTTTATCAAAACGTTGTTAAGATTTTCCATTTTGCCAATCATAACATCGTATTTTTGATTCAAGGCTTTGAGCCTGCCGATTTGATTGTAATTAACGGCAACCACCTCCTGACGGTTTTGACGTTTTGCCTCCTCAATAAGTTTTGTAGCTCTAAGAATCTCCTTATTGTTGGAATCACGGGTTTCCTTTATTCTAATCATATTATTGCGCAATATGGCTTTCAAGTATTTTGATAGGATCCAATTCGGTAAACAAACCCGTAATCCAACGCATCAACGATTTGAAACCATAAACAATAAGATTACGTGCCCTTTTGTCAGTCGCCATAAAAACAAGCAACCCCAAAACCCCGAATCCGACAATAGAACCCGTCATCGAGGCCATCATATCTTGATATACTTCCCGAAAAAAATTCAAAATAGGATTTCTAAACGCAAACAACGAGGCTACACCACCAAAGAGAAATATTAATCCCGTTTTGCCTTCCTTTTTTGAAAAAAAAGATTTTTTCTTTTGTAATTTGTTTTCCTCAGCCATATTTTTCAGTTATTTAATTTTTTTTTTGAATATCCTGATAAATTATCTGCGCCGTTTTCTTTGAAGCCGTTCCATCGCCCGAGACCGCAATAATCTCTTTGTATGAATCCGTCATTTTTTTTCGATAATCATCATCCGAAATTATTCTCTCCAATTCCGACGAAATATCATCAGAGAGTTTGGATTGCAACAATTCCTTAACAGCCTCACGCCCGAGAATTATATTTACAAGCGAAAAATATTTTATCTTAACAAAAGCTTTTGCAGCCCAATAACTTATCGTATTAAGTTTGTAAACCACAACTTGAGGCGTTCCCAAAATAGCAGTCTCAAGGGTTGCCGTTCCAGATGTTACAACGGCTGCAATTGAATGTTTTACAACATTATACGTATCACCGTAAACAATATTGACACCGCTGAAACCATTCAAAAAACTTGAATAAAAATCCTTTTCAATACCCGGTGCACCACAGACCAAAAACTGATAATTGCCAAAACGGGGAACTATTTTCAACATCTCCGGCAAAAGTTTCTGAATCTCATTTTTTCTGCTGCCCGGCACAAGTGCAATTTTAGGGCGGGAATCCAAAGAATATTTTTCCACAAAATCCTCATACGGCAAAATATCTTTTTCCTTGGCCCTCATCGCATCAATAAGAGGATTGCCGACGTACTCAACATCATAATCAAACTGCTTGTAAAATTCCTTTTCAAAAGGGAAAATTGCAAACATCTTATCAACATATTTTTTTATAGTGTAGGCACGACGTTTTTTCCACGCCCATATTTTCGGCGAAATATAATAAAACGTCTTAAAACCATGCTCCTTGGCAAATTTTGCCATCTTGAGGTTGAAGCCAGGATAATCAACAAAAATTACGGCATCTGGCGAAAATTTCAACATATTGGTTTTACATATTTCAAAATTTTTTTTGATTTTTGAAATATTAGCCAAAACCTCCGTTACGCCCATATATGCCATTTCACGATAATGTTGAAGGATTTTTCCGCCCTGTGAAAGCATCAAATCCCCGCCCAAAAACATAAATTCGGCCTCCTTATCGGTATTTTTAATCTGCGCCATCAATGTCGATGCGTGCAAATCTCCAGAAGCTTCTCCCGCTATTAAAAAATATTTCATAATGAATGCTGTTTTTCCGCCGTATTGGAACGGAAATTGTATTTTCTGTGTTTTAGAAAACAAAGATAATTGTTTTTCTTTAACCAAGGTATAGCCTTAACATTTTTTTTGATATTACTTTTATAACTCGACTATACTTGATGTTTTGCCGTTGCCGGTTTCTTTTAACAAAAAAGCTGACAACGGCATTTTTTATTTTACAAAAACTTTCATAATTTTACACTCTGAAATTTTTTCCCGTTACTAAAAAAACTACTATGAAAAATTTTTTTACACTAATAATATTAATTTTTTCGTTATCGGTTAAGGCTCAAAACGTTTCAACCGTATTAAACGACATTGAAAATTTTAAAATTGTAACTTTATCCAACGGTTTTAAAGTTCAAATTATCACCTCCGAAGAATATGAATACTGCAATTGCCGCCTTACAGTTGACATTTCGGACATCTCAGAAGGCGAACAAAAAGGTATTAAAAGCATTACGGCAGCTCTGACTGGCTCCGAACTCATCGGCGAAGAATTGTTAGTTAAAAACATGATAAGCCACAATCAAGCTTTGGACTCCTTGATGGAATTTATGGCGGAAACGGCTTTTTCGCCTGAAGAAAAAAACATCACTTTCAACGAATACAAATCCCAACGTCAAGAATACTTAAGAAACCTCTCCGCTGACAAAGAATCCGCCGTCTCGGATTTAGCATCGACAAAATGCGGAATAAAACTCCTGCCCAAAAACTATCTCGACAATATTTTTGAAAACGATTACAAAGAATTTAAAAAACGCTGCTTTACAGCCGGAAGATGTTTATTAACAATAATTTCTAATATGGAAGTTTCACAAATTCAGGAACTTGCAGAAAAACACTTCGGAAAAGCAGACAAAAATTCTCAAAAAGGCAAAGCAAAACCCGCAACCATTCCCGCTCAAGATTTAATTTATTTTATCAACGATTCGCTTCAAGAGAAAACGATATGCTCTTTCAGAAATTATTTTCCATGTCAAAAAACGCCTAAAAACTATATTTTCAACAAGTTAGCACAACAAATCATTTACGGAGAATACGCTATGAGAGTAAGAAATTTTTCAACTCTCGGACACGAAATTTATTCGCTAAATTTAACGACGGAAGAAGACTCTAATTTTGATTCGATTACAAAACGCATTTTCAAATTCCGAGGCAGCGAATCTCAAATCGAAGCTCAAGATTTGGAAGAGGCAAAAAAACTCGTTATTGAAAATTTTAAAAACGAACTCAAATCGCCGGCATACGCTACGGAAATCGCCTCACACATAATTCTATACAAATTTCAAAACAATTATTTTTCCAATTTTGAAGGCAGTATCAACATGATTACCGAGACGGAAATGAATACTTTTATCGACCTTATCAACAAAAACGGAAGCAATGTTTTGGCATCGCTCGGACAGCAAAGAAAACATCACTGCTCACTATTGAAGCTCGCTCATGATAGAAAAGTGGAACTCGGAAACCTTCAAAACGAAGTTTCATTCACTTTCGATAAAGGTTTTACGGCTCAAAACGTTTTGGATAAATACTTGGTTTCTTCCGGATTAAACAACCCGCCGAAAAATTACACGGTAACATTCAAAACCGTTTACGACTATTTGGATAAAGGCGTTCAATATACCGCAACGGGCAGAATTTTAAGAAAAACACCAAATATGTATTCTTTGGAAAATTATGTTGTACATGAAGACTCAATGAAAATTTTTCATTACAAAGAAATGTTTGACGGCAATACTCCTTACGACAGCACCATGCTTTACGGCAGAGAAGAGGTTGATACAATAAGGGAAAAAACTCTTATTCAAAAAGCATATTTTCCCTTGGAGGCTTATTATGACAAATTAGGCATAAGATTCAGACTTTCATGCGATTATGATTTGTTTCAACAAGGACTTTTCAAAGTGGAGACTTTTGGACTGAACAACGAGGGAATCAATCATTATTTCAACATCCAAAACGGATTAAGAACCAAAACGGAACTTTTGAGCGATACAATGACCGTTAAAAAAATAATAGAATACACTTACGACGAATACAACAAATACAAATTGCCGAAAATCATAAGGGAAACTTCAAAAAATCTTGTTACGGAAATTTTGTTTTCGATTTATGATTTTAATACGACTCTCAAGAAAGCAAATTTCTTTATTTACGTTCCAAGTCAAAGAAAAAAATAAAGGACGAATTTTTTTATTTTTTCGTCCTTAAAAAAATTCTAAAACTTATTAATAATTATTTAGCTGCATTTTCAGGTGCTAAATCAGAAGAATCCGCAATAATGCATGATTTTTCAACGCTGATATTAACATCTTGAGCAATAGCAACAATAAATGTCGTATCAAGAACAGAAACAATCGTTCCGTGGATTCCGCCTACGGTCATAACCTTGCTGCCTGGTTTCAAAGACTCACGGAATTTGTTGAGTTCTTTCTGTTTTTTTTGCTGGGGACGAATCATAAAAAGATAAAAAACAGCAAACATCAACACCAACATTATTATCATGCTAATTCCGCTGCCTTGAGGCTGTCCGGGAGTGCCGGCAGCATCTTGCTGAATCGTTAAAAAAATATCCAAAAGTGTCATTTTTAATATAATTTTTAATTGTTAATTTTTTCTTTATTGTTAATTGTTGCAAAGCACCTCTCCCGTTATGACAAGATCAAAAATATTATCAACACAATTAGAGATTACCTTTACGGTTTTGTATTGCGAACCTTCTTTTCCCGAAGAATCAAAACGAACTTTTATATAACCCTCTCCGCCGGGTACAACCGGCTTTTTGTCGTATTCAGGAACGGTACAGCCGCATGAAGTTTCTACTTTTTGAATCAATAAATCGGCTTTGCCCGTGTTTTTGAATTTAAAAGTATAACATACCTGCTCGCCCTGAAGAACTTTGCCGAAATTGAAAACTGCCGTATCAAAATCAATTTCAGGAAAAGCAGTCGTATCAATTTGAGCGGCAGAATTGTTCGCCGTATTGTTAGACGAACATGAAAAAAACGCCGCTGAAAAAAATACTGCTAAGATTATAATAAAATTAATCTTCATTTTTTTCGGTTTTTTCAGGAGCTTCCGCTATTTTTTTAATTTTTCTCTCGCTCATAAGTTTTGAAACTGCCTTGTCCAAAACACCATTAACAAAAACGCTGCTCTTTGATGTAGAATAATCTTTTGCAAGTTCAATATACTCGTTGAAAGTAACTTTGAGAGGTATTTCGGGGAATGTTTCTACCTCAGCCAAAGCGGTCTGCAAAACCAAAATGTCAAAAAATGCGATTCTTTCCAAATCCCAATTTTGAGTATTTTCAGAAATCAACTTTCTATAATAATCGCCTCTTGCAACCGTTTTTCTGAAAAGTTGAATCACAAATTCACGGTCGTCATCGTTTTTGAACATTTTTACCAAAGGATACGAATTGTCGTAACCAATTTTGTATCTTTCGATAGTTTTCAAAACCATTCCGATTATAAACTCCACTGTATCAATCCAATACACAGATTGCTCTTCAAGTATTTGATAAAGCAAGTCGCAATCGTAAATCACGTTTTCAAACATAAAGGCAATAATTTTTTTGTCCTCTTCGTATGACGAAGTCGGTTTTGCCATGTATGAAATATACTCGTCGGTTTTTTCTAATGTGTTAAAAATACGTTTGGGCAATTCAGGATTGGCAGCCCACGAAATTTTTTTTCCGTTAACCTGAGTAATGAAAGCCTCGTTTTCCTTGAATTGAGCAATGAATTTGTTATTAACAAATTTCATGTTAGGATTGCGATCGGTTTCCGTTGCCAAAAATTTTTGCTTTTTGGAATTAATTACGGATTCGGCGTAATTGCATACCTCTACGCCGAGAAGAAAGAGGTAAAAATACAAGTCGTAAGATTTCTGTATGCTGTACAGCAATTCTTTTTCGGATTTTGCCACGTCCGAATCTCCGCCTTGATAAAAGGAATAAACAGTTTGTAAAACTTTTATTCTCAAAATTCTTCTGCTTATCATTGTAAAAAAGAACTAAATATTTCGGCGCAAAGTTAGTTATTTTCTTACAAGGCAAAAATTAATTTTGAGTTAAAAATTACAAATTTTTATTTAGTTTTAAAATATTGAATCATCTCCGTTAATTTTTGGGACAAAACCATAAGATTGTCAGAATAATTAGCAACCTGCTCACTCACAGAGGCTACTTGCTGAATACCGGAATTGAACCTCTGAACGGCTGTATTAATCTGCGCTCCACCCGCAGACTGTTCACGGCTTGAAGAGGCTATCTCCTGAACCAAAAGCGTCGTTTTCTCGATTTCGGGCAAAACCTTTGAAAATACTTCTCCCGTTAATTTTGCAACATTAACACCGCCCGAACTTACAGAATCAATATCTTTGGCAGCCTCGGCGCATTTTTCGGCAAGTTTTCTGACCTCAGCGGCAACCACGGCAAAACCTTTTCCATGCTCGCCCGCCCTTGCTGCCTCAACTGCGGCGTTAAGAGCAAGAATATTTGTTTGAAATGCAATATCGTTGATGACGGAAATTTTTTCAGCAATTTCGGTAATGGATTTAACGGTCTTTTTAGCAGCCGCATCGCACTCTCTAATCGTTTGAGCGGAAGTTACGGCTATTTGTTCGGTCTTAACGGCATTTTGACTATTTTGATTGATAGAAGATGCCATTTCTTCGATAGCGGAACTTATTTCCTCGGCAGAGGTTGCTTGTTCGTTGGTACTGCCACTCATCTGACGACTTGCTCTATTCATTTCAACGGCAGCGGAGGTCATCTCCGAAGTACTGTCTGAAATAGATTCTACTACTCTAAGCAAAGTATCTTTCATGTCCGCCATAGAATTGTTGAGTTCTGAAATTTCATCTCCTCCGTCAGAACGCTCAAAATTTATCGTTAAATCACCTGAGGTAAGCTGTTTAATCTTAACGATATTTTTTTGGATCACACCAATTATAATATTAGTAGTTCTAATGGCTATCAATAACATCAATATTGATATTATCGGAACAATAATAGAACCGGCAACCCTTAATTCCGTCGTTATAGACTCAATTTTCCCTGCATTCTCCGCTGAATATTTTTCTATAAGTCTGCAAAGGTTTTCGGTGGCAGCTTTCAATTCCGTACTCAATTGAGGAAACTTTCTAACGTTAGAAATCATATCACCGGCATTAGAGAAAAAATTGTCGCTGACTTTAAGATAATGTTTTCTAATGCCGACAATACGCTTGTATTCTTGTTTTAGATTTTCTTCCATGGGATATTTTTCAATATTTTCTAAGAGAGCGGCATTTTCGTCCAAATATTTAAGACACAACTCCTTATCAGAGGTTACTTCTCTACAAGTAAGCAATTTATTAAGTAACATCGAAGATTTCAAATCTTTAGACGGCTCAGAATATTTAGGTTGTTTTTTTATTTTTTGATAAAACAATTCCAAATTACTTTCATATTCGTTTTGAAGTTTAGAAAGGTCTTCCAAGATTTTTTGCGTTTCGGAGTTTTTACTATCGACAGCATAAAAAAGCTTTGTCAAAGCCTTAAATTTTGCATCAAGAGAATCATAACAAATTTTCAACTCAGAGGGAATATCATCACTTTTTTCGATAATTGCGGCAAGGTCTTCAAGATTTTTAAGAGCCAAATTATAAGTTCTAAAGCCCTCGTCCCTATTTCCTTCCATTCTGCCCGTTGCAGCAAACAGCTGAAAAGCCTTTACCGTTCCCGATAAATTATTAACCATAAGATTAGCAGACTGCAACATCGGAACATATTTTACGGCAAGTTCCTGAGCAGAATTATTAACGGAACCTAATCGTATAACCGGAACTAAAGACATTACAATCATAAACACAATGGCAATACCAAAAACGGTTATAAGTTGAGTACGAAGTTTGAAATCCTTGAAATTCATATTGTTTTTCGATTAAAATTTTCTAACACTTTGCTACAAAAATAAAGCCTAAAAATAGTCAATAAAAAAAGAGAGGCCGTAAATCTTTCGATTTTTTTAGCCTCTCTCTTTCTTGATAATCTAACAATATTTTTTTATTTTGCTAACTGGATTGTTACCTTGGTAACTTTGTAGCCATCACCGACAGCGATAATACCCCAGTTGTTTTCTGTTGCCAATTTTAACGATTCGTCAGTAAGAGCAGCTTCCAAATACTCTGTAGTCGATGTAATATCAGTATTATCATCTTTAACTCCTGATAAGATATTAAACCAGTCTGTATTTGTGATACAGCCTTGACCTTCTCCTTCTACATAAAATCTTATAACAGATCCGGCTTTTATTGTACCGTCGTTTATCTTGTCGTAAGTATATTCTTTTACGCCGTCAAAAGATTGTCCCCAAGAAAGAACAGCTGATTCTCCGCTCCAAATTTCAGTTTCTTCTCCGAGTGTAACATTCGGTTCAGGGTCTTGATTCGGTTCGGGATCTTGGTTTGATTTTCCTTTTTCCAAATCAGCTTCTATCGCCTCCATTGCTTCTTGATTCGTGCTGGCAAATGTAAACTTGGTTAATTTGAAACCGTTGCCAACTACAGCTAAACCATCTTGTGTTTTGATAAGTTCAATTGAAGTTTCGTTGAGTTCGTATTCCAAAACTTGTGAACCGGTAATTTGCTCATCTTCACGTTCATCATCATGGTGTCCGGTAACAATATTACGCCACCATGCAGAAGCAACGCAACCTTTATGCGAATCACCATCGCCTTGTGCAGGTTCAACGTATGCCCTAACAATAACACCAGAGGTTAAGTAACCTTTATCAACCCATTCTTTTGATTTTGCAGCAATGACATCCCAAGCTGACCATGAAGCAATAAACTCTCCGCTCCAAACCTCAACTTCAATTTCGTTGAAAACGGGATTTTCAGAAAGTTCAATTTCGCCGCAAGCGAAAGAACTACCGTCTTTATCAACAACATACAATTTGTAAACACCTTCTGCCATGCCTGCGGGAACGGTATAAGACAAATAACCGTCTTCGTTGTAAACACATTCAGCGGCAGTTTCACCGATAAGGATTTTTACAACGTTTTCAAGATTTGTTCCGTGCAAAACAGCCTCGTCTCCGGGTTTTACCAAACGCTCTTTTGCTTTGTTTACCAAAACTGGGTCGGTAGCCAAAGGTTGTACGGTAACAGAAAAAGTACGTGATGTTTCACCACCAGAAGTCGTTACAACAACTTTTATTGTATGAATTCCTATCTCCAAAGGAGTGTCAATGGTTAAGCCTTCAGCAACTTTTTCGTCATCAACAAACCACTCAATAGTTGCTCCCTCAACGGGAGTAACTATCAGTTCGTAAGTGAAATTTTGTGTGCGGTCAATCGTTGTAAATTTTTCCGCAACACCATTTTTCCCTTGAGGAATGTCGGTGTTCAAAATTCTGGGCGAATCAGACGGCGAAGCCGTGAAAAACGGATCTTCGTCAGAGGAACAACTCATTAAACCGGCAGCTATGCCCAAGCTCAACAATCCGGCTGTAAGTATATTTTTGAATTTCATAATAATCTAAATTTTTTACGGTTATTCAACATTAATATCTTTTGTATCCCACCATAAACGGTGATGCCAATCATCAGTGCCGCCCAAATCCTCAACAGCTTTTTTGTAATTGACACTGTTGTACTGAGCCTCAAGTATCGGATAGCGCAAACGTACAGGAGTTTGCAAGTTTCCGTCGTCGTATGAAAAATCTGCCTCAAATTTATCGAGTTTGGTTCTGTCCTGCAAAACAGGATAATCCGAACGACGAAGGTTTGCCCAAGCTTCGGCGGGATTCATAGTATGAAGAATCCATGCCTGAGTGTTGATAGCCTCACGGGGATTGCTTGTCAATGTACCTTCAGCAATAATGCCGTCAATATAATCTTGAATTTCACTCTCGGAAATCTTGTTACTTTCTAAATAATGGTTGTTAAGAATTTGCATTGAAGCAATGATACCGTTTTTAAAATGTGTTTCAACATCGCCATCAACAGTCCACCCCTTGGATTTAGCTTCAGCCAAAAGAAACTCAACTTCAGCCGAACTGATTAAAAATCCCGGTCTGTTAGGCATTTCCATATCAATCGAAAGGAAAGGCCTCATCATACGCGCAGGGAAGTTGTTGCCATCAAAACCTGCTTCGGGATACATATTAACAATACGTTCAAGTGTGGGAATGTCTGCATTGGCAGGACCGTTGATCCAGTTGTTCCACCATGCGGCTCCCGGATTGCAGGGATGGATAATTTCACCGCTTTTCTCTACATAAGAAAGAACTTCATCCGTTACATCTACGTTCCATTCGCGGTCAGGTTTAATTTCACTGCGTTTGGTGTTGATGTAATGACGGCAGATACGGTTAAGCCTGGGGTCAGAGGTCTTTTTCATCAAATTGTAGAAAGTAGACGAAACAAATGTCGGTGAAGTCGGATCTTGTCCGTAAAGAATTTCTCCGAGTGCATTAACACGAAAGTCCAAATCACGCGAACCTTCATAAAGAGTAAAAGGTCCGTCAGTGTAAATAATATAAGCATCTTCGGAAGCGCTTTGAATATATCCGCCGTCAGCTTTCAAAGCCTTTTCAAATTCTTCCTGCGCTTTTGACGGATTAACATCGCTTATACGCATTGCAAAACGCAAGCGTAAAGAGTTGGCATATTTGCGCCAAGCTAAAGCATCGCCGGAAAGACTTGTAACATCACCGCCAATACGATCTTGCGCGGTACCGAGTTGTTCAACACAAGAGGCAAGTTCGTCAAAAAAGAAATTGTAAATATCTTCTTGTTTGTCGTATTTCGGGTTTGAAATACCGCTGATAAATCCCAAGCCTGCTTCAGTACAAGGAACATCACCGTAGGTATCTGTCAAAACGGACATTAAATAAACACGGTGAATACGCAAAACAGCGTTAATGGCCGGTTTGTCAGCAGAATTGGCGATTGCATCTACAAGATTTTTTATGGCAACGCTGTAATACTGATCCCAAATAAGCCGCATTTGATCGTCGCTTGCGTGAACACTGCCGGCGTAATTTGAAACGTTCCATCCACCGGCAAAATGCTGCGTGAACCCCGTAATGTAACTGCGGTAAGTGTCCATAAGTCCGAAGTCGCCGTAAGTCTGCAACAAGGCAGTTGTCAACTGTGCTCCGGGTTCTATTGAGGAGGCTTTAGAATCGTCAGTGTTCATATCCTCCATGTAACTGTCGCTGCAAGATGTTGCGGCAACGGACAAAAGTCCGAAAACCGCACCGGCAGCCAATATGTTTTTTATATTCTTGATTTTCATTGTTTTTTTTAACTCTTAGAATTTAACATTTATGTTGATACCGTAACTGCGGCGTGAGGGAAGAGAACCGTATTCCAAGCCCATGCCAGATGTGTTATAACCAGAATCGGGGTCAATGTTGGGAATGTTTTTCCAAACGATG
>Ga0310695_10008007_pt1 | contig 16571 bp, 6 predicted proteins | sample RumenRJG_04DNA_FD_203882 | JGI IMG/M metagenome (GOLD analysis project Ga0310695, IMG submission 203882) | Bovine rumen microbial communities from Lethbridge, Alberta, Canada - RJG_04 (v2) (version 2) | ecosystem: Host-associated > Mammals > Digestive system > Stomach > Rumen | place: Canada...
TAAGGTAAGTGAAAAATCTGACATGGCCAAATCCTGAGCAACTTTTTGTTGCTCAGGTACTTATAAAGAATGTTAAACTAAAGTGCTGCGGAATTTAGGGTGTAATCGGAATTCTCATCAAAGACAACATTCCCTTGAGTCCCATTTCTTACATCTTTTCCACAATTTACATCCTTAACAATTACATAATGTTTACCCTGTAACGTATCATTTTGGATGGTCAATGGCAAAATTTGAGGCAAACATCTCTATGGTCTCCTCCTCGTCTCCCATTTCGCGTTTGTCACGCATGAACTGGATGGTTTGCACTTGGCTCAGTTTATTTGTAACCGTCTCACCGTCGGCCCTATCCGCAGAAATTACGTTTACGCCCTGAGTGTTTCCATTGCCAGTCGTGGCTGATGGGCTGAGCACAGTGGCATATATGCTACCGGATATTACGCGGACATTGCCACGGAAAAAACCAGCGTAGTGTCCCGTATAGTTGCCAAAATAAATACTGGTTGAAGCACCAGAGGTTCCATATATTCCAGCAAAGTTATTCACGTTCGTAAAACCCATGATTCCACCGTAAACACCAACACATGAAGGCGTTAGACCAGCTCGTCCAAGAATACCGTATGTGCCTTCACTATTGCTTACGCCACCAAGCATTGTGGATTCAATGCCAATACCTTTTTTCCTGATATTTGTGCATAATGCATGAATACCAGTCGTTGTGATATCTTTGCCTCCAGAAGTTGTTGATACGGAAATGGCAGGAAGAGAATCAGATGAGCATTTTAATCCGGCTTTTCCTACGTTTAGTCTACCATCTGTTATGTTTGTGCCTACAAATACATTACCCAGAGAGTCAACCTCTAACTGTGCCTTTGCGCTGATTGCGCATACTGCCATAAAGATGGCGAAAGTCATAATTCTTTTCATACGATGTTGTTGTTTAGTTTTGTTTAACGATTCTGTTTGTTATGCCATTATATATATGTACTCACGTTAGATGTCTCCTCGGTCGTGTGTTCTTGACGGGCCTTTATGTGTTGTTCGTTGCCTTGATTCCTCGTTTTCGTATGTTTTCTGCCGCAAAGGTACGGCGACTTTTCGCTCGTTGTTCCGCTCCATAGTGGAAAAAAGCCTCTAAGCCTTCGGGCGTTATTGCGCTGAGAAAGAGCAGATAATGTTTCTTTTCCTTTTACTCGCTATGGAAAAACGCATTTTGTGTGGCTGCGAAATGCGTCAAATACATCGTTCTGATGGTCGGCACATAATAGAATCTCACGTGTACGCGCGCGTACTATTTTATTATACGTAGCCTGCCGCCCTGGATATAGATACCCTTGGGCAGGCCATCGCCGCTGAGTCGCCGTCCTTGCAGGTCATATACGGCGTCCGCTCTATTCTCTATTGGAGAGGGGATGGGAGAGAGGCCGAGTCCTTCCAGGGTGAACACGGCTGTGTAGCTTTCCCAGTCGTTTGCCAGCGTAAGCGTATAGTTGCCGGCGCTGTATCGGGACAGGTCCACTTGGAGTGCCAGTATGTGATTGGTCTGCGATTCCTTCACATATAGTGTGTCGGCCTCGTCATCCACGAGTGTCACGACATAGGTTCCCGTAAGCGGACTCATGTCCACCTGAAGCATCTGCGACGAATATGTGCCCGTGAGTGTCTGTTCACTATCGTTCGCTGCTGATTCTGCAAGTCGGCGCGGCACTTTGGGTTGCGACTTGATAATGTGTGTGAAATCCAGCCTTTTCTTCTTGGCCTCTGTCTGGTCGGGTGTTACGCCGTCGTGGAGCGAGCTGTTGCAATACAGCACCTCGTCGCCCACCATACATTCCATCAGCCGGAGCACTTTCCCGTCGCGCCGACACGATGAGGCAACGTTGTAGGCACCCAAGCAGCCCACACCCTCTATCCACTCGCTTTCGAGGCTGGAACCATCCATGATCTCCGTGCGTATCCCACGGTGTTGCAGGTTCTCCTCCACGGTCTTTGCTCCGATGGTGTAGGAGCGACTGGCACCCCGGAAGATGTCATACAGCGTCATCGACTCGCCCGTCTCTAATGTGAAGTCGTACAGGAGAAGGAAGTCCGTCGTGCCGGGCAGGGCCAGATATACTACGTGATAAAACTCGTAGATGGCTCCCATGTAACGGGCGGCCTCGGACGCGCCGTCCATCGTGCGGCACATCATCTTACGGCACTGCCTGCCGGCAATCAGAGTGTCACCGTCCAGAGAGTGCCATTCCAGGCTGTGGGCTGTGAGCATGTCTGTCGTGTCCGCCTCGTCGAACCACCCCATCTTCCATGCCTTGCCATTCTCGGCGAAAGGACGGTCTGTAGGCATGAGGTCATCCCCATCGCCGAACTGGACGTCCATCAGCAGCGCATAATACTTGCCCTCAGCCACCAGATAGAGCGGACCCATGGCATGCTCGCCGGGAGCAAAGCCGCCGGTGGGCTTCACATGAATCTCCTGCGGCAGGGGATAGTAGCTGAAGAACACGTTGCGCAAGGCCTGATAGTCCGGGTTCTCGGCCATCTCCTCGTCGCAGGTGACGGTGGGCGTCTCGCTGTAGGCGCAACGGTCGCTGAGCACTCCCGGCTCTCCCTTCCGGGCCACGTGGAGCTGCAGGTTACCGGCCTCCACGTCGCCGCCGAAGTGGCTGGCAATGGACGCCAGGTCCAGGACTGTCTTGCAGGGCTTGCCCTCCTTATACTTTAACTTCACAGACTCCTCGCCCACCTTCTCCAGGTCTCTCAGCGATACGTCGTTGCCGCCCGTGCCCTTGACGATGTTCAGCGTCAAGTCGAAGGTGGCTTCCCGGCCCTCATACTCCAGACCGAACGTGGCGTGGAACACATCGCCCGCCTTCAGCGCCGCCTGCCCGGTCACGGGGTCCGGCATGAAATGCAGCGAGAAGTTCAGCTGGTTCTGCCCGGGGTCTGCCTCGATGAGCACCTCCATGTCCGCCATCCTGAACGGCCTCTCTTCGTCCTCCGTCCAGGGCGAGCCGTCGGCCATCACTCCGAAAGCGCCATGAGGCTGGCCCAATATCTTTTCCCCGCCGGAGAGCAGATACATCAGCGGTAGGTTCTCATACTGCTTGTACTCGTCTTTCCACATCCACGTACGGTTCGGATCGAGCCATACCTCCAGGATATGGCCCAGATCGTCGCGTCCATAGCCGAGGCTCTTGCACACCGAGGTCAGGTTGTACGACGCCCGATGCGGTTCGTCCATCTCATCCTCGCTCACCGTAATCACACTCTTGAACTGCGCGCTGGCGCACAGCGTGCCCGTCATGAGCCACAATAGTAATAATGTCCGTTTCATAGCGATTTCCGTTTTCTATAGTCGTGCGAGCACCTGTTCGAGCGTGATGTCGGGGTCGGGCTCGCCGAATATCTCTTTCTTTATTTTCAGTTTCCGATGTTGTGCAGCCGAGACAGTGATGGAGAAGAGGTTGCCGATGGCCCGGTTGGGGAGGCGCAGGCGAGTGAGGATGCACACCTGTATGTCCTCGTCTCGGAGTTCGGGATAACGTTGACGGATGCGAGCAAAACGATCCTCGTCGATGGCATCGAGAGTTCGCTCCACCTCCTGCCACTCGTGCGGGCTGAACAGGATCGGCCGCTCGGCAATCCCCTTCAGTTTCCGGATAGCCTCCGAGCGTTGCAGGACGAAATCCTGTAGGAAGGATATCGTGCCCTCGCGCTGCCGCAGCAGGGTGTGCTGTGCCTCCATGTTTTGGCGTAGCATCTGTTCGTTCTGGCGTCGGCGGATGGCCTCATGGATGTGATTGTCCACTTCGTGTTTGCGTTGCCACACCTCGGCTTTCCGCCGTGTGGCCACGACACGCAAGCGGTCTCTCGCAACGAGAAATCCAGCGATGAGAAGCACGGCAGCAAAGGCCACGACACCCCACATCGTGCGGCGGTACAGTGCCGAGGCATAACGCATCCGTTCGTTGCTGCGTTCCTGCTGCATTGTGGCCTGGTAGTAGTCGTCTTTCTGGCGCATCGCGTCAAAATAAAGTTCTTCGGCTTGAGCAAAAGCACTGTCGATGGCCTCCTCCGCCTCGGCAGCGTCGTGCCGTTTCAGTGCCAACTTGGTCAGGTTGGTCTGTATGATGTAGGCCAACTTCACGTCGTCGCCCGGCTGCATGGCCCGATAGAGCGCCTCGGCCTCGACCAGCGAGTCGGCACTCACGAGACAGCGGGCCAACACATGCTGTGCACCGAGCTTGAGCGAGGCCGGAGCACATGCCTCGCCCTCGCGGGCACATCGCAATGCCTCATCAAAGTCCTCCATCGCCCAATGGATATTGGCCAGCGAGGTGAGAGTCTGACTCACCAACTCGCTGCCCATCGTGTCACGCGATGCCTCGGCCAATGCATGTGCACGCTGCAGATAGTCCAGCGCCTCGTCGAAGGACGTTTCCTCCTCGTAGGCCAGCTGTCCGAGATACGTACCCAGATAGTCAAGCAAGATAATATGATTGCGTTCGCTGTCTGGCTGGCGTTCGTACGTTTGTAATGCCTGCCGCATCATGTCCACCGCCGCAGCAGTACTGCCGTCGGCCAACAGCTGAGCCAGACGCGACTGAGACAGATAGAGCGTATGCAGGTCGTTCGTCTCGCGGGCCAAACGGATACTTGCACGCAACATGTCCTCGGCTGCCTTCACGCTGTCCTTCTCCAACATGGCAAGCGCCAGACGATAGCGCAACGATGCGTCGTCGTTTTTGGGACTGTGATCCCGACATGCCACAATGCCCTGCAAGATGAGCATGCCGACGAGCATTAGAAGTGTGTTTCTGCCTCGTAGCTTCATTTTGGTAGTTGTTTCAAGTGCAAAGGTACAACTTTTTTGCACTCGCCGCACCTGCCAACTATGGAAAAATACAGAGCCCCAAGAAGTGCGTATCTCACTGGAAATAAACAGACAGAGCAAGAGCGCACCCTCCCCTACTATGGAAAAATACATAGGAAGTATTGTTTCGTGGGGTATAAAAGACAAGGATGCGCCGTGCACGCGCTTATTAAACCCGAGGCAGTGCTCTCGCTTATTCTGCAACTCTGACCTGCGGTCTTAGTTACTCTCGCTCGGCAATGCAAAAGAAAAAATGTGGTTTTTCTTTTGCAGTGCTCTCGCTTATTCGTAACTTTGCAGGGGAAAAGATATAACATATAATAAAACGAACAATTACAATGAAAAGAGTCAAGTTCCTATTGACGAGCGCCATCACGCTGATGATGGTAGTTTCATGCGTCACCGCCACCCGAGTGCCCATCACTGGGCGCAAACAGCGTCTGTCCGTTTCCGACGAACAAATGCTAAGTCTGAGCGCCACCCAATACAAGGAGTATCTGGGCAGTGCCAAGAAATCGACCAACGCCAAGAATACGGCTATGGTGCAGCGCGTGGGACAGAAACTGGCCAATGCCGTGACCACCTATCTCTCGCAGAACGGCTATGCCAACGAGGTGAAGAACTATGCCTGGGAGTTCAATCTGGTGCAGAGCAACTCGGTCAATGCCTTCTGCATGCCGGGCGGCAAGATTGTGGTGTACGAGGGTATGCTGGCTGTGACTCAGGACGAGGCATCGCTGGCTATCGTACTGGGCCACGAGATAGCACATGCCGTGGCCAAGCACAGTGCCGAACAAATGTCAAAGCAGAAGAACCAGAGCATCCTGACCTCGCTGGGTGCGTCCATCCTGACCGTCAAGGCTGGCCAAGAGGCTGCCAACATGGCAACGTCGCTGGCTTCTACGGGCCTCACATTCCTGAACGCTCACTACAGCCGCGACAATGAGAGCGAGGCCGACCACATGGGACTTATCTTTGCCGCTATGGCAGGCTACGACCCCAACACGGCCATCAGCTTCTGGAAGCGCATGAGCCAGGCATCAAGCGGAAGTGCCTCGACAAGCATCCTGCAGTCTTACCTGAGCAGCCACCCCAGCGATGCCAAGCGAGTGACAGATATTCAGAAGTGGTTGCCCGAGGCGATGAAGTATTATACGGGAAAGTGAGAATAATTCATAATTCATAATTCATAATTCACAATTCATAATTCACAATTCATAATTCACAATTCATAATTCATAATTCATAATTCATAATTCATAATTCATAATTGTGAGATTAGGGATTAGAGACAAAGAAGGCTCGCCGTTCGGCGGGCCTTCTTTGTTACATATTTAGCTTGAGCTTTCGCTCTGCTTTAGCTTTGCTATCGCTCAGCTTTGCTTTTACTTATTCACGACCTTGAGCTTCGGCTCGAGCTCGTTCACGTTCGGAAGAACTCGAGCAAGCTCGGATCTTCTTTCACTTATTCACGACCTTGAGCTTCGGCTCGAGCTCGTTCACGTTCGGAAGAATTCGAGCAAGCTCAGTTCTTCGCTCACTTATTCACGACCTTCTTTCCACCGATGATGTAGATGCCCTTGGGCAGACGCTGGAGGTCAGCCTTTGTAGCGGTGTTGCTTAGGCGGATGCCCGAGAGCGTGTAGATGGCATTGTCGTGCGTGGTGGTGCCGGCGAAGGTGGGTGCTACGGCATTGGGATCATAGACGAGTACAGGGTAGCTGCCCTCGGCCATGTCGCAGGACCATACCTTGCTGTCCCATCCGACTACCGTCTGCTGCAGGTCGGCAAAGTTCATTCCGGTATAGAACTTCAGGCCCGAGAGGTCGTCCTTCGACGAGGTCTCGCCAAAGTTCTCATAGTCATTGTTCCACACGACGACGTTCTTGTACGTGGCCGAAGGCGTGGAAGCCGTCATGCCGCCACCGACGATGCCACCGCCACGGTTCATCGTTCCGGCTGCATAGACATTCTCCATGGTGAGGGCGTGGTTCACACGTCCCACGATGCCGCCCGTCACAGACGAAGCACCGGTGATGTCCACGTTTGCATAGCAGTTGCGGATACCGGTCACGCCATTCACGCTGCCCACGATAGCACCGCCATAACCAGCTCCGATGGTGAGCTTGCCGGTCACATATACATGATCGACGAAGGTGGAGTCGGAATAGCTTGCCGTACGGCCGGTCCATCCGGCAACGATACCCGAGCCGCTGACAGCCGATGTGACATCGGCATTCTCGAAGCCCACGTTCCTGACACCGCCGCAGAGGATTCCGAAGAAGCTCTGGTAGTTCACGTCGGTGTTCTTCGGTGCGAAGTTGCGGATGACATGTCCCTTACCGTCAAAGTTGATGAAGAAGAGATAACCCTCGGCATCCGTGTTCAGCGGCGTCCAGTTCTCCACCTCAGACATGTCGAGGTCGTTCTCCAGTACCACATAGTTCATCTGTCCCTGGTTCATGTACTTGCGCAGCTCGAGCAAGTCCTGTACCGTATTGATGACGAAGGGGCTATCCTCGGTGCCTCCGGCTGCAGCCAGTGCGGGCAGCTCGTTCGTGAAGCCGTCTCCCTGCGGATAGACCACCAGGCTCTCCTTGTTGAAGGTGGGATAGGCCTCGCTGGCGAGTGTCTGGCGCCAGAGCGGATTGTTCACCACGCCCTGGTTCAGGCGATAGCAGAGCTCGCCGGTGGGAGCCATAGCCTTCACGTCGTCGCCGGCATAGCAGTTAGTCTCCTCGCCCAGCGCCTTCAGGGTGTTCCACGAGGAGTAGCAGTTCACGATGTAGGACTTCGTCTCGTTATTCGCAGCGGCCTCGCCACAGATGGCGTTCTTCTGATGATGGAAAGTCTCGAGCACGATGTCGCCCATGACATAGACATTCTCCACGCGACCGCCATTATTCTCGCCCACGATACCGCCGATACGGCATCCGTTCGAGTGGGTGTTCTTGATGCTCACGTTCACCAGACCCAGGTTCTTGACCACACCGTTGATGGTCATACGTCCTACGAGTCCGCCCTCGATACGTTCGTTGAACTCCATGTTCAGGTTGCGTATCTCGTGGTAGTCGCCGTCGATGGTGCCAGAGTAGGTCACATTGGCTCCGCCGTCGTCGCTATATCGGCCGATGGGACGGAAGTCCTTGATGTCCTTCATGTCGATGTCGGCTGTCAGGCGGGCGTTGGATGCACCGTTGCCGGCGTTCACATACTTGCTGAACCAGCGCAGGTTGTAGGGGTTGGAGATCAGGTAATAGCCGTCCACCACATCGGTGATCACGCCCATGTCGAAGTTACAGTTCTGGCAAACGCCGTCCACGAACACATGTTCCTGGCGCACTGCCTCTTCGCCGGGAGCGTTGTCAAACGAGGTATTCTCCGTCAGACCGCCGTTGCAGGCGATAGTTCCGTGACCGAAGACCTGCTTGTGCGTCAGGTCGAGCACGGGATAAGCATCCTCGCCCAGTGTCTGATAGAAGGCTATCTGGCTCTGGTCGCCGTTCAGACGATAGCAGAGCTCGCCCGTTGCCAGGATGGGAGCCACCTCGGCTCCGGCAAAGACGTTCACCAGCGAACCGGCGCTTGTGGCAGCGCCGTCATAGGTGGTATAGCAGTTCTGCACGCTCGAGGAAGCCGATTCGCCGCAGAGACCGTTGCACTGCGTGTGGAGGGTCTCCACGACGAGTTCGCCTGCGCTGAAGCAGTTCAGCACCGTACACTTGTATGCCTCGCCTGCCAGTACGCCGGCGCGGATGCCTGCAGTCTCGTTACTGTACGTGCGGGTATTCTTCACCGTAGCGTTCACGAAGCCCAGGTTCTTGACGGTAGCATTCTGGCAGCGGCTGAAGAAACCTGCCTCGCAACCATCCTCGACGATGACGGTCATGTTCTTGATGACGTGACCCTGTCCGTCGAAGGTACCGCCGTAAGCACCGCCGATGCCCACTCCGTCAGCCGTTCCGTCGCCGTCCCAATCGACATTGTCGCGATGGCGTGCAATAGGCGTGAAGTTGGCTATCTCGCTCATGTCTATGTCATTGACAAGCACGGCGTTCAGGTTGGGCTGCCCATTGTTCGACTGATAGGAGAACCATACCAGGTTGTAGGCGTCGGCCAGCTGATACACTCCGTCCACCTGCTCGGGCTCGTGGCCACGGATCACCTTGTAGATATCATCGTTCTGCATCCGGACGATGAATTCCTCCACCTCTTCGTTCGTGGCGCTACCGCTCTCGAACATCACGGACATGGGAGTGATGACATTGTTTTGCAGATTGTTCTGTGCCTCAACGCTCTCGCTGCCATAGACATCCAGCAGGGCATCAGATACCTCACGCATCTCGGAATAGAGCAGCTTGCTCTCGTTGATACGCTCGAAGATGCTGCGCAACTTGCACAGCACGGCATACTTCTCGGCACTCGTGGAAGCCTGATCCAGGTCGGCCATGTAGCCCTTCAGCTCGTCGGCCAGTCCGGCGTAATAGTTGGGAGCCTCCTTGTATTCCAGGAGGTCGGCAAAATAGTCGTCCGTCATATGTGAGACGATCGTCTTCACATCGTCCCGCAAGGCATCCAGAGCTGCAACAGCCTGCTCGCTCTCCATCTCGCCCAGATAGCGCAGACGGGCATTGCCGAAGAAGTCGCTGTTGGAGAGTTTGTAAGGCGATGCGCCACGCATGCCGACGGTGAGCTGTCCGTCGGTCACCTCCACGATCACGCGGTTGTCCCAGTGACCCAGGTCGATGGCATTGCCCACGCCCGTCACGTTGTTGGGCTTCCATCCGATGGGGGCACCCAGGTTGTCGAGCTTCTCCTCGAAGCCCTCATAGCCTTCCACCTCCTCTGCTGAGAGCAGGTCACTGAAGAGCGTCTTCTGATAGTTGGCATTGTCGTTGGCGAAGACCAGGTTACGATAGTTATATGTACCCTCGAGGAGTCCGCTGCTGATTTCGGAATATCCGCCGATGCGGAACTCGTAGAGTCCGTCCTTCAGGCCCGTGAGCGACTGGCTTACCTCGAACTTTCCGCCGCTGACCTGTATCAGATGCTGGGTCACGGCAGCATTTGTCGCATGGGTGGCTACGGAGCCGGTGACGGTCCATCCTGCGGTGCCGTCGGCAAAGGCGGCGTTCGTAAGCAGGTTGCTGATATCGGCACCGGGAGCATATCCGCGCTGGATGGCGTTCGTGAGCAGCTGCTGCACGTAACCTATCTCGCTGGTCACGTAGTTGCTGTTCAGGTTGCGGTGGGCCAGGATGTAGAGTGCCGAGCCGTTGGGATACGTCTCGCCCGGCTCCACCTCGGTGGTCAGGTAATTGATAAGCAGGTCGCGCTCCGCACCGTCAAAGAAGCCGGAGTTCTCGTCCAGATATGCCTGCACCTCGGCCAGTGCGGCCTGATACTTGGCATACGAGCTGGTGGAATTGGTGATGGCGTCGCGCATGCCCTGCAGACCATTGTATGCAGCGAGGAATTCGTCGAAGGACTTGCCCTCCAGCGCATCCATACGGTCCAGGTAGGTGTCGATCAGGCTGGCCGGAGCCATCACGTCGTTGTAGTTTTCATGCTCGGCTCCAATCACTGAGCTCACGAGCTGCTGGAAGTCATCCTCCTCCACCGCGCTCTCGTATTCTCCCTCGACCAGCGAATACACCAGGCCGTGGGTGTTGTCCCACGTGGGGTACTGGTCTTCGCCCAGCGTCTGGTAATAGGACACCTTTGAGGGGTCGAACGTCTTGCCGTTGAGCGTCCAGCACAGGGCGCCGCTCTCGGCATCCACGCCGATGTTCTCGTTGGCGGCAAAGTAGTGGCAGTTGTTCAGCGTAGTGCTGCTGGTGCCCAGGAAGAATCCCTCGTAGGTGCTCCAGCAGTTGTTCAGCGTACTCTGTGCAGCCTCGCCGGCAAAGCCGCCACACTGGTTGTGTGCCGTGGAGACGGAGATGTTACCGGCAGTCCACACATTGGTGATGGTGCTCTTGAGGAGTTCGCCACCCACGATTCCTGCACGCACCGGGCCTGCCGAGTTGTTGATAACGGTGGGATCCACGAAGCCCACGTTCTTCACCGTAGCACCGTCGGTGCGTCCGAAGAAGCCAGCCTCGTAATTGTCATCCTGCTCCACGTAGAGGTTCGAGATGACGTGGAACTGGCCGTCAAACGTGCCGCCATACTTCAGCTCGCCTCCTCCGAGCACAGCGTCGCGATGATAGCCTATCGGGGGGAAGTTAGGAATGACGCTCATGTCGAGGTCGTTCATCAGACGGATGTTGATGGTGTTGCTGCCCTTGTTCACAAAGCGGCTCACCCAGCGCAGTTCCTGCGGCAGGGTCACCTCATACCAGCCGTCCTTCGACGGTGTCACTGCGTAGCCCTCGAAGCCGCAGTTTGAGCAGTAGCCCTCAGCGTCATACTCGTGCGGAGGCACGGGGCTGCCGTCGTCGGTATTGCTGTACGTGAGCGCTCCAGCCGACGAACCGTCGCAGTTCTTCGGGCCGTTGCCATAGACGCGCTTGTGGGTGGGGTCCTGACAGGGGAGTTCGTCCTCGCCCAGCGTCTGGTACCAGCGTATCGTGCTCTGGTCGCCGTTCAGGGCGAAGCACATCTCGCCGGTGGGGCCCTTCTCCTCTACTTCCTTGCCGGCAAAGCAGTTCGTCAGCGTAAAGGCACTGCCGTTTACGAGCACGTCGCCCGTGGTGAAGCAGCCGATGAACTGCGAATTGCTGGCAGCCTCACCGCTGATGTAGCCCTTCTGCGGGTGCAAGGAGCTCAGCTCCAACGTGCCGGCAGTCCAGCAATTGCGCATCACGGAGTTGACGAACTCGCCCGTGATTACGCCGGTGCGCACGCCGGTATATCCATTGCGCTCCATCGTGCTGGTGGTGGTCATCCGGGCATTCACGACGCCCAGATTCTCGATGACGGCATTCTGGCAGCGGCTGAAGAGGCCCACCTCGTAATTGTCCTCGCGTGTCACCACGAGGTTCCGGATTACGTGGCCTGCTCCGTCGAAGTGTCCATAGAAGATCACCTTGGTTCCGCCCACGTCGGCATTCAGACCAATGGGCAGGAAGTTCTCCACGCCGCTCAGGTCAATGTCGGCCGTCAGGCGTCCCCAGTCACGGTTGCCGCCGTCGTTGTTCACATGTAGCGAGAAAGCCACGAGGTCGTCTGCCGACCCGATGAGGTAGTAGCCCTCGTCGTCCTTAGGCAGATTAAACGCGGCGCGTGCGGTAAGTCCCGCCACCATGCACGTCACTAAAAGGAGTAAAAGCCTTCGTTTCATAATACTCTGTTTCTGGGCCCAATTGGTTTTACTTGCCCCCGCGGCGAGGAGAACCCATATACTCGCTCGGGAGTCTCTGTTATTAGTTTATGTGGTTAAAATTTCGGTCCTCTGAGAGGTTTTACATGGCAAAATTAAGAAAAAAGCAATAAAGTTACAATACTTTTTTGTCTTTTTTTCTTCTCTAATAGTCATTTCGTCGCTTGACGGGGGGAGGCACTGCGTATAACGCTGTTTTTTATCACACGTGATAAAAGCGGATGCGACACGTTGCGGGGCGTTTTATCACACGTGATAAAAACGGAGGTGGCTGGCAGCAAAAAGCCCGCCGGCGTGATGCCGGCGGGCTTCGTAAGAGTTTGTTCACGACCCTCCCTCACATAAGAGGGAAGGTATCAGTACTTCTTTTACTTCACCAGAACCTTCTTGCCATTGACCACATAGATGCCCTTCGGCAGACGCTGGAGGTCGGCCTTGGTGACCGTGGTGCTCAGGCGGACGCCCGTGAGGGTGAAGATGCCCTGACCGCGCACGGGAACCTGAGTTCCGGCCAGCGTGGTAGCGTCGATTCCTGTGGCCTCGTCGATGAGCTTCTGCACCTTGTCAATAGCAGCCTTCAGGGCAGCCACATCATCGGCATTGACCGAAGCGCGGTCGTTGGCCAGCTTGTCCTTGTACTTGGCAGTCAGGTTCTCCAGGTCATCCACAGCATCCTTCATGCCATCGACGGCGACGTACAGACAGGTGTCGCTCTCCTCCGTGTCATACATCTGCAGCTCGCTGAGGTTCCAGTATGCGTTATTCGAGGTGACGGAGAGGATGTACATACGCAGGTGCTCATACTCGTCGTCGAACGTAATGGGCTCGGTGCCGCGATAATATACGCCGTGCGTATTGGGGAGGTCATAGGACTGAGTGGTCACCTCTTCCCATCCCTCGTCGGGCTCGTTGCTTACCATGAACTTCACCTGGTTGGGCGTGTCATGCCATTCGGCACCGGCCTTAATACCATCGGTACGTCCGCTGAACTCAAGGATGAAACCGCTCACGGGCTTGTTGAAGTCAATCTGGATGTACTCCTCGCCCGACTGTACGGTGAGCGAACCGGCCGTGTTGGCGATGGAGTGGAAGTGAGTGTCCGTGTCGCCATCGAGCAACTTGTCCACCGTATTCTCGGTGTTCCAGTCGCAGTTCGTAGAGAGCTGATCGGCCGAGGTAATCAGCTTGTCATAGCTCTTGGTAGAGGCAGCCAGCACGCCACCCTCGGCAACGAGCTTGGCCAACTCGGCTCCAGTGGTGCGCTCGTTGGTGTAGGTCTGGCCGTCGTTGCTCTGATATACCACAGCATCGCCCGTGAGCACGGGATACTCGTCCGTGCCGATCTTCTGGAAGTAGGCAGGACTCTCCACGTTACCGCCATTCAAGCGATAGCAGAGCTCGCCAGTGCCGATAATACCTTCGTACGACTCATAGTTGCCCGGAGTTATCGATGCGCTGGAGGCGAAGCAGTTGCTCCACCGGCTGACAGCGCCGGAGGCCAGTGTGGGATACATCGCATAGCAGCTTACGAGCGAGCCGCTGGCAGCCTCACCGGCGATACCGTTCACCTGCAGATTGGTAGAGGACAGTTCAATCTTGCCCACGACATATACATTCTCGACAGTCGTTACGTGAGCCTCACCGACTACAGCACCAGTGCGGCAGCCGTTCTCGTTGGTGTTCACCACACGTACGTTCACGAGGCCAAAGTTCTTCAGCGTCGTATTGTAAGCACGGCCGAAGAGACCGCCCTCGATGCGCTCGTCCGTCTCCACGTTCAGGTTACGGATGACATGACCCTGTCCGTCGAACTGTCCGGTATAGTAGTTCCGGCGGTTGGCATCCTCGGCATGATACTCACCGATGGGCTGACAGAACTTGATTCCCTCCATGTCGATGTCGGCCACGAGGCGGGCATTGACACCCGTGTTGCCACGGTTCACGTAGAATCCGAACCAGCGCAGGTTGAGCGGAGTGGCAATCTCGTACCATCCGTCCTCGGAAGGAGTGATCTCACCGTCGGAGTCGCCGCAAACCAGGCAGATGCCGTCCTCGTCGAACTCGTGTGCATCGCGGACGGGCAGGCCCTCCTCGTTGGCATAATAGACGTCGTCCTTGGGCGAGCCGTCGCAATAGAGCGAACCGCGCTCATAGACCTTCTTGTGGGTATCGGAGGGCACGGGATAGGCATCCTCGCCCAGTGTCTGATAATACACGTCGCTGCCGATTGCCTTATTAAAGGTATAGCAGAACTGGCCGCTCTCCAGCTCGTCCACGAAGACTTCGCTTACGCAGTGGGAGGCAGAAGCGTTGTCGCCAGCCAGGTTGGTGAGGACGGGGTGTACGGTGTAGCAGTTGTACAGCTTCGAGTTATGGGTCTCGGCAAAGAGTCCGCTGCACTGTGTGTTCTCGGTCTCGACATAGATGTCACCCACGGAGAAGCAGTTCTCGATGGTGCAGTCGTTGGCCTCGCCTGCCAGGACACCCGCACGGATTTTGGTAGTGCTGATGACGTCGGCGTTCTCGATACCGATATTCTTGAGAGTGGCGCCGGTAGCACGGCTGAAGAAGCCAGCCTCGGCCTCATCCGTACGATTTACGTGCAGGTTCTTGATGACATGGCCCTGACCGTCGAAGGTTCCGCCATACTGGAAGCGCAGGCTGGCGTCGTTGTCCGAATAGAGTCCGATAGGCTCGAAGTTCTCAATCATATCCAGGTCGATATCGTTGGTCAGCACGGCGTTGATCTTGGTGTTGCCGCTGTTCACCTGTCCGCGGAACCATGCCAGGTGGGCAATGGTGCCAATCTGATAGTAGTCGTCCACCAGTTCGGGAATGCTGCCGATGTGGAGCTGATAGTACTCGTCTGCCTTGATGCGCTCGATGAGTTGGCGCACCTCCTCCTCGGAAGCAGTACCTTTCAGGAAGATATCGGTAAGGCTGTTTGTGAAGACAACTATATCCTCATAAGCCGTGGGGTTCAGCGTACCGTAGGAGTCAATGAGACGCTCACTTTCAATCATCAGCTGCGAATAGGCACGCTTACAACTGAAGATAGCGGGGAATACCTTGTTGAACTGGCCGATAGCTGCATACTTCTCCTGACCGGTCGTGGCAGCAAGGGCTGCATCCACATACCCCTTGAGTTCGTCCTTGAGGTTCTGGTAGAAGTTGGTAGCCTCGCTGGGCTCGTAGATGTTGGGTTCGCAATCCTCGAGCATGTGGGTGCTCATGGTGGTGAGTTCCTCAATCACCTTGTCCAGTTCGGCAACAGCAGCATCATCCTCGTAGCTGCCCAGATAGACGAGACGAGCGTTGCCGAAGTAAGCCGAGTTGGTCACATTATATACGCCGTCGCTGTGGATACCCACGGTGAGGCTGTCGTCCTTGACATAGGCCAGGATGCGGTTGTCGAAGTGACCCAGGTCGATGGCGTTGGCCACACCCAGAATGCTGCCCGGCGCATAGCCGATAAGGTCTCCGTAGTAGTCATTACGTTCTGCAAAGTTGCCGGCAATTCCCTCATAGAGCTCCTCCTCGTTGATCAGGTCGCTGTACTGCGTCTTGATGAGGTTCACGTTATCGTCGGCATAGATGGTACCCACGTAGTTGTAGGTGCCGGATGCCGAGCCGTTGCTCACCTCGGTGTATCCGCCCAGGCGGAACTCATAGAGTCCCTCGCGCAGGCCGTGTACGGTCTGGCTCATGTCGAAGGGCGCAAAGCCGAAGTTCACGATAGCCTTTGTGCTCTCGGCGTCCGAAGTAGAAGTGGTGGAACTGGGGGCGCGAAGCACCGTCCAGCCCTTGACGCCATTGGTGAACTTCGCATTGTCGAGCATACTGGAGATGTCCGTGCCAGGCTTGTAGCCACCGGAGATAGCCAGGTCGAGCAGGAACTGTACGAAGTTGGTCTCCGTATTGACATCAGCAGTGCTCAGCTGGAGGTTCTCCATGATGTAGGGGTACGAACCGTTGGGGTAATCGTCGTTGGGAGCGATGTTCTCCTCGAGATAGGCCACGAGGATGTCGCGTGCCTCGCCGGTGAACGTATCATCACCATCCACACGTGCCTTCACCTCGGCCACCTTGGCCTGATATACGGCATACGCGGAGGCCGAGTTCTGCAGCGCCGTACGCTGGCGGGAAAGCTTGCTGTATTCAGTCTTGAAGTCCTCAAAGCTGAGGTCGGCCAAGGCAGCCAGCGCATCGGCATAGGCATCGGAGAGGCTGCGGGTCACGATGGCCGTGGTCCACTTTTCGCTCTCTGCGTCGATGACCGTCGAGATGAGCTGAGTGAAGTCCTCGGGCGTCACGGCGCTCAAGTACGTGCCGTCGCCGGCCTCGAAAACTACACCATGAGTGGGGTCGAGCACA
>Ga0310695_10008008_pt1 | contig 16570 bp, 3 predicted proteins | sample RumenRJG_04DNA_FD_203882 | JGI IMG/M metagenome (GOLD analysis project Ga0310695, IMG submission 203882) | Bovine rumen microbial communities from Lethbridge, Alberta, Canada - RJG_04 (v2) (version 2) | ecosystem: Host-associated > Mammals > Digestive system > Stomach > Rumen | place: Canada...
CGAAAAAAGAGTCTTCCCCGTCGACCTCGACATAGGCCTCCCCAACAGCAAGGTGACGGAGTTCGAGCTGGGGACCAGAAACAGCGGATTCGAGAACATCTATACCAACGACAGGGGCATCCTGCGAATCTGGCTGGCTTCTTCCGTTTACAGCTATGGAATACGCGTTACAATGGAGGATGGATCCGAGCATGTCTTCTGCTTCAAAGTCGACGATGACGGCAAAGTGACATCGAGCGACTTCCTCATGGTGAATGGAGTGATCATAACTGGAGATGTCGACCAGATCGGCGCGGAGTGGACCTATACGAAAAGCACGAGCGAATTGGCTCTCCTCAATGACGCCACAGTCAGCGGCGTCTCCACGAGCGGCACCTTCCGGATCGTCGTGGCAGACGACAGAGTCGCGAACCTTACGCTGAAGGACCTGACGATTGTCGCGCGCAGCGAGAAATACGCATCCGCAGTTGTGGTGTCCAACTCTGCTTGCTCGGTCGCGCTCTCGGGCGACAACGTCATCGCGGCAAAGGGACAGTACGCGGCCGGAATCGAGGTCGCGTCCAATTCCGTAATGACGGTCACCGGAGACGGAAACCTCGTCGCCTTCGGCGGCAAGAACGGCGCTGGCATCGGCTCGCGCGGCGGCTTCACGCCCCCAGGCAGGATAGTGATCGAGAGCGGAACCATAGTCGCGCAGGGCGGCGAGAAGGCGGCTGGAATAGGCGGCGGCGTCTCGTCGAACCTTTTCCAGCCGGACAACATCGTCATCACCGGCGGAAGAATCACCGCGACAGGAGGGGATAGCGCAGTAGGCATCGGGTCAGGACTCTCGCGTGCAGCGATTACCAATGGCGCGGTGAGGATTTCCGGCGGCACGGTTCTCGCGACGAAGGGAGGAGGCGCAAACGTCGGCGATTTCATCCAAAGCGGAAACGTCGTCGTTGCGTCCGGCTACGACCAGTCGCTTTGCATCACTGGCGGGAGCGTCCACGGCGCGAACCGCGACGTAAGACCGAACCCAAAGGACGCCGACGGCAATCTCCTGAATTACCTTCTCTTCACGAACATGACGGCGGGCGCGGCGGTTTCGATCGCATCGTCCGACATCCCCGCGACATACGGGATGAACGACGTTGTCGTGGACTCCACGGGTTCCGTCTGCTTGTGGCTTCCGGTGACGAACGCTGTGCGCGTCGTGAGCGTGAACGGCACGTACTTCACCGCGGGCGGTAGGACCAACAACGTGTTCAACACCGCATTCGGGTCGGCGGATCCGCCGGACAGCCGCAAGGAGGGCTCGGTCACCACCTGGCGCGTAACGCTGCCGCAGCTGGTCCCTGGCGCGACGGTCGCGATTTCCGGACTCGAACCGTATGCGAGCGCTTCAATCGTGGATGTGTCCGGCGATGCGTTGGTGTATCTGCCTGACGGCGAGTACGCCTTCACAGTCGACGGCAGCCCCTGGGCCGTGTCGGTCTCGGGCGCTCCGGCCGTTGCGCACCGCATCATGGGGGTGAGCGTGAACGGGGAGGACGCCGGTTTTCTGCAGGGCGAGGGCTGGGCCTACAATGTAACGAACGGCGTTCTTTCGCTCGTCGCCGAAGGTCCATACGTCCTCTCCGGCACGAACACGCAGGGCAACGTGCGGGTGTGCGTCGAGACGAATGCGACCGTCACGATCTCCAACCTCTGGCTCAGGGCAGCGGCGAACCGCTGCACGCCGTTCGCGATCGCGTCGAACGTGACGGCGAAGGTCTGGTTCACCGGAGAGAACACGCTCGAGGCCGGGAGGTACTGCGCGGCTCTCGAAGTGCCGGGCGTCTCTGACCTCGAGATAGGCGGCGACGGATGGCTCTATGCGCAGGGCGGGGCGACGAGCGACTACTGGGGCTGCCCCGCGATAGGAATTAGCGACGGCATGTACCATGAATTCCAGCACAGGACCGTCACGATCACCGGCGGCAACATCGATGTGCGCAGCGGCGCGGTGGGGATGGTTTCCGTAATAGACTCGCCCGTCATTGCAGGAGGTAACATCTACATCGGCAGAGATCCGTACGGTGACCACTCCGTGCTGTCGAACTCAGATTCGGTGAATCCACTTGGCAAAGACGCCTGCTGCGTAATCGTGCCGGACCTTGAGCCGAACGCGCCCGTCGAGTTCATGTGGCTGCCCGAGTATTACAACGCCTCGAACATCGTCGCAAACTCCGAGGGCAAGGTCTATCTCTACCTCGAGCCCACGTATGTGGACGAGGAAACGTATTTCTTCGCCAACGGAGAGCTCTACAAGGTCGTAGTTGTGAATTCCGACGCCGCGAGCACGGCGGAGAAGATGACGGAGCGCGAGAGCGTCGGCGTGACGGTGAACGGCGTCGACGTGTCCGAGCTCCAGGGCGGCGGCTGGAAATTCTTTGTCGGAAAACGCATCGTTTCGCTCACGGGCGAAGGGCCGTTCACGATTTCCGGCGAGGGGACGAACATCAGCGTGCGCGTCGAATCTGACTGTGCCGTTGCGCTCGATGGCCTTTCCATCTCGAACAGCGTCGCGGGCCTGTCGCCGTTCGACTGCGGCGCATGTTCCGTCTTGATGGCAATCGGCGGGACAAACAGTCTCGTCGCAACGGGAAGCAAGGCTGCGGGAATCCACGTGGCAGGCGGGTCGTCGCTTGCGATCTCCGATGTTCAATCTGCGGGACTTCCGCCTTCCGTGCTTGTCGTTTCCGGCGGCAGCTTGGCGGCGGGCATCGGCGGTAGCGATGACGAGGGTGCCGGTCCGATTTCGATTGCAGACGGCGTCGTGACGGTGAACGGCGGCAGCCAAGCGGCCGCCATCGGCGGCGGCAATCGCGGAGCCTGCGAAGCGGTGACCATCTCGGGCGGCGTCGTGACGGCGAACAGCAGCAGCCAGTATGGCGGCGCGGGCATTGGCGGCGGCCGCGGCTTTTACGGCGCGGGCGGAAGAATCGTCATTTCGGGCGGGGAGGTGACTGCCAACGGCGGCCCGCAGTCGCCTGGAATCGGAAGCGGATCTTTTGCCACGACTGCCGATGCCAGGCGCGACAGCATCACGATTTCCGGCGGAATCGTCAAGGCCACCGGCGGAAATCGCGCGCCGGGCATCGGCTGCGGAGACCAGGGAGGAGGCGGATCGATCCGCATAGAGAACGGCACAGTCGTGTCGATCGGCGGCGGCAATGCTTCGCCCGAACTCGGCGGAGCCGCCCTCGGCTACGTGCAGTCGGTCGTGTTCACCGGCGGCGCGATCTATGTCGCGGACAAAGGCCTGCGCCCAGCCCCGACGAACGATTTCTCGTCCGCCGTCTTTCCGGTGGACTTCGACATCGGGACTCCTGACGCCAAGGTGGATTCGGTCGCGATATTCCGCGACGGGGCGGAATGCGCATACGGCACGGAAGATCTCTACACCGACGAGAGCGGCAAACTTCGCCTGTGGCTTTCGAACGGCGATTACGAGTTCGTCGTTGACGGCGTCCGCTGGACGGCGACGGTTGCGGGTGCCGCGACGACCGCAGCCATTGTGGGACCGACGGCGCTGCGCATCGAATCGATCGCGGCGGCGGAAGACGAGGTGTCGCTAGTCGTCTCGGCCGAGCCGGACGATTGGATCACGGACGTGTCGGCGCAGCTTCTGCGCGTCAGGGCGGCGGATGAGCTTCCTCTCCCCGCGGACGACGCGGCGCTTTTGCCGCGGGAGAGCGTGGGCGTCTCGACCAACGGAGACGGCACGGCGACTTTGGCGGTTCCGCGCGCGGCAGATGTGCCGCGGACGTTCTACCGCGTCGAGGCCCGGTGAACCGCGCACAACTGTTGCTTGGCGTGGGGTATTTGGGTTGGAGACAAGTTTGTAAAAACAGCTTTTTTGCCTGCCGCGCAACTTGCGCGGCGGTCGTGACAAGCGCGAGTCTCATGCATCGGCGGGCGTGTTGTCCGACGTAAAAGAAGTCCGCACATGAGGCTGTTGACTGCAAACGCCATACTTCTGTTTTTTTTGCGAAAAAATGCCTCTTATCAAAGAGGGGCGTATATGGTAAAATCCCGCCCAAAAAAAATTTGTACGAAATAGAACTTGACGTAAAAGCAGAACAATGCCACCTGACATGACAAGACAGGAAGATGAAGCCGTGATTTCGACGAAAGACAACTGCGGGAAGGCAGCGGTCTTGGCGCACCGTGCGCTCCGCCGTGGATACCTGACGCTCTGTGGCACCGTCATCGCTTCCGTGGCTATGCAGGTCGCATGGCCGTATGCGCCGTTTGCGGTGTTCGGGTGTATCGTCGGGGCATGCTTTTTCCGCATGCTTGTCATTCAGGAAAAACAGGCGGCGAAGTACGAAGCAGACCTTGAGAAGGCGCTTGCACGCGCTCGCGCGGCGGAGGAGTCGCGGAACAGGTTCTTCAGCATCGTCAGCCACGACATCCGAACGCCTCTCAACGCTATTCTCGGATATTCGGAGATTCTTCGGCACGGAATCACGTCCAAGGCCGAGATGGACGAAGCGCTCGATTCCATCCGCGCGAGCGGCACGACGCTCCTTCAGCTCGTGAACGATGTCCTCGACCTTGCGAAGATGGATGCGGGGAAGATGACTCTCAACCCCGAGAAAGTAAGTCTGTCTATGCTGACTGACGATGTGTTCGCGTCGTTTCGTCTTGCAGCCGCAGAGAAGGGGATATCCCTTGTCGACAGGACTGCTGGCGTTCCGGCGGTTCTTGTGGATGCACATCGCTTCCGCCAGATTCTCTTCAACCTCGTCGGGAATGCCGTCAAGTTCACGAAGACGGGCTCCGTGACTGTATCCGCGTCATACGCCGACGGAGGGCTGGAGCTTGCGGTTTCGGACACCGGCTGCGGCATTCCGCAAGATATGCTCGCGCACGTTCTCGACCCGTTTGTTCAGGTGCAGGACAGAAGCCATTCGGCGGATCGTGCATCGGGAACTGGACTGGGGTTGTCCATCTGCAAGAGCATGGTCAGGTTGATGGGAGGCACTCTCGACGTGGAGAGCGAACTTGGGAAGGGGTCGACGTTTAGGATCGCGATTCACGGAGTAAAGGAGGCTGAAGCTGGCTTGGACGGGGAGACGGATCAGGCTGGCGTGGCAGAAAGCAGCTCCAGATGCATCCCGAAAAGCGTACTGGTAGTCGACGATTCGTCCGTCAACAGGAAGGTCCTTGAAGCCCACCTGAGAAGAGCAGGCGTTGCATCTGTAGACTTTGCGTCCGACGGTGCGGAGGCGCTTGCCAAGCTTGACGCCGCCTTGGCTGCGGGGAGTCCGCACGACTTCGTCTTTTCGGATTTCTGGATGCCTGTCATGAATGGCCTTGAGTTCGTCAAGAAGCTCCGCGGCGACATTCGGTTTGCCGGACTTCCGGTCTTCGCGGTGACGGGCGACACGGAATCGCTGGACGATGCCGGAGCCGGTCTGTTTTCCGGTGTGCTTTTCAAGCCGCTGACGTACGAAAGACTAATGAATGCATTTTCCTGTAACCTTTCGCGAAACTATGTGTAGACCTGTGTACTGAATCCATTCCACTAAAGACAGACAAACGGGAACAAACGGTGAGCAACATCTTTGACAACTTTTTGTTCGAGTCGAACGGCGCAATGACGCTGAAGGACGCGGTATGCCGATTCCTTCAGGAGGAGATCGCCTTTGGACGCGTAAAGGGCGGCGAGAAACTTCCGACAATGGGCGAGATAAGCGAAGCGACCGGGTTGACGTACGGAAGGGCGCGCGGCGTAGTGGAGCGGCTGGAGAAGGAGGGTTACGTCCACTCCAGACCGTACATCGGAACCGTCGTTCTCCCCCGCGGCGGGAATATCCTGCGCGGGCGTGTTCTTCTGATACTGCCAGAGGCGGACGCTGTGCGGTATAGCCCGACAATACTGATAAGCACAATCGGACGAAGCTTGACGGAGGCAGGTTATGCGTTTTCCGTCGCGACGTTTTCGCTCGATCCGAACGATGGGCTCGCGCTTCTCAGAAGCGAACTTCTGCGGGCCACTGAGCTTGTCATAGCGCTTTACGCGACACCGAACGTACATAGGCATCTTGAGGAGTCCGGTGTGAACTACATCCTCGTGTGCGGGGACAGGCCCGAATTGCATGGCAGCCGCTGGATACGGTTTTCTCCCGAATCTGCGGTCACGCACTTTGCGGGACATTGCGCGCGGACCGGCGTCAGACATGTTGTTCAGGTGCGTCTCGATGGAGACGTGGCGATAGACGCACAGCCCGCGCTCGCGAAGTGCGGGATAGACAGTTCGTGGTTGACGATATCGCGCGGAGTGGCGAACGGGGGGCGGTACGCCGACTTGGTAAACCGCGCATGCGAGATGTTCGGGGCGATGCCGCGCAAGCGCATCAGGGATCTGTTTCTGTTCTGGAACACATTCGTGGCACAGGGAGCTGTCATGGCATTTCTCAACCGCGGGATACGTCTGCCGGAGGACGTCAAGGTCGTGGTGCGATCCGACGCGGAAATAGCCCCCGTCTACACCAAGCCTTTCACGCGTTTCGAGGTAGATCCAGTAAAGGCGGGCGAGAAGGTGGCCAATTTCGCTCTCGCCGTTCTCGCGAAGGGACGCATACCACGTCCTCCGACGATCCCCCTTCAGTACGTATTCGGCGCTACCTTCCCATTCTGACAATGGCTTCCGCCGGCATGGAACTGCCGCGGTTCCGCTGAAGCCGTGCGGCAACATTGTCGCCTCTGTTGATTGCAGGGCCTTTATTTTGGTATAATTTTCGTTGTCATATGGGTGTGGCGGCAATATGCGCGGCGCGCAGTCCGCTTGTTTGGCGGCAGAGGGGTTCTGCGGCCTGGGTGTTCTTTACACTGGAGGAGTAGCGAAATGTCAACCGAAGACAGAGACGTTCAGGCGTATCTTGCACGCATCCGCAAGACGATTGCGGAGAGCGAGAACCTCGTTTCGCAGGCGGAGCTCCGGATTGCGGAGACCGACCGTATGCTCGAAAGCCAGGGCCTCACGCGTGAGCAGGTGCTGAACTTCCACTTCACACAGGCGCAACGCGAGGCGGTTAACGAGGAGCTGAAGCGCCGCGGTCTGGATCCGCTGGAGAAATGGGAGTCGGACGCCGACATGAGACAGGAGGAGTTGGACTCGTCCTATGTCTCGAGTCTCCCGTCTTCCGATTCTGCGTCTGGCGGCGAGCTCGCCGAGCGGCAGAGAAAGTTCGGAATGATGATGAAACCTTTTCAGATCTGAGGTGTATACACTATAGAATGCATAGGCGGGAAACGACATCGAGTCGGAGGTGGTGCTTAGGACGCGGGGTGTCCGCGCTCCTCGCGGCGGCGCTGTCTCTTCTCGTTTCCGCCGTGGCGCGCGCGGGCCTCGCGACGTCCGACACCATCGGCAGTGGCGATGTCGGCAAGACGCTCAAGAACAACACGGTCTACGTCGTCCCAAAGAGCGCGACGCTCACCCGCACAACGCCGTACACCGCGCTTTATGTCGAGCCCGGCGCCACTACCGTGCTTTACATCCCGAACGGCGTCACGCTCACGGTGAACGGCGGCAACGCGAGCGGAACCGAGGGCGCCGGCGCGGGCATCCGCGTAGATCCCGGCTCGACGCTTGTCGTCACAGGCGAAGGCACGCTGAACGTAACTGGCGGAAACGCGGCGAACGGCGGAAAAGGCGGCGACTGGCGCAAGAACGGCAGCTGGGACGGCAGCGCAGACGTCGGTTCGTCCCATGTCGACACCACTGGCGGTGGTCACGGCGGCGCTGGCGGCGGCGGAGCGTCGCCGGCCATCGGCGGCATAGGCGGAAACGGCGGAAACGGCGGAAACGGAGGCGACGGGTACCGCACGAAAACTGACGGTGACTGCGACAAGAACGGAAACGACGGCAGCAACGGCACCAAAGGCAACGACGGCACTTCGATGGGAACTCTCTATGTGCTGGGCAGCGTCACCGTAAACGCGACCGGCGGCTCGGCGGGCAGCGGCGGCGGCGGCGGCACGTCGGATACCGGCGACACGGATTACTGGGCACGTCGGTTCTGCGCAGGCGGCGGTGGCGCAGGCGCTGGCGGCGGCGGCGGCGGAGCTGTGGCATACGCCATTGGCGGCGGCGCTGGCGGAGGCGGCGGCGGAGGCGGCGGTGGAGGCGGCGGCTCCGATTGGACTACCCTCGCTTTTTCATTGTCAAAGCCGGAAGGTGCAACGGGTGGCGTCGGCAAGGGCGGTAGCAACGATGGCGGCGAGGGTTCGGTGACGTCCCGCAGCAAGGGATACTCCGGGCGCGGCAAAGAGGGCGGCGACGGCGGTTCTGGCGGTTCTGGCGGCGCGTCCGGCGGCAACGGCACCGTCTATCGCGCCCCTGGCGCGACGGTTTCCGTATCCAGGACCTTCCTCTCCGCCGATACCCACCCCGCAATCGAATACAAACTTACGTTCGACGACGAGTGGCGCACGAACGAGGTGCACGACGTCAAGCTCGGCTACGCGCTGCCGACATCCGCGCCGGTCATGTCGCGCGGCAGCTACCGATTCCTCGGATGGTTCGACCGCCAGAACGCCCTCGGCACGAAGTACTACAACGCCGACGGAACGCTTGCGAATCCTCAGTTCCCGTGGTATTCCGTCGTTGGGAACCTCACGCTCTACGCGGGATGGCAGCTCGAGAGCGGAACCCAGCCTTCGATAACAGTCGTGGTTGGAGGCGTGACGAACGCGATTACCGGCGGCGTGAGCATGAGCGATCCGAACGGAAACTTCAGCTACGACGGCACCACGGGCGTCCTCGTGCTCTCGAAGGCGAGTGCCACATACGAGATTTCCGGATCGGAGACGAACGGGGAGATTCGCATCGTCGCCGAGCAGAACTGCATGGTCATTTTGAACAGCTTCAGCCTCGACGGCTCCATGCAGCCGGACGTCATCCCGCTGACGGTCTCCGCCGGACGGACGGTGACGCTCGATGTTCAAAGCGGCGCGCAGCTCAAGGCGAGGGACGGATGTCCAGCCGTCTCGCTTGGACAGGGCGCGAACCTCGCCATCACGGGCAGCGGCGTGATAAACCTCGCCGGCGGGGCGGGCGCGGCGGACATCGCGCTCGCGGACGGCGCGTCGTCCGCTTCGGTGTGGATCAACACGCGCGGCCCCGACATCCATTTCGGGACGGGCGTTCTCGGCGAGCAGCCCGCGTTCTTCTCGGCGAACGGAAGCGGCACGCGCATCTGGCGCGTTAAGGTGCCTGTAGGCGGCACTCCGCGCTCTGCGGTCTCCTGGGCAGGCCTGCCCGATGCCTACTCGCCGCAGAACACGATAGCCGGAGCGGGCGGCGAGTCCTACCTATGGCTTCCCGACGGCGCCTACACCTTTTCGTCGCTCACCTCGACCGGCGCGAAGGAATGGGTCGTCCGCGTCAGCGGCGCGCACCGCGAGGCGATTCCATTCGTCCCGACGGGCCTCTTGATCAACGAGGTCGACACCGGCCACGCAGCAGGACCCGGCTGGTACTGGGACGAAGACCACACCGTATTCCTCACGAACGCCGGGCCGTTCACCGTTAGCGGAAGCACGACCGCCGGTGTCGGCATCACGGCGTCGAACGACTGCGCAGTGACGCTTTCGGACCTCTCGATAGATTTCTCCGCCAAACCGGGCGCACATGCGATCTGCGTCGCTCCGGGCGCATCGGTCGATTTCACGCTCGTCGGCGACAGCACGATCCAAACGGCAACGGGAGAGTCCAACGAAGGGCGCGCTGCGCTCTCGGTTCCTGCTGGTGCGTCGGCGACAATTGGCGGAGAGGGAGCCCTGACGGCGACTGCCGGTACAGGAGAGGCCGCCGGCGGCGCTGGCATTGGCGGCGACTTTGGCGAAGACGCGGGCTCGATCACCATTCGTGGCGGAACCGTCACGGCGCGAACCTACTTCAGCGGCTCCGGAATCGGCGGCGGAACGTGGGGAAACGGCGGGAAAATCACGATTTCCGGCGGCATCGTCTCCGCCCAGGGACGGCAGTCGGGCATCGGTGGCGGTTACGGAGCCAACGGCGGCAACATCACGATTTCAGGCGGCACGGTCTACGCGCGCGCCAGGGTCGCTGACCGACCTGACGTCGGCGGAATGACCAACCCCGAGCAGGCGTCGTGCACAATCACCGGCGGCTCGATCCACACCTACAAGCCCGACAACCTGAAGCCCGCTGCGACGAACGCCGTTGGCGCGATCGTCCATTGCGTGACGGTTTCCGGGCTCCCGGCGGACACGGCGCTTGAAATAACCTGGCTGACGTCGGCGGACGCGGGCTACGGACAGCACGACATGCGCACGGACTCTGAAGGGCGGCTCTACGTCTGGCTTCCCGACGGGACGCACTATTTGACGGTGGGCGGCGCGGGCTTTCGCGCGACCGTGGACGGCGCGGACACCGAGGCGGCTCCGTGGTCGAGCGGCGTCACGATCGACGGCACCGACGTCTATTTGGGCAGCGGCGACGGCTGGACCTACAAGGACTTTACGCTCTCGGTCACCAATGCGTACCTCCACATCGACGGAACGAACGTACCCCACGTCGTCAGCGGAACGAACACGGCGGCGGAGGTGCGGGTGTCCGCCGCGTGCGGAGGAGGGCTGGTCGTCTCCAACCTCGTGCTCGACGTGTCGTCTGGATCAGGTTCGCCTATTGCGATTGACACTGGCGATGCGGTGACGCTGCATCTCGCTGCAACGAACGCGCTGACCGGTGCCGCCAGCTATGCGGGCGTCTCGGTAGCCGCCAATAAAACGCTGGTCATCGACGGCGACGGATCGCTCGCGGCGACTGGCGGCAACCAGGCTGCTGGCATCGGCGGAGACCTCCGCGAGGCGGGCGGAACGATCGTCATCTCGAACGGCACGGTGACGGCGGCGGGCGGCTATCGGGCGGCGGGCATTGGCGGTGGCTTCAATGGATCCGCCGGCGCCTGCACCATCGCGGGCGGAACGGTGACGGCGACGGGCGGAGAAGGCGGCGCCGGCATCGGCGGCGGTTATGCCGTGTTCGGAAGCGGCGGCGGGCACGGCGGGACAACCACGATTTCGGGCGGACGTGTCTTCGCGACTGGCGGCAACCAGGCGGCGGGCATCGGCGGCGGCAGAGGCGGCTCCAATTCGAAGGTCTACGTCTCGGGCGGCACGGTGGTGCCCAGGCACGGGGCGGAAGTGAAGTACGACGTGGGATCGGGCTACGATACGTCGTCTCTTCCGTGGGAGGTGAAATTCACGGGCGGCTCGGTGTCGACGTTCTCCCCCAATGTGACCGAGCGTCCGGTCAATGCCGGCGGCACGCGCGTCTGGCGCGTGGAGATCGGCGGACTTACGCCGGGCGGCAAGGTGACAGGCTTCGCCAGCATCGCGGGCGCGCCTGATCTTTCCGGATACGGCATCGACGACATCTGGGCCGACGACGACGGCAAGGTGTACCTCTGGCTGCCGAACGGCAACCACAACTTCACGCTCGCGGTGGACGATGGCGACGCGGTGGAGTACGTGGCGCGTGTGGCGGATGCGGACACGATTGCGTACGTCTTCAAGCCGGCGGGGCTCACCGTCAACGGACGCGACGTTGCCTATCTCGGCGGCGACGGATGGTGGAGCGACGCGACGAATTCCGTTTACCTCACCGCTTCCGGGCCATTCACGGTGTGCGGCACTTCGACTGTGTATGGCGTGACGGCGCTTTCGGGCTGCTCGGTCACGGCGAGCAACCTCTACCTGCGCGCCAAGGAACGCGCCGCGTTCGAGGTCGGAGGCAACGGCGTGACGGTGGAGCTGTGGAGCGAGGGCGAAGGCACAAACACGCTCATTTCGGCGTACGGCTACGCGGGCATCGCCGTCTGCGATGCGAACAATGCATCGCTCCGCATCAAGGACGGCACGGCGCCGATATCTGCGACGAGCTGGCGCAGGGGCGCGGGCATCGGCGGCAACGACGGCGCTGCGGCGGGCACGATCTCCATCGAGGGCGGCACGGTTCTTGCGACTGGATCGCAGGGCGGCGCGGGAATCGGCGGAGGTTCCGGCGGCGGGGCGGGGTCGATCACGATTTCGGGCGGCACGGTGGAGTTTACCTCCTGGCGGGATCTCGACCAGGGCTTTGAGTTCGGCGCGGGCATCGGTGGCGGGCGGGGCGGCATCGGCGGCACCGTCACGATTACCGGCGGCACCCTCATGGGCACGGCCGGAACGGGCGGCGCGGGCATCGGCGGAGGATACGAAGGCTCGGACATCCTGGTTCACATCGATGGCGGCACGATAACGATTCCCAGGAGCGCGAAGGACTACACGACCGGCATCGGCATGGGACAGTATGGAAGGGACGTCACGGTTGAAATCCTCGGCGGCACGATCTCCGCGAAGGGCTCGTGGCTGGGCTCGGGAATCGGCGGCGGCTCAGGCTGCCAGGGCGGGTCGGTTGTGATCCTGGGCGGACGCATCACGGCCGAGGGCGGCGGACGCGGTCCTGGCATCGGTCCAGCGGCTGACGGCACCATGGGCGTCATCATGATCATGGGCGGCACGGTCGAGGCGACTGCAGGCACATCGCCGGCGGACGTCGGTGCGGGGTCGGACGCGAGCGGCGGTGTCGGAGGCAAGGCGGACGTCGTTACCTTCCAGGGCGGCAACATCCTCGCCGGACCCGCGAAAGTCATACCTGCGCCGAAAAACCTATCCTTCCAGTCGGTATGGGCCGTCGACATGCAGCTTGAGACGTGGAATGCAGACGAACAGGTCGAGTTCTACAACCTGCCGGGAAACTACGGGACGAACGACCTCTACCCCTCGACAAACGGTCTCGTGCGCATGTGGCTTCCGGACGGCGACTGGGCGTTCACCGCGAACGGCTCGCCCTACTGCGTGAACGTTTCCGGCGCGGCGACGACTGCGGAGGTCTGGCGGGCGGGCTTCTCCGTCAACGGACGCGACGTTGCGTATTTCTCCGGCGAGGGCTGGCTGTTGGACTGGGAGTCTAAGCGGGTGAGCCTTACGAACGAGATGGACTACGTTCTCTCTGGCGTCAGCTCGAACATCTGGGTCTTTGCCGACGCGAACTGCAGGGTGCCGATGCAGGACGTGACGATCGACCTGTCGTCTCCGAATGTCCCCGACAAGCGCAGCGCATTTGTCGTCTCCTCGAACTGCACTGTTGCAGTCGAACTCTTCGGCACCAATTCTTTCCACGGTGCGAAAAACGGCGCGGGCGTCAACGTTTTCCCGACTGCGGAGGTATCCATCGACGGCGAAGGCATGCTTGAGGCCGTCGGCGGCCTGTACGCCCCGGGCATCGGATGCCCATCCGCGGTGCACGGGCAGATCTCGATCCTCGACGGCACGGTGGTTGCGCGCGGCGGCACGAATGCCGCGGGCATAGGCGGTGGAGACGGCGTTTCTGGCGGCTCCGTGCGCATCGAGGGCGGAAATGTCACCGCCACCGGCGCCTACAACGGTGCAGGCATCGGCGGCGGACTGGACGGCAGCGGAGGCACCGTGCGCATCGAGGGCGGGAAGGTCGAGGCAAAGGGCGGGAAGGACGCCGCAGGCATCGGCAGCAGCTACAGGGGAAGCGGCGGCACCGTCATCATCGAGAACGCCGTCGTGACGGCGACGGGCGGACAGTACGGCGCGGGCATCGGCGGCGGCTATGAAGGCAAGGGCGCCGAAGTCACCATCTACAGCGGCACGGTGACGGCAGTGGGCGGCAGTCGTGCCGCAGGCATAGGCGGCGGCAATCAGGGAGGCGTTGGCGGCGGAACCATTATTTACGACGGCACCGTCACCGCGACCGCTGGAGTGTTGGCCGCCGGCATCGGCGGAGGCTACAAAGGCGTCGGCAACGGAGTCGAGATTCACGGCGGAACCGTCTCCGCCAAGGGCGGGGGATCGGGCGGGGCGGGCATCGGCGGCGGCGAAGGAGGCGGCAGCGGCGACATCGCGATTTGGGGCGGCACCGTCACCGCTACCGGCGGTTACGAGGGTGCGGGCATCGGCGGCGGCGGCTCAGGCAGCACCGGAGAAATCAGGATCTACAGCGGCACCGTCGTCGCCAACGGCGGCGGTTCGGCAGCGGGCATCGGCGGCGGCAGGGGGGGAGGCTCGAACATCGGCATCTCCGGCGGAACCGTCGAGGCGAACGGCGGACAGTACGGCGCGGGCATCGGCGGCGGCTTCGAGGGAGTGGGCGGCACCATCAGCATCAGCCGCACTGCCGATGTCAAGGCGACGGGTGGTGAAGACGGAGCCGGCATTGGCAGCGGAAAGGACGGACTTAACGGCGGCACAATCACGATAGAGGGCGGCGTTGTCGTGGCAACGGCCGGCTCGGTCTCCGGCTCCGCCGCCGGCATCGGCGGCGGCGCCAACAGCCCCGGCTGGGAGATCAAGATCTACGGCGCCCGCATCCGGGCGGTCGGATCCGCCAACGGAGCGGCCATCGGCGGTGGCGGCGGCAAGGACGGCGGAAACATCGACATCAGCGGCGGAACTGTCCATGTGGAATCGCGTTCCACGTGGGCGATCGGCAGCGGCAGGGACGGGGGAGACACGTCCGACAACAACATCTTCAGCGGCGGCGCCATCTATACAACGCTTGACAGGGTCCATCGCGCGCCGATCAGGGACAGCCACGTGCTGATCCCGGTGTTTCCGGTTGACTTGAACATCGGGGTGCCGACGAACAGGGTCCAGTCCTTGGCCATCTACGCCGTATCGTCCGGCGGCTCGAGCAGCTTCAAATTCTACGGGCAGAGGGACATGTACACGGATGAAAACGGGATGCTCACGATCTGGCTGCCGAGCACCGACCCCGGTGATGCATTGCAGATATCCGTGATGATGGCGGACGGCACCACACGCTACTTCTGCATCACCATTGACGGAAGCGGCAGAGTGAGCCCCTTGGACTGCCTTGTCGTAAACGGAATGTTCGTGCCGGAAGGCAGCGACAAGAACGATTGGACCTTTGAATATTCCAATGACACCAAGATACTTAGGCTTTTGCGCGGCAGTGATGTTAACGTGCAGGGTGTTTCGACCAACGGCGGACATCGCATCGTCATTCTGCAGGGCGGGCCGACTAAAGTCAAGCTCGAAGCGCTGACGCTGATCGCGAAAGACGATAAATACTGGTCGGCGATGTCCGTCTCCAACAACTGCACCATCACGCTGGCGGGCACGCTGCTCAACACCGTTGCGGCGCGCGGACAGTACGCGGCTGGTATAGAAGTCGGACCTGACGCCTTCGTAACCATCAATGGCGACGGTCAGCTCCTCGCCGTCGGCGGGAAATACGGAGCGGGCATCGGTTCGCGCGGCTCCGGCTCCGCGAAGCCCGGGAAGATCGCCATAGAATCGGGCACCGTCGTCGCACTGGGCGGCGAGAAGGCCGCTGGCATCGGCGGAGGCCAGATGTGCACGCTGTCCGAGGGCAACATCTCGATCTCCGGCGGAATCGTCACTGCGACGGGCGGCAGCAAAGCCGCGGGCGTCGGTTCCGGCTACGTCGGCGGCGGCTCGGGCGATAAGACGCTTCCTGCGAGAGCTGTAGCCGTCTCGGGTGGAACGGTGCTTTCGATCAGCGGCGCCAATGCCGAGTACGACATGATTTCAAGCAAGAACACGATATCGGCCAGCAGCGGCTCTTCGGCGCTTGTCATCACCGGCGGCAGCGTCCACGGCTCGCAGCGCAACGTCGCGCCCGATCCCAAGAACTCCGACTCCGAATTGCTGTGCTACTGGCTCTTCTCCGGATTGCAGCCCGGCGCGACGCCGGTCTTCGAGGGCGACATCCCGGAAAACTACTCGACGAACGGGATTGTCGCGGACGCCACGGGCTCGGTCTGTCTGTGGCTTCCCGTGACGAATGAGGTGCGCAGCGTATCGATGAACGGAGAGTACTTCGTCGGCGGCGGTTCCACGAACAACGTGTTCTCTGTAGGCTCCGGAAGAACAGACCCGGCCGATTCCAGGAAGGAAGACGGCAAGACCAAGTGGCGCATCACGATTCCGGGACTTGTCGCCGGACAGACATGCCCGATCACCGGACTCGAAGACGCCGGGGTCACGTCCGTTACGGCGGACGGCAGCGGCCGCGGATTCGTCTACGTCAGCAACGGACAATATGCGTTTTCAGTCGGCGGATTCGACTACGAGGCTGTTGTCAACAACGCTGCGGTGGTTGCGGATTTGCTGCGCGTCGGCGTGACGATAGACGGTGTCGACGCCGCCGCGCTCGGCGGCGAGGGCTGGGCGTTCCTGCCCGGCGAGCACGTCCTCGCGCTCACCAACGCCGGCCCGTTCGCAATCTCCGGCGCGGCGACGAACGTCGGAATCCGCGCGGAGGCCGACTGCGCCGCGACGCTCGACGGCCTCGCGCTCACCAACGGCGCCGCGCGCCTCGTGCCGTTCGAATGCGGCGGGCGCGCTGTCGCGCTGTCCCTCGCCGGCACGAACGTCCTCGTCTGCGCCGTCGACGGCCTGCCCGGCATCCGCGCGGCGGGCGCGTCGGCGCTCGTCCTCTCCGAGGCCG
>Ga0310695_10008009_pt1 | contig 16570 bp, 10 predicted proteins | sample RumenRJG_04DNA_FD_203882 | JGI IMG/M metagenome (GOLD analysis project Ga0310695, IMG submission 203882) | Bovine rumen microbial communities from Lethbridge, Alberta, Canada - RJG_04 (v2) (version 2) | ecosystem: Host-associated > Mammals > Digestive system > Stomach > Rumen | place: Canada...
AAAGCATCTAAGTGCGAAGCCATCCGCAAGATGAGAACTCCATAGAGGGTCGTCCCAGACGAGGACGTTGATAGGAGGCAGGTGTAAAGACGGTGACGTCAAAGCCGAGCCTTACTAATTGCCCGAAAGCTTTCGCATGCTCGGCGAGAATTCTCTGTTCGCTTCGCTAGTGAATAGTGAATAGTGAATAGTGCTGTGCGCATACAGTCATATTTTCAGGTGTTGGTTAGAATCGACATCGACAGCTTGCTTGTGAAGATTGTCACCTTATACGCGCCGTGACGATAGTGTTTAGTTATTCACTATTCACTATTCACTAGCGCAGCGAATTATCAGGTGGTTATTGCGGCGGGGTCCCACCTCTTCCCATTCCGAACAGAGAAGTTAAGCCCGCTTGCGCCGATGGTACTGCAATGCAATGCGGGAGAGTAGGAGGCCGCCACTTTTCAGAAGAAGCCCTGTTATCAGCAACGATAGCAGGGTTTCAATTTTTTTGTTTCTGTATTTGGAAGACAACATCAAACTTTTCCCAACAATATTTTGTCGTTTCATTTTTTCTTTTTATCTTTGCATCATCTTAAACTAAAACTATATTAATATGAAGATGATTAAATTTTTTGCGACATTATCTATTGTTGCGATGATTGGACTGGGATTCAGTAGTTGTGGCGGTGGTGACGACACCCCTGCAGACAAAACAACACAAGGCGGAGGTAATGAAGGCGGTGGTAACGAAGGCGGCGGTAACGAGGGCGACGACAAAGGCGGCTCTCCAATGACCAAGGCTGAGCAGACGACCTTGTTAGAGTCTACTGCCCGTGAGTTCATTGCCATGGCTCCAGCTTCGGACTTTGAAGAACTGACAGCGATGTTCAAGGAAGCTAGAAAGCTTAATGCCAAGAATGTTGATAACTGGGCTAATGGAATCTTTGAAGATGCAGTCGAGACACTCAGTGATCAATTAATCAGTTCTTATACTAGCGACTATTATTCTTCTTACGGTTACGAAAGACATTTCAAGGTGGCTTTTGTGATTTCCAACTATAAAGGCCATTTCGAAGTGCAGAATGGTAAGTGGGTACTTGTTGATTCGAATGTGGATGACCTGAAGTTCACCTTCAAGGACAGCAACAATGACGTCTGGGTACTGAGAGTTGAAGCTACCGGTCCTTTCAAGAAGGTGCACATGTTTGACTTGCATGATTATGACTATGAGTATTCTTATGTTGATAACAAGGATATTTATAAGTATTATGAGGACTATAAGGAGTGCGTCATTGCCGTTCCCAAAACTTTGACCGTTACGCTGACGAAGAACAATGCCCAGAAGGTGAAGACCACTGTCAATGCTGAATTGAGCGATATTACTGGTGAGGAGTTTGATATCAGCAAAAACGACATCTCTGCCAGTGTTGCCATCGAGGTTAAGGACTATAAGATTAATGTTTCGCAAGTTGTCTACAAGCACAATTCTTCTGCAACAGTCAACATGACTATTGCCAAAGGTAGCACGCAGATGCTTAGCGTAGCCGTATCCGGCGACCTGTCAGGTATTCCCTCGGTGAATGTCAGTGCTTTCTCTGGCCATATTGACTCAGATACATGGAGAAATACCGAGGGCAATGCCTTAGTAAAGATAGACATTCTCGGCAAGGTTCAGATTCAGGGCAAGGCCACGAAGATACATGCTATCGTTGATAAGTTGGAGGCTGCCAGAAAGAATAGAGAGTCGGAGAGTGACTTTAAGTCTAACATCAAGGACGCCAACGATTACTTAGATCTCGGACTGTATTTTAACAATAAGTCACTGAAGCAAGCCATTGCTTATCTGGAGCCTTTCGAGAAGACTGGTTACCGTTATTCATACGGCAGCTACCAGCCATATAAGTACTGGGAATGGGATATGGTGATTAAGTTTGGTGACGAGTCCAGCTACAGTACGATGGCTAACTACTTCAGCAGGAGTAATTTCCGCAGTGTCTATGGCGATGTGGAGGCACTGATAGACAGCTACTCTAAGCTGATAAAGAAATAGTCTGATACGCTTGTGACATGAAGCGATGCCATGTCATTACCATATTATTAGCACTTCACGTAGGGTCTGTCTCTGTGGTTGCACAGGACAATCCTACGTGGAGTGTTGCTTTGGATAGCGTGACAATCAAGGGCAGCCGCTATACTTCACCTATCAAGCAAAAACTGGACGGTAGCATAGAATGGGACATGACTATGATGGACGACATGCCCAAAATCTTGGGCAATGCCGACCCTGTACATTTCACGCAGATGCTTCCGGGTGTACAGACCAACAATGAGTTCCGTAGCAGTGTCAATATTCAGGGATGCGACAATGCCCATAGCCGTGTATCCATCTATGATGTCCCTATTTATAATGCCAGTCACCTGCTGGGTTTCTTTTCTGTTTTCAATGGTTCCCATTATCAGTCCTTGCGACTAGTCAAGACGCCTATCTCGTCCGCAGCTCCCAACGTTCTTGGAGGTCAACTGTCCATGCAACTGCCAGACTCTGTGGTCACTCGAACCACAGGCGAGGCTAGCGTTGGACTCATCTCCTCACAAGGGACCATCCGTCTGCCGATTAGTTCCAAAGTGTCACTCAACATGTCTTTACGTGGCTCTTACCTGAATATGCTTTATGGACAGTGGCTGAAAGCCGACGGACAAAAAATACACTATTCTTTCTATGATGTCAATAGTACTTTGGTCTATCAGGTCAACAAGAAGAACAGCCTGTTGTTTGACTTCTATCATGGATACGATAAGGTGTTGTTCGACGAGGATAGGTATCTGTCAAATATGGAAGACTCGTGGGGCAATACGGCTGTTGCTATGCATTGGCTGCTTAACGACTGGCACGGCATTAACAGCAAGAACACACTGTACGTCACTTCCTACAACAATACGTTCGGATTATCCCTGCAAGGCATATCGTTGGAATTGCCTTCCGCCATCACAGACATCGGTTATCGTAGTATGCTGACATGGAAACGTTGGAAGGGCGGTACAGAGGCTGTCTTGCACCACATAGAACCGCAACGGGTAAAGGCCCATGATGCATCCATTGTCTATGCAAAAGTGCCTTATACGAACAGTTTTGAAGGCTCGCTTTTTGCAGATTATACACTATCCTTCGCTGGTGGGCTGAAATTGACGGGAGGCCTTAGGGGCAACATCTATCATCTGTCAGGGTATACCACCTACAGTCTGAATCCCAACGTCGCCTTAGCCTATGAGAGTTATAACACCCAGCTTATTGCCTGTTATGCCCTCCGCCATCAGTATCTGCTGCAGACTGGCTTTTCTAATATAGGCCTGCCAACAGAGTACTGGCTGTCTTCTAATAACGAACGAAAGCCCCAATACGCCCACGAACTCAGTATTACTGCGTCGCAATACCTTTTCAGACATCAGTATCGGATTTCTGCCGATGTATTCTATAAGCGTCTATACCATCAGATAGAATATAGCGGCTCCGTCCTGGACTACTTCAATCTGAAGAATGACCTCTCCAGTCGGCTCCTCGACGGAGATGGCGAGAACTATGGTTTCAGCGTCATGGTGAATAAGTGTTCAGGAAAGTTGACCGGATGGTTTAGCTATTCCTACACACAGGCCAAACGTCGTTTCAGTGCTTTAGGATCAAGTAGCTATCCTTCCTGTCACGAGCGTCCTCATGAATTAAACGCCGTGGCGACTTATGCTGTCAACAAACACTGGAGTTTTGGAGGAGTCTTTGTATATGCTTCTGGAACTCCGTTTACAGCCCCTGCTTATGTAGCCATGTATAACCAGAACTTGTTGATAAGTTATGGTGAACATAATGCCAACAGGCTAAAACCCTACGTACGACTGGACCTTTCCGTCAACTACAAGTGGCATGGACGCTGGATTCGTGAGAATGGAGTCAATTTTTCGCTCTATAACGCTACCAGCAAGAGCAACGAGATTTTCTATTACATCAGTACTGACAACAAAGGTGCTTTTGCTTATAGACCCACCAAACTGCGGTTGCGGATACTGCCATCTCTCAGTTATTTCTGCAAATTCTAGACCATGACAAAACAGTTTCTCTATAATATTGTTCTTCTGCTTTCGCTTCTCTTCGCAGCCTGCGATGATGGTGACATCCAACCTACCCCACAACAGTCTCTGGTTGTAGAGGGGTGGATAGAGAATGGAGAGTTTCCCATAGTCATTGTCACCAAGACACTCCCCATCAGTGATGATTACCAAAACATGGACAACCTCTTCGATCATCTCGTACGTTGGGCTAAAGTTACTATCTCTGACGGAGAGAATAGTGTCGTGCTTAGTGGACGTTATGACGATACCTATTATCCGCCCTATGTATACACTACATCGTATATGAGAGGAGAATTGGGCAAGACCTACTCTCTTACTGTAGAATATGAAGGGCAAAAACTCACTGCCCAAACAACCATTCCCAACAGCCTGCCCGTCATAGACCAATACAAGATTGAACCATGCGCTGGTTCAGACACACAATACCAGATAACTGCCTGCTTTCATGACAATCCAAAGGAGAAAAACTACTATGTCTTTTTCACAAAAATAGGATTAGAGTCCAACCACTACCTGGGGGCTTATCTTGGAGCTGTCGATGATGCCATGATTGACGGGGCTGTTGAATATCCTGTCTATCAAGGCAACCAGTATAATATAAAAGACTACACTCCGTATTTTGAATCAGGTGAGATAGTCTCCGTCAAATTTGCTCAGGTAGACAAGTCCTGCTTTGACTTTTGGGACAGATACACCAAATCTCAGTCACTCAATTCCAACATGTTCCTTTCCACCTCCACCTCACTTCCTTGCAACATAGAAGGAGGCCTTGGCTATTGGTCTGGCTTTGCAGCAGTCGCATCAATTTTAATAATAAAATAAGGATAAAATTACATGTGGGATTCAAATTACACAGTGGAATCATATTGCGTAAATCGACTGCCATGTTCTCGATGGGACAGCTGTAGCTGGTGACGGGACAGGCTATCCCAGTGATGGGACAGCTGTAGCAGTGGAAAAGTGGTAGGAGTTTTGCAAAAGTGGTACGGCTTTTCAGAAAGTGGTACCACTTTTTCGTGTATTAGCTGTTCCCGCGCGCGGGAACAGCTATCCCGTTGCTGGGACAAGCTAATACAGCGATGGGATGAGCTGATACGGAGATGAGATAGGCTGATACAGAGACGTGAGGGGGCCGTCTCGCGCCCGTGCGCCCGCCTGCGCCGCGCGCGAGAAGTTTTCGAAAAATTGCTTTCACGTTTCACAGTCGCCTTTCTACTGGGCTTTCAAGGCCATTCCCTCGTTTTTGACGTTTCACGAACGTTTCACCGATTTTGTGAAAGCAATGTGAAACGTTGGCAGCGCTTCGCGCATGCAAGGAACGCCCGCGAACCTTTATTTACAGGGACTTTCAGGATTGACTGTGAAGGTGAAAGCATTTTTCTTTATAGTAGTGTTTTGCTGTTCTTTTAATAAACAGTTTTTTTCTCAGATAAGACCAAATTTGTTTGGTAGATTAAAAAAAAATGTTTATATTTGCAGCAGAGTTTTAATTAATAGCGTATGAAGAAATATTTACTACTAATCGTGAGCGTTGTCGTGAGTAGCCTTTTGATGGCTGGCAACGTAACACCAGAGCAAGCGGAGCAGGTCGCCCAACAGTTTTTGAATAGTCATCGTCTGACGGCGAAATCGCAGTCTGCAGCACGACTGAACATGGTCCAGCATAGGAAGACATCGCGCAGAGCAGGTGCCCCCACAGCTTATTACGTGTTCAACGTGGAACAGGAAAAGGGCTTTGTGGTGGTGAGCGGCGACGACCGTACGGTGCCCATTCTGGGTTATGGTGAAACAGGTACGTTTGATGTCGACAACATGCCTGAGAATATGAAGGCGTGGCTGCAGAGCTATGCCGACCAGATAGAATGGCTGAACGCACATCCTGAGACACCAGTGGCCACAAGAACTTCGCGACATGCACAGAATGCCGTCAAACCTCTGATTCAGACCCATTGGGGACAAGAGTATCCTTACAATCTATTCTGTCCGATGGATGGCAGTAATATGAGCCAGACTGGCTGTGTAGCTACGGCCATGGCGCAGCTGATGTATTACCATCAGTATCCGGCACAGACCACGATGCCTATTCCTGCCTATACGACAGACACGAAAAAAATGCAAATTGGTGAGATTGGTGTGACGACGATTTCCTGGGCTGACATGCAGAAGAGCTATACCGGTGTGGAGACAGACACCCAGCGCAAGGCTGTGGCCAAGTTGATGCAGCTATGTGGTGCCAGCGTGGAGATGGACTATACTTCTTCTCTCGGAAGTTCAAGCAATGGTTACCTCGTAGGCGATCGTCTCAAGAAGTATTTCGACTATGATGGTGCTACGACAAGTGTCCTTCGCGACGACTACAGAGCCGCCGACTGGGAAGACCTGGTTTACGAGGAGCTGGCCCAGAAGCGTCCTGTGTACTATTTCGGCTCGTCTATAGGTGGCGGCCATGCCTTTATCGTTGACGGCTATGACGGCCATGGCCTCTACCACGTCAATTGGGGATGGAACGGTTCGAGCGACGACTACTTTGTGCTGTCAGTACTGGACCCAGGTAATAATTCGGGAACAGGAGCCAGTTCTACTGCCGACGGTTATAGCCTGAATCAGGGTGCTGTCATAGGTGCCCAGCGCAATACGGGTGTAGTACCCCAGAAGACAGTGGTTATGACTACTCAGAACATCTATGCGGAGACCACTACCATCCCTGCTGCCAACAACCTGTTCACGTTCACTTTCAAGGCCTCTTTCTATAATTGGACAGGTGAGAGCAATAGTTTTGATTTCTGTTCAGGAGTTTATAATGAGCAAGGGGAACTATGCAGTACCACTTCCCCTTCCACTAGGACCTTTGAGCCGAATGTGGGATACAAGGATTACTCTGTCACTGTAAGCGTTCCTTCGTCATGGTCTGGTACCTATAAGATTATGATGATTAGTCGTAAGAGCGGTACCACCGAATGGTTGAAGAATATCGATAGCGACTACAATTACCTGGAGGCTACTATTAAGGACAACGTCTTGACATTGAAGAATCCTACGGTAGCGATGGTGGCTACAATGACGGTTAGCGGTAGTCTGGAGGTAGGTGGCAATGTGTTGACCTCGACAAAGATTACTAACACCGGTACATTCTTTAACAAACAGTTCTATCTGATGGTTGACGGTGAAGATGTAGGTGGTCGTTATCTGGATCTCGACGCTCAGGAGAGTGGTACTGTAGATATACTCTTCTCGCCCACAAAGGCTGGCACCAAGAAGATTGAACTGGGGTATTATCCGTATAACGAAACTACCCAGAATTACGAAGTGGTATTCAATGTGGTGGCCAAGAAGGAAGTAACTATTGCCGCTGCCAAGTCATATTCGCTGAAATTCAGCGAGGGTAAGGTGACCAATGCCAGTGAAATGAACATTTACGATAACAAGGCATCGCTGCGTTTCACAGTGAAGAATACGGGCACTGAAGACTATAACAACGATATCATGATCTTCAGCTTCAAGGACAATGAAGAACAGTTGTCAAGGCTCATACCGCTCACTTTGGTCGCTGGTCAGTCTAAGGTTGTCAACTATGACATGCCGCTGTCATCTGATGGTATGTACAGTTTTGTCGTTGTCTATAAGACCGAGGGCAAATTCATTGATTACAATGACTTTGGAAAACGCTATAGTGACCTTTCCGGCTATAACGTAGAGATTCCAGCCGAAGACCCATCAGGCATCCAGACGCTGAGCAATGCATCAGCACCCGCCAAGCAAAGCATCTACACTATTGGTGGCATGCGGCTGACTCCTCAACAATTCGAAAATGCTCCTAAGGGACTCTATATCGTCAATGGCCGTTTAGTGACCAAATAGGAGAATTAAATACAATATAGTTGAGCTCACTTTAAAAAAGTGGGCTTAACTTTTTATAAGAGGATGTGTCAGGAATGGTAGAGACCGAGATTACGGTAGAAGGACGACATGCTATTGTAGCCAGAGCGTGCTGCAATCTCTACTTTTGGGGTGAGCGGGTTCTCTTCCATTAGCTGTTCAGCATATGCGATACGTTTATGGTTGATGTATTCTTTGAAGGTCATGTGTGCACAACTGCTAAGTGCCTGCAGCAGATAGGTGCGGTTTGTTCCTAACTGTTTAGCAACATCATTGAGTAGCAAGTCCTTTTGGAGGAAAACCTGTTGTTCATTCATCATGGTCTCCAGTCTCTCATAAATGAGAATGCTGGTGCTACTGGGGGGGGCATCTGTTTGCTCTGTATCTTCGGTCTCTTTCTCTTGCTCTTCAGGGATATCTCGCATAGAGAAGTTCTGCTGCATACCTACCCATGATAAGGCGAAAATAAGCGCTGAGAAGGCCACTGAAGGTAATGCTATGATGATGTTGTCGACAAACATCTGTCGTCCTATTACGTTAACAATGGTGGAGGCCAGTGAAGTAGCAATGAACAAAATAAGAATAGTGGGAATAGACTGAATTTCCCTATTCTCTGTATCGGCATATAACTGTTGTACAGTCTTGTTGAATCGGCGGATACGACGGAATCCCCTGACAATAACAATGATGACTTGTATGGCAAAGATGACGTGACAGATGATGTGTACCCAACCCTGAACGAGTGGTAGTCCGCTAAGTGACGTTTCGTGGCCGTGGTAGAGATAGTTTGTGATGAATGCCTTGGTCTCTCCTGCGTCCATAACACCATATAGGCAACCTACAACAATACCAGCCATTATCGGTGGAGTGAATACTAACCAGAGAAAACTCTTCTGTTGCGACAGTGGTATGCGGTCGGTAATTTCACTTATATATAATAGGAATAGGGGATATACCGTCAGGTTCTGTACCACATAGATGGTGTCGCTGAATGGCAATAGGTCGATATGATGGTTGAAGAAAATGAAGTGGCAGCTATATAATAGCAGTGTAGCTATAGCCCATCGTAGCAACCAGCGTATAGCCTTATCCATACGTTTTCTGTAGGTGAGGGTTAGCTGGATAACCATCACCACACAGACCATCAGCGGCAGAGAAGTGAATAATTCATATATCATATTACTTGCAAAGTTACGTAATAGCCTTCTAATAACCAAGTGTTTTCCAGATAATTGCAATTTGTGGAGTAATATTTTGCAATTTTGCGACAACAATTTGCATTTTGGCGACAGAACTGCTTCGCCGAGTCTGGACTAACGGGTGAGTTCGTTGTTCCTGCCAATGTAAAGGTACTCGAGTGTGCCACTTTCCGCAATACGACTATCACCAAGCTGTCGTTTGCCGAGGGTTCACGTCTCGATTCCATCAGTGACCAGTCGATATTCTTTATGTTCGAATTGGAAGAACTGGAGCTCCCAACCGGTCTGCGCGCCATCGCCTATGCCGGTATCTCAAGTTGTCCGAGACTGAATCTACATCTATTCCGTGGAAGAACTCGCAGATGATGTCGCTACTGCTCGTGCCTATGCCCGTGCCTATGCTACTGCCAAGATAGGAATCCCAATGCTATACTAGTAATTAAGTTGTGGGCGCTGCTGAGAGGTGGCGCCCACTATTTTTGCATTAAAGTATAAAAAATGTATATTCTTTTTGTGATTCACTCAATTCTTCGTAACTTTGCGCTATTATTATAATAATAAGGTATGAAGAAAGTATTATTCATGGCGTTGACACTGCTGGTGGTAGTGGCTGTGGACGCTAAGAAACTGGAGTTGAAAGAGATTACCCGCGGTATGTTCCGTGGTGAAACAGTGAGTGACGTACAGCCGCTGAACGACGGTGAGACATACGCCCAGCTCAGCAATGACGGTCGTCGCATTGTGCAGTATTCGTTCAAGACTGGCAAGGAGGTGGCTACGCTGTTTGATGTGGCAACTGTCAAGGGTGACAAGCTCGACAATATTGATGGCTACATTATGAGTCCCGACGGTAAGCGCATCTTGATTCAGATCAAGACACAGCGTATCTATCGTCACTCGTTTACGGCTAATTACTACATTTATACCATTCGTAACAACCGCATCGTACCATTGTCGAAGAATGGCCCTCAGCAGACCCCGCTGTTTTCGCCTGATGGCGTGCAGATAGCCTTTGTGAGAGATGGCAACATCTTCATTGTCAAGTTGTTGTACGACAATGCCGAGATGCAGGTTACCAAGGATGGGAAGAAGAACCAGGTGATTAATGGTATCCCTGACTGGGTCAACGAGGAAGAGTTCTCCCAGAACCGTGCCATGGTATTCAGTGCTGACAGTCGTCAGATTGTCTGGGTACGCTATGATGAGAGTACCGTCAACGAGTGTTTCATCCCCATGACCAAAGGCGGCTATAGCTATAAGTATCCTGTTGCCGGTGAACAGAACTCGACCGTTTCTGTCTGGAGCTATGATGTTCCCAGTCGTCAGACCCGCCAGTTGCAAGTGCCTATCGAGAAGGATGGCTATGTCTCTCGTCTAGTAGCTACTGCCGACTCTTCGAAGGTGGCTGTTTTCACGCTGAACCGCCATCAGGACTGTCTGCGTATCTATATGGCCAATCCGCTGACTACTGTCAGTAAGCTGGCTGTAGAAGACAAGGTCAACAAATATGTCCGTGAGGAGACCTATAACAATGCTTTCATCAGCAGCCGCCACATCTTGTTGCCCAGCGACCGTGACGGCAATATGCACCTCTACCTCTATAACTTCAATGGTCAGTTGCTTCGTCAGGTGGAGCAGGGAAACTATGAGGTCAGTGACGTCTATGGCTATGATGAAAAGACGGGTGCAGTCTATTATGCATCTCATGAGAACGGTGCAACAGATCAGCGCGTATGGGTGGCCTATGAGAACGGCAAGCGCGAGTGCCTGACTAAGACAGCCGGCTGGAACAGTGCCGTGTTCAGCAAGAACTACCAGTATTTTATTAATACTTGGAGTGATATCAACACCTCTCCTGTTTGTGCCATTTATACTAACAAAGGCAAGAATGTTGAAACACTCGTTGACAACAAGACACTGGCAGACCAGCTGAAGAACTATCAGTTGGGCGCGCGTGAGCTGTTTACCCTGACCACCTCGGAAGGTGTGACGCTGAATGGCTGGATGGTGAAGCCTGCCGACTTCACCCCCCAGAAACAATACCCCGTGGTGATGTACCAATATGGTGGCCCTGGCAGTCAGTCGGTCAAGAACACTTGGAATGTTGGTATGGCCGGTCAGGGTGCAGCCTTGGAGCAATATCTCTGTCAGCAGGGTTTTATCTGCGTGTGCATCGACAATCGTGGCACAGGTGGCCGTGGTGCAGACTTTGAGAAATGCACCTATTTGAAGTTAGGTCAGTTGGAGGCTGCTGACCAGGTAGAAGCTGCCCTGTGGCTGGGACAGCAGTCTTATGTTGACAAAAAACACATTGCTATCTGGGGCTGGAGTTTCGGCGGTTTCAATACGCTGATGTCGATGTCCGAGGGCCGTGGTGTTTTCTGTGCCGGTATTGCCATTGCACCACCAACCACCTGGCGCTACTATGACACCATCTATACTGAGCGCTACATGCGTACTCCTCAGGAGAATCCTTCAGGCTATGACGACAATCCATTGAACCGTGTGAACCGATTGCAGGGAGCATTGATGATTGTTCATGGTCTGGCTGACGACAATGTGCACTACCGTAACACCGCTGAGTATTGCGAGGCACTGATACAGGCTGACAAGGACTTCCGCCAGCAGATTTATGCAGACCGTAACCACAGCATCTATGGTGGTAACACCCGTAACCACCTGTTCCGACAGTGCGTGAACTTTTTGAAAGAAAATATGAAATAAGTGTCAGCGGGTAAACCGCTGACAATTCTATAGTGATATTTCGCCGCGGATGCTCTGATTCATGAGCATCCGTATTTTTTCTGGGTCGTCGTAGTGTGACTGGAGGAACATCAGTTTGGTGACAGCACTCTCCACCGTGGAGTCGTAGCCACTGACCACACCTGCCTCCTGCAAGTGATAGCCCGTATCGTATCGGCTCATCTCTACACAGCCTTGCAGACACTGGCTGATGTTGACAATCACTTTACCGTTGCGGGTGCCTTCCTTCAGTGCGTTCAGCAACCACGGACTTTGTGGGGCATTGCCACTGCCGAAGGTGCGCATGACGATTGCCTTGAGATTGGGCGTATGGATAATGTGACGAATCAGGTCTTCGCGGATGCCAGGAAACAACGAGAAGATGATGACGTTGTTATCTAACCGGAAGTGGGGAACCATGGGCTTCTCCCAGTCGGGCTGCAACATGCGGTTGCGATGATAGACGATATTGACGCCGGCATCCACCAGGTGCGGATAGTTGAACGACTCGAAAGCGTTGAACTCCTCTGCCGACTGCTTCGTGGTACGGTTGCCACGCAGCAGGTGACCGTTGAAATAGATGCCAACCTCCGGTACCATCGCATGGCCGTTGGTATCCTTGGCTGCTGCAATCTCAATAGAGGTGATGAGGTTCTCCTTGCCGTCTGTTCGTAACTGTCCGATGGGCAACTGTGAACCCGTAAAAATGACGGGCTTTGTCAGGTTCTCCAACATGTAGGAGAGGGCAGAGGCTGTATAAGCCATCGTGTCCGTACCATGCAATACCACAAAACCATCGTAGTCGTTGTAGTGGTCGGCGATGACGTGACTGAGGTCTGTCCACATCCTTGGCGACATGTCGCTCGAGTCTATGGGTGGTGAGAATTGGTAGGTTGCTATCTCCGTGTCAAACTGTTTCAGTTCAGGAACATTTTGCAGCAGGTGCTCGAAGTCGAACGGCTCCAGTGCGCCCGTCTGTGGATTGCGGTTCATACCGATGGTTCCACCTGTGTAGATAAGTAATACGCGTGTTTGCATGTGGCAAAGATAAGAAGAAAAAGTGATATAAGGAAACGTTTACGTAGATTTTCTGTAAAAAATGTCTGAAGTCGTCTCTAAAGTGAAAAATATTTGCTAATTTTGCACAACAATTACGAGTATCACTAAAACAACAAACAATCATAATGACTATGAAGCAATTCAATGACAATAACTTCGTGCTCGACAACGAGGTAGCACAGGACCTGTTCCACAACCATGCGGCTAAGATGCCCATCATCGACTATCACTGTCACCTGATTCCAGAGATGGTGGCCAACGACCACCGTTTCAAGAGCATCACCGAGCTGTGGCTGGGTGGCGACCACTACAAGTGGCGTGCCATGCGTACCAACGGTGTAGACGAGAAGTATTGTACCGGTAAGGATACCTCTGACTGGGAGAAGTTTGAGAAGTGGGCCGAGACCGTTCCCTATACCCTGCGCAACCCATTGTACCACTGGACACACTTGGAGCTGAAGACCGCTTTCGGTATTGAGAAACTGCTGTCGCCCAAGACCGCCCGTGAGATTTTCGATGAGTGTAACGAGAAGTTGCAGCAGCCTGAGTTCTCTGCCCGTGGTTTGATGAAGCACTACCATGTAGAGTGCGTCTGCACCACTGACGATCCCGTTGACGACCTGCACAACCACATTGAATATGCCAAGCATAAGGCCCAGGACGATCCTATGATGATTCCTGCTTGGCGTCCTGACAAGGCTATGAATATTGAGGCTCCGGAGTTTGCCGACTATGTTCGCCAGCTGGAGCAGGTCAGCGGTGTTACTATCACCAAGTTTGCCGATATGGTTGACGCCTTGAAGAAACGTCACGACTTCTTTGCTGCCAACGGTTGTAAGTTGAGCGACCATGGTATTGAGGAGTTTTATGACGAGGAGTATACCGACTCACAGATTGAGACCATCTTTGAAAAGGCTATGCGTGGCCAGCAACTCTCTGTGCTGGAGACCCGTCAGTACAAGCACTGCTTCCTGACTGTGATGGCTGAGATGGATGCCGATGCCGACTGGACTCAGCAGTTCCACTATGGTGCCATCCGTAACAACAATACCAAGATGTTCAATCAGCTGGGTCCTGACACCGGTTTCGACTCTATTGGTGAGTTTAATACTGCCAAAGCTATGTCGAAGTTCCTGAACAAACTGAATATGGAGGATAAGCTCACGCGTACCATATTATATACATTGAATCCCTGTGCCAATGAGGTTATCGCTACCATGCTTGGCAACTTCCAAGGTGGTGAGCCTGGTAAGATACAGTTTGGTTCAGGCTGGTGGTTCAACGACCAGAAGGATGGTATGGAGCGCCAGATGAATGCCCTCAGTGTGCTAGGACTGCTGTCTCGCTTCGTCGGTATGCTGACCGACAGCCGTTCGTTCCTGAGCTATCCGCGTCATGAATACTTCCGTCGCATCCTCTGTAATATGCTGGGTAACGACGTGGAGAAAGGCCTGCTGCCTGACGATCGCGAACTACTTGGAAAGATGGTTGAGGACATCTCCTACAACAACGCTCGTAGGTATTTTAAGTTCTACTAATAAAAAAAGTTCGGCTATTCTGCTTGGGATAGCCGATTTTTTTTTACCTTTGCACCCGAAAAGAATACAAATACAGAAACTAATATGTGTGGAATAGTTGGATATATCGGCCATAAGGAGGCTTATCCTGTGCTGATTAAAGGTCTCAGAAGACTGGAATACCGAGGTTATGACTCTGCCGGTGTAGCGCTGATTAACAGTGACGGCAATCTCAATGTGTATAAGACAAAAGGTAAGGTTGACAACCTGACGGAATACTGCAGCGACAAGAATGTCAGTGGTAGTGTGGGTATTGCCCATACCCGTTGGGCTACCCATGGCGAACCCTCGTCGCGCAATGCGCACCCTCACTATTCACAGTCGCACAATCTGGCTATTATCCATAATGGTATTATCGAAAACTATGCTGATATCAAGCAGAAGCTGATAGAGAAGGGTGTGGTCTTCCAGAGCGATACCGATACCGAGGTGCTGGTACAGTTGGTTGAGTATATCATGGAAAAGAAGCAGCTTTCCCTGTTGGAGGCTGTTCAGGTTGCTCTTTATCAGGTTATCGGAGCCTATGCCATCGCTATTGTCGACAAGCGCGACCCCAACCAGATCATCGCTGCCCGCAAGCAGAGTCCGCTGGTGGTTGGTATTGGAGACGGTGAGTTCTTTTTGGGTTCTGATGCCAGTCCTATCATTGAGTATACCGACAAGGTCGTCTATCTGGAAGATGGCAATATCGCTGTTATCCGCTTGGGTGAGGAATTGAAGGTCATCAGCATCTTAGGCGAAGAGCAAGAGTTGGCTGTCAAAACCGTAGATATCGACCTTGGCCAGATAGAGAAAGGTGGCTATCCTCACTTCATGTTGAAGGAAATCTTCGAACAGCCGGAGTGTCTCACCAACTGTATGCGTGGACGTGTCAATGTAGAAGGCAATCATGTCACGCTGTCGGCTCTTATCGACTATCGTCGCCAGATGCTTGAGGCTAAACGTGTTGTTATCGTAGCATGCGGTACCTCGTGGCATGCCGGACTCATTGGTAAGCAGCTGATAGAAACCTATTGTCGCATTCCGTGTGAGGTAGAGTACGCCTCTGAGTTCCGTTACCGCAATCCTGTGGTAGGCAAAGGCGATGTAGTAATTGCTATCTCACAGAGTGGTGAGACGGCAGATACGCTGGCTGCCATTCAGTTAGCTAAGGAAAAGGGCGCCTTTATCTATGGTGTCTGCAACGCCATCGGTTCCAGTATTCCCCGTGCCACCGATACAGGAACGTATATCCACGTAGGTCCTGAGATTGGTGTTGCCTCAACGAAAGCATTCACCGGTCAGGTTACCGTGCTCACCATGATAGCTTTGGCTATGGGTGAGGCCAAAGGAACTATCAATCGTGATGAATATCTGAAGATAGTTAAAGGGTTAGGTGAAATCCCCGACAAGATTCGTGAGGTCCTCAAAACCAACGACAAGGTGGCCGATCTGGCTCGAACCTTCACCTACGCCCATAATTTCCTGTATCTGGGTCGTGGTTTCAGCTATCCTGTCGCTTTGGAGGGTGCCTTGAAGTTGAAAGAGATTTCTTATATTCATGCCGAGGGTTATCCTGCAGCAGAAATGAAGCATGGACCTATCGCCCTCATCGATTCCGACATGCCTGTAGTAGTGATTGCTACACATAATGCCATGTACGAGAAGGTACTCTCTAACATTCAGGAAATCAAGGCTCGTCAAGGTAGGGTAATAGCTCTTGTCACCAAGGGCGACGACACTATCGCAAAGATTGCTGACGAGGTTATTGAGTTGCCTGACGTGCTTGAATGTCTGGAGCCGCTGGTGGCCACCATTCCGCTCCAATTGTTGGCTTATCACGTGGCTGTGTGCAAGGGTAAGAACGTCGATCAGCCCCGAAATTTGGCTAAGTCGGTGACTGTAGAATAAAAAAAGTGGGCAAATATTTGGCGAAATGCTAAATATTTGCTACTTTTGCATATTGAATACAACTTAAAACATCATAAACGTCTATAGGCGAATGGAGCTGAATGAAACCTTTGAGTCTCAAAT
>Ga0310695_10008012_pt1 | contig 16566 bp, 14 predicted proteins | sample RumenRJG_04DNA_FD_203882 | JGI IMG/M metagenome (GOLD analysis project Ga0310695, IMG submission 203882) | Bovine rumen microbial communities from Lethbridge, Alberta, Canada - RJG_04 (v2) (version 2) | ecosystem: Host-associated > Mammals > Digestive system > Stomach > Rumen | place: Canada...
TCATGCGCACGTCGCCCGCCAGTTTTACATAGCGGGGCTTGCCAGACGCGTCTTCCGAAGGCAGCTTCCATGCCCAGTGCTCCGTGCGTTCTTCCGTTTCCTCCATCGAACCGTCCTCCGCGATGCGGACATTCACCAGGGTCACCTTGCCCTCGTCCACCTCAGGCTTTTCGTCCATCAGATCGAACACCCGCTGCGCGCCGGCCAGGGCCATGACGATGGAGTTGATCTGCTGGGAGATCATGGAGACAGGCCGCGCGAAGTTCTTGGACAGCGTAAGGAACGCTGCCAGATCGCCGAGCGTGAGCCCCGAAGTACCCCGGATGGCGATGGCCCCGCCGACGATAGCGATCACCACGTACTGCAGGTTGCCGATGTTGTTCATGATGGGGCCCAGAATATTGGAATAGCTGTTGGCTCGGGTAGTCTGCACCCGCAGGGCCTCGTTCTTGACGTCGAAGCCGGCTTTGGCCTCGTCCTCGTGGCAGAACACCTTCACGACCTTCTGGCCGTTGATCATCTCTTCGATGTAGGCGTTCATGCTGCCCAGAGATTTCGACCGGGTCGAGAAATATTTGGCCGATTGGCCGCCCACCGTCATCGTGATCAGATACATCACGACGATCACAAGGATCTCCACGCCCGTCAGAGCCAGAGAGAGCCGCAGCATGGCGATAAACACGAAGGTCACCGTCAGGATGGAACTGAACACCTGGGGGATCGTCTGGGACAGCATCTGCCGCATGGAATCGGTGTCGTTCGTGAACCGGCTCATCGTGTCGCCGTAGGGGTGCGTGTCGAAGTACTTGATCGGCAGTTCCTGCATCTTGGAGAACAGTTCCCCTCTTACGGAGAACAGCACGCCGTGGGACACCCGCACCATCAGCTGGCTGTAGGCCAGGATGCACAGGACGCCCGCCAGATACAGCGCGCCCATCGTCAGGATGGCATGCAGCAGCCCGGAGAAATCCCGGGAGCCCGCCTCTTCCATGGGCTTGATGAAATCGTCGATGACCACGCCCAGGAACAGCGAGGCGCGGGTGCTGATGTAGGCGTCTGCGCCGATGCAGAGCAGGGCGAGGATGAACGGCAGGGTGTGACCCTTCCCAATGTACGAAAGCAGCCGCTTCGCCGTCTTGCCGCTCCCTTTCTGGATGCGGATGCGGCCGGCGGTGGCGCCGCCGCGGCCCGCGCCGGGGCCTCTGCCGCCTGCGGGACGGACTTGCTGAGCATCTCTGTTGTTATCTTGGCTCATCGAAGTCACCCCCCTTGTTCTGCGATTCGTATACTTCCTGGTAAATGGCATTGCTTGCCATGAGTTCTTCGTGGGTGCCGATGCCGGAGATCTTGCCGTCGTCCAGCACGATGATGCGGTCCGCATCCTTAACGGAACTGATGCGCTGCGCGATGATGAACACCGTCGTGTCGGGGATGTCCGAGGCGAAACCGGCACGGATGAGGCTCTCCGTATGGGTATCCACCGCGCTGGTAGAGTCATCGAGGATGAGGATCTTGGGCTTTGCGATGAGAGCCCGCGCAATGCACAGCCTCTGCCGCTGACCCCCGGATACGTTGGCGCCGCCCTGTTCGATGTAAGTGTCGTAGCCGTCCGGGAAGCCGCTGATGAACTCCTCCGCCTGGGCCAGCACGCAGGCTCTGCGAATCTCCTCGTCCGTTGCGTCTTCTTTGCCCCAGCGCAGGTTCTCCTTGATGGTCCCCGCGAACAGCACGTTCTTCTGCAGCACCATGGCGACGCTGCTGCGAAGGACTTCCAAGTCGTAGTCTCTTACATCCACGCCTCCCACCTTTACGCTACCCTTGCGGACGTCGAAAAGCCGGGGGATGAGCTGCACCATGCTGGATTTGCCGGAGCCGGTGCCGCCGATGATGCCGATGGTCTCGCCTGGCGCTGCTTCGAAGGAGATATCTTTTAAGATATGTTTGTTGCTGCCGTACCCGAAGGAGACGCTGTCGAACGAAACGCTGCCGTCCTTCACTTCCGTTACAGGATCCTGCGGGCTCACGATGTCGGGCTGTTCGTCCAGAACGGCGCAGATGCGCTCTGCCGCCGCTTTGGCGATCGTCAGCATCATGACGATCATGGACAGCATCATCAGGCTCATCAGGATCTGCTGCACGTACGTCATGACGGACATCAGCTGGCCGGTGGTCATGGTCTTGGAGACGACCATCTTCGCGCCGATCCAGGAGATCAGCAGCATGCAGACGTACATGGAGGTCTGCATCAGAGGGCCGTTGAACGCGATGATGCGCTCGCCTCTTACGAAGTTGCGGTACAGTTCGCCGGAGACGTTCTGGAACTTTCCCTTCTCCTCTTCCTCCCGGACGAAGGCCTTGACGACCCGGATGCCCCGCAGGTTTTCCTGAACCACGGCGTTCAAGCGGTCGTAGATGCCGAACACCTTCTCCATGATGGGGAATGCGTGGGTCATGATATAGGCGATGCCGAAGCCCAGAACGGGCAGCACCGCCAGGAACACCAGCGACAGCCGGGCGCTCTGCCGGAAGGCCATCACCAGGGCAAACACCAGCGTGCAGGGCGCGCGGAACGCCATGCGGGTGAGCATCATGAAGGCCTGCTGCACATTTGTGACGTCCGTGGTCATGCGGGTCACGAGACCGGCCGTGCTGAACTTATCGATATTGGAGAAAGAAAAATCCTGGACATGATGATACATGTCGTGCTGCAGATTGCTGGCAAAACCGGCGGATGCCCGGGATGCGAACAGTCCGCCCAGGATGCCGAATGTCAGGGAGAGCAGCGCGTAGACGACCAGACGCATGCCCACGGCGCGGATGTAATCCATGTCGCCCAATTCGATGCCGTAGTCTACCAGGTCTGCCATATGGTAAGGGATGAGCACTTCCATGACCACCTCCAGTACCATGCAAATTGGGGTTAGGAAGGTCAGCAGTTTATATTGCCGGACACATCCTGCCAGTTTTTTTATCATAGGGCTTGAACACCTTTCGGATTTTATGGTATAAATTAAGTTGTACGTTTACGTGACAGCTACCTGAACATTTTACAGCGACTTGTTTTTTTAGACAAGAACAAGCGTCGGGTCTTCACGAAATATACATATTATATGAATTTACCGGAGGTTTCCATATATGCATTTTAAGAAAGTTCTCGCACTGCTGATGGCCGCATGCCTTGTTTTTGCGGCGTCCGGGTGCAAGAAAGAGTCCCAGGAACCCAGCTATGTTCCCGCAAACCCCAACGAAGAGTTTATCCTGGAGATCTACGCCCCTTCCGAGCTGATGGCCGTCATGACCGACGTCGCCAACCGCTACTCCACCACCATTGCGCCCCGGGCTTCCGTGCGCATCACCTTCGATGACGGGGTCATCCAGACCGCAAAGATCGAAGCCGGCACCCCCTGCGACATTTTCGTCGCCGATGAGAAGCGCTTTATGGACTGGCTGGACGCGGAATGCGACGAGGAAGCCAACCCGAACAAGAACGACAAGATCGTCTCCTCCACGAGGCACGATTTCGTCACCGGCCCGGGCAACGAGGACTACATGCCCGAAGATATGGAACTGGCGGAAGGCGAAGTATACAACACGACCTACAGCGTCGCCGTATGCCGCGCGACCGCACTTTCCTACGAATCCGAGCAGTTCGTCAACTACATGCTGAGCGATGAAGTGACGGACATCTATGAAGTCTACGGATTCACGAAAATCGAAGAATAACACCGTTTATAGCGGCAGGCAATCTCGCCTGCCGTTCCTTACATATCCAATTTCATAAAAACCAAAGGAGAATTGTCATGAAGAAAAGATTCATCGCAATGGTACTGGCATTCGTAATGGTGCTTGCATTGGGCGCGTGCACAAGCGAGACTCCGGCAAACGATCCCGGAACGGAAACTCCCGAGGCTACAGGTGGAATGGTCGAAGGCGGAGAGATCACCGTCGGCCTCTACAACGATCTGGACGCAAGTCTTGACCCGCACATGTCTTCATCGTCGGCAGGAACCCGCGAGATCCTTTTCAATATTTTTGAAGGCCTCGTCAAGCCCAACAGCGACGGTGAACTGGTGCCGGCCATCGCGGAAAGCTATTCCGTCAACGACAGCGCCGATCAGTACACCTTTAAGCTTCGGCAAGGCGTTAAATTCCATAACGGCAAGGACGTTACCATTTCCGACGTCGTCTGGTCCCTGTCCAGAGCCGCAGGTCTGGAGACCGGCGAACCTCTGGTGAGCGACGTAGCGAACATTGCCGCGGTCACCGCCGCGGACGATACGACCGTCGTCATCGACCTGAAGAAGCCCGACACCGAATTCCTTGCGCATATCACCACCGCCATCATTCCCGAAGGCATCGATCCCCTGAGCGAAGTCGTGGGCACCGGCCCGTACAAGTTCGTTTCCCGCGTCGTCCAGAGCGAGATCGTGCTGGAGAAGTTCGACGAATACTGGGGCGAACCGGCACATCTGGACAAGGTGACCCTCAAGATCATCGAAAATCCCGAGACCCTGGTGATGAGCCTGCGTTCCGGCGCCGTGGACATGGCTGTCCGCCTCAACGCCAACCAGATCAAGACCCTTACCAATCTGAAAGTCCTGGAGGGAAGCAGCAACATCGTGCAGGCCCTCTATCTGAATAACGCCGTAAAGCCCTTCGACGACGTGCGCGTGCGCCAGGCGCTGTGCTATGCCCTGGACAAGCACGAGATCATCGATCTGTCCTCCGACGGCTACGGCAGCCCGGTCGGCAGCAGCATGTTCCCCGCCTTCGGCAAGTACTTTATGCCCGAACTGACGGATTATTACACCAAGGATCTGGACAAGGCGAAAGAACTGCTGACGGAAGCCGGCTATCCCGACGGCTTTGAATTCACCATTACCGTCCCCTCCACCATGCAGACCCACGTGGACGTAGCGCAGACGATCGTCGAACTGCTGCGCCCCATCGGCGTAACGGCCAAAGTGGATCAGGTGGAATGGGCGACCTGGTATTCCGATGCCTATCAGAACCGCCAGTTCGAAGCGACCGTCATCGGCATGGATGCCCACGGCGTAGCGGCTTCCGACATGCTGGCGAGATTCCAGAGCACGAACGCCAAGAACTTCATCAACTTCAATTCGCCGGAATATGACGCAACTTACACGGCAGCCATCTCCACCACGGACGATGCGGAACAGACCAGACTCTTTAAGGAGTGCGAGACCATTCTCGCGGAAGAAGCCGCCAACGTCTACATCCAGGACGGCGCATCCTTCACCGCTATGTCCACAAATCTGGAAGGCATGGAGTTCTATCCGCTCTACGTCCTCGATCTGTCCACGATCTACAGAACGGAGTAGTTCCGTCAGGGAAAAGCAGTGACGTACGTACTTAAGAAGACCGGAGTGCTGATCATCTCCCTGATCCTCATTTCCCTGCTTGCATTCCTGGCATTTCAGATCATTCCCGGCGACCCCACGACGAAGATCCTGGGGACCGACTATACGCCCGAAAGGGCGGAAGCGCTGCGCGAGCAGCTGGGCCTCAACGACCCGCTGCCCGCCCGCTATCTCAGCTGGCTGAAGGGGCTCCTGCAGGGGGACCCCGGCATCAGCTACAGCTACTTTATGCCCGTTAAAGAAGTCATGAGCGGCAAGATCCAGGTAACGGCAGCCCTTTCGCTGCTGTCCTGGGTCCTTGTTATGCTGTTCTCCATCCCTTTGGGCATCCTGCTCGCCCGCTTCGAAGGCGGCCATTTCGAGCGCGCCGGCATCGTGCTCAACCAGGTGTTTATGGCGGTGCCGCCCTTCTTCCTGGGCATGCTGTTTACGTATCTGTTCGGGCTGGTGCTGCACTGGTTCATGCCGGGCGGCTACATTCCCTTCTCCCAGAGCGTGCCCGGCGCCCTCGGCTACATGTTCTTCCCGGCGCTGGCCATCGCCATTCCCAAAGCAGCAAAGACCGCAAAGCTGCTGCGTTCCTCCATCCTCAACGAGATGAATAAGGACTACGTGCGCACGGCCTACAGCCGCGGCAACTCCCGCTGGGCCGTCCTGCGCGACCACGTGCTGCGCAACGCCATGCTGCCGGTCATCACCTATCTGGCCATGAGCCTGGCGGATACGGTGGCGGGCTCCATCATCGTGGAGCAGGTATTCGCGCTGCCCGGTCTGGGCAGACTGCTGCTGTCCGCCATCGGCAACCGCGATTTCCCCGTGGCGCAGTGCATCGTCGTCATCATTGCGTTTGTCGTAGTGTTCATGAACTATCTGGCGGACATCATCACCCAGTACGTCGATCCGAGAGTGAGGCTGAGCTGACATGAAACAGTATCTGAAAGACAAGAACTTCAGAGCCGGCCTGCTCATTACGGGGATCATGCTGTGTGTCATCCTCATCGGCCTCCTCTGGACGCCTTACGACCCCAATGCCATGAGCGGATCGGAAAAGCTGCTGAAGCCCAGCGCCGCCCACCTGTTCGGCACGGACAACTTCGGAAGAGACATCTTCTCGCGAGTCATCCAGGGCGCGGGCGCCACGTTCCTCATCGCGGCGGCAGCGGTCGCCATCGGCCTCGTCATCGGGCTCATCATCGGCGGGCTTACGGGCTATTACGGCGGCGTGCTGGACGAGATCCTGATGCGCATCTCCGACACCATCCTGGCATTTCCCAGCATCCTGCTCGCCCTCGTGATGATCGCCATCTTAGGCAAGGGCAAATACAATATCATCATCGCTTTGGGCATCCTGTTCATTCCCAGCTTCGCGCGCATCGTGCGTTCGGAGGTGGCAAAGCAGAAGAATACGGACTACGTGCGCAACGCGCGCCTGATGGGCGCCAGCAACATGCGCATCCTGTTCCTTCACATTATGCCCAATATCGTTCCGGTGCTGCTGTCTTCCGTCGCCATCGGCTTTAACAACGCCGTGCTGTCGGAGGCTTCCATGAGCTATCTGGGCGTCGGCGTGCAGCCCCCGGATCCGAGCCTCGGACGACTGTTGTCCGAAGCCCAGGGCTACCTGTTCCAGGCACCCTGGTACGCGATCTGCACGGGTCTTGCCATCATCCTGCTCATCCTGGGATTCGGACTGCTGTCCGAAGGCATGGGAGGTGAATAGCATGGGCGACATGTTAACGGTAAAAGATCTGAGGGTCACCTTCCTCGATAACAATAAAGAAGCGATCCACGGCATCAGTTTCTCCATGCAGGAGGGCGAACGGCTGGGCCTCGTGGGCGAATCCGGCAGCGGCAAGACCGTTACGGCCATGGCCATCTCCGGACTCATCGAACGGAGCCGCGTCACCATCAACGGGGACGTCATCTTCGGAGACACGGATCTGCGCCGCTGCAGCAGAAGCCAGCTGCGCGCCATCCAGGGCCCGGGCATCGGCGTGGTGTTCCAGGAGCCGATGAACTCCCTCAACCCCCTCATCAAGGTGGGGTATCAGGTGGAGGAGACGCTCCGCATCCACACGAAGAAGACGCCGGAAGAGCGCAGAAAGATGGCGATCGACGCCCTGGACCGGGTGGGACTGCCCAATCCGGATGAGATCTACAGCAAATATCCGCACCAGCTCTCCGGGGGTCAGCGGCAGCGCGCCATGATCGCAGCTGCGATGGTCATCCATCCGAAGCTGCTCATCTGCGATGAGCCGACCACGGCTCTGGACGTGAGCGTGCAGGCGAAGATCTTAAAACTGCTCAAAGAACTGAGCGACGAATACAAAGTCGGCATCCTGCTCATCAGCCACGACCTGCTGGTCGTAAAGCAGCTGTGCGAGCGGGTGGCCGTCATGTACAAAGGAAACATCGTGGAGCAGGGAGATACGATGGAGATCTTTAACGCTCCCAAAGACGAATATACCCGGCAGCTGATGGCTGCCATCCCAAAGAGGAGACGCAAATGAGCGACCGCGTACTCGAAGTGAATAACCTGTCCGTCGTCTATCAGGACTCGACGGTGTTCGGCAAGAAGAGCAATTTCCAGGCGCTCACGGACGTCTCGTTCTACATTGACCACGGCGAGATCGTCGGCCTCGTGGGCGAATCCGGCTGCGGCAAATCCACCCTGTCCAAGGCGATCCTGGGTATGCTGGACGATGCGAAGGTCACTGGCGAGATCCGGCATTACACGAAGCGCCCCCAGATGGTGTTTCAAGACCCCCACGGCAGCTTAAACCCCGCCAGAACGGTGGGCTGGATCCTGGAAGAGCCGCTGCGCATCTTCGGAAAATACGACGAACCCGAGCGCAAGCGCCGGGTGCTGGACATGATGACCCGCGTAGGGCTCGACCACGAGCTCATCACCCACAAGCCGCGGGAGCTGTCCGGCGGCCAGAAGCAGCGCGTCTCCATCGCGACGGCCCTCATCCAAAGGCCCCGCTTCGTGGTGGCGGACGAACCCGTCTCTGCCCTGGACGTTTCCATCCAGGGGCAGATCCTGCAGCTGCTATTGAACCTGCGGGATGAGCTGGATCTGAGCTATCTGTTCATTACCCACGACCTGAATCTCTGTTATTCCATCTGCGACCGCGTGCTGGTCATGTACAAGGGCCAGATCGTGGAGCAGGGACCGGTAGACGAAGTCTACGAGCATCCGCAGCACGAATATACAAAATCACTGCTGGACGCAGTGCTGAAATGAACGATTGGGGACGGTTAAAGTTCCTTTTCGTACAGTTCGCCGTTCTTCACGTAGCCAAGCTTCTGAAGATAAGGCAAATGATGTTCCACAGGGCCTCCGTAACACAGTTTGCGGATGCCCTGTTTTTTTAATTCCGCCGTTAGAAAGCGCCCTACGGAAAAGTCCCGGTATTCCGGGATGGTGTAATCCAGCACGAGGTTGAGGACGCCGCCGTCCGCCTCCCCCACAGTAACGCCTACAGGAAGGCCCTTGCAGCAGATGACGTAAGCATCGGTGGCATCGGAAAAGTCTAAAGCGATGCCGGGGAAACAGGCACGGATATCGTCCCGGCGGCTGTCGATAAAGTACTGTAGGAACGCGTCGCCCCTCCCTGTCTTCACCAGGTCGAAATCTTTGTCGGTGCGGGTCATCTTCCACAGGAAACGCAGGTTGATGAGCACGAGGCAGAAGTTCATGAGCGCCGTCGGATAGGAATGGATGATGAGGGCGTACACCGTAAAGATGCAGCTGCCGATGGTGTTGATGACGCGGAGCTTAAAGACCGAGGTCATCAGCATGGATACCAAGACCAACAAAGAGCCCAGATAACCGACGGCTTCGATCAGCATGTGGGTATTCATGGAGATTTCTCCTTTTGCTTTTTTCTGATTGGTTTTATACTGAAATCGTAACAGAAAAGAACGTATTTCTCAATGAAGAGGAAAGAATAATGAGACTGGCAACCATAAAGCTTGACGGCAGAGAAACTGCCGGCATCGTAACAGTAAAAGGCGTTCTGCCCATCGCCTGCCTGAATGCAGCGAAAGGGACAGTCTGGAAAGAGCATCTGTTCGATCTGATCGAGACCCAGCAGCTGAAGACGCTCACGAAGTGGTATAACGACGGCGGCAAAGAGGCACTGGAGAGCGTTCCGGGGGTCATCCCCCAAAAGGAAGTCGTCTACGGCCCTCTGTACCGCAATCCGAAGCGCATCTTCGGCATCGGCCTGAACTACGTGGATCACGCGGGCGACATCGGCATGGCGGCGCCCCAGGGCTTCCCCGGCAGCTTCTTCAAGATGGCGGACACCCTCGTCGGCCCCGGAGACGATATCTGCCTGCCGAAGCTGAAAGAAGCCTGCCGCACGACGGCGGAGGCGGAACTGGGCGTCATCCTTGGGAAAGACTGCAGAGACGTTTCCGAAGAGAACTGGCTGGACGCGGTCGCCGGCTACACAACCATCCTCGACATGACGGAGGAATCCATCCTAAAAGGCAACGAATATGTGCAGGGCAACCCCCGCTACCTGACGATCGTCAAGAACTTCCCCACCTTCTTCTCCTTCGGTCCCGAGCTCGTGACCCCGGACGAGGTGCCGGACGTTCTGAAGCTGGAAGTGCAGAGCGTGCACAATGGCGAAGTCTACGCGAAGAACGTGGTCGCCAACATGACGCACCGCCCTGCCCGCCTGGTCTCCCTGCACTCCTCGATCCAGGGCTGGTATGCGGGCGACGTGCTGTCCACGGGAACGCCCAGAGCCTTCCCCCTGGCGGACGGCGATACCGCCGAATGCCGCATCGTCGGACCGGACGGATTTGCGATGGAGCCCCTGGTCAACCCCGTCGTCGACCTGAAAAAGCATCCTTAGAGTCAGGGTAGAGTCAGGGGACGTTTCTCCTGACTCAAAATAGAATCTCGCAAAGACAGAAACACCGGAGGCCTGAAGCCTCCGGTGTCGTTTTATGCCTTATTCGATTTCCGTAACGATGACCGCGCCATCCTCCACCCGGAACTTCACCTCCCGGCCGGCAAAGGGAAACCCGTAGACGCGGGCCGGGTCGTCCTGGTAGCCGGGCCTGGGGTCCAGTTCCAGGATGCGTCTAAGAGCCTCTATTTTGCCCTCTGGGAGGCATTTGATCCATTCTTCGGGTATTTCCACCTTCAGAGTCTCCACGTTGCGCAAACGGCCGATTCCGCGTTCCGCATCCGGGATGCATTCCGTAGCAGGCAGATAGGGTTTGATGTCGAAGATGGGCGTGCCGTCCATCAGGTCTGCGCCGGACACATGGATAAGGGGTCCTTCTTCGCTTACCGGTTCGATCCCGGTGATCTTCACCACGGACAGGCCCAGGGAATTGGGCCGGTTGGGCGACCGCGTCGCGAACACGCCGACCCGGGTGTTGCCGTCCATCTTCGGCGGGCGTACGGTGGGGCTCCAGGAGGGATGTTCCGAGGCTTCTTCGTGACCGTCGTAGCGGCCTTCCGGTTTCGCAGAAGCGAATCCTTCGGAGAAGTGCCAGATGAGCCAGATATGGCTGTAGTTCTCCAGCCCCCGCAGCGCGTCGGGATTGCGGTACGCCGGCTCGAACACGATGGTGCCTTCCAGTTCGGGCACGAGCCCGGACTGCCGGGGAATGCCGAACTTGGACGTCAGGTCCGTGCGGATATGGGCGATCGGGTGAATGATATGCTGCGTCATGGTAACAACTCCAATAGTTCCTGCGGCCTGTGGATGATGGTCTTCGCACCGCTGGCGACGAGCCAGTCCTCGTCCCGGAAGCCCCAGGCGCAGACGATGCATTCCATGCCGGCATTCTCTGCGGTCTTGATATCCACTTCCGTATCGCCGACGTAGACCGCATCTGTGCGGGTCAGCCCCTGGCGCGCCAAAATGCGGTCGCACAGATCCGGCGCCGGCTTGATGGGCATGCCGGGCAGCGGACCGCTCCAGTCGTCCAGCAAGCCGCCGAAATACCGCTCCGCCAGCCGGGCCACGTCATCATCCGGCTTGTTGGAGACGCAGGCCAGCTTATATCCCCGGCGGCGCAGTTCGGCAAGCGCTTCGGGAATGCCGTCGAAGGGCTTCGTCGTGTCGTTGCAATGCTGTTCGTAATGGTGCTTGTACACCGTGCGGACCTGCAGTTCCAGATCTTCCGGCGTTCCTTCCGGCACGGCCCGGTGGATGAGATTGATGATGCCGTTGCCTAAAAAACGGCGGTTTTCGGCAAATGTTCTCTGGGGCAGGCCGCATTCGGCCAGCGCCCAGTTGACGGAGTCCGACAGATCCCGGAGCGTGTCCAGGATGGTGCCGTCCATATCAAATAAAACGATCTTGTACTTCTTTCCCATAATTTTTTTACTCTACTCGTCCCGGACCATGCGTACGCACAGCTGCAGCAGCAGACGGTCCCTGTGATCCTTCAGGGAGAGCCCGGTGAGCGCTTCGATCTTCTCCAGGCGCTGGAGAAGTGAGATCCGGTGGATGTGCAGTTCCTCCGCCGCCTTGCTGGCATTGCCGCAGCAGCGGAAATACACTGCGAGGCTCTTCAGATATTCGCTGCCCTTCCCGTCCGCGGAAAGCAGGGGCTGCAGCGTCTGCGCGGCAATGGAGACCGCCTGCTCGTCCCTCAGCAGCGCCGCGATGAGCGCCGCTTCCTTCGCGTCTTTATATGTATACATCCCGCCGGGAGAATCCGCCGCGTACGCCAGCGCCATGGCAGCCTGGCGGGCCAGCAGCGGAAAGTCCGCAGGCGCATCGCCCGCTGGACAGATCCCAAACGTGAGCGCTGCATCCGCCAGGTTCTCCTGCAGTTTGCTGCGCAGCACTTCCGTTATGCGCTGCAGGTCTTCCGCCTCCCTGCTCTGCCGGACCTGCACGTAAAGCAAAAACTCCAGCGACATGGCCGCATACATGCCCCGCAGCCCGCAGAGCCGGCAGGCGCTTTCGATCGCGTTCTCCGCCAAGGCCGCTGCCTCCGCTGCCCGGGCGGAATATTCCGGCACGTCTTCCGGCAGCGCAGCCCGGAAACGGATGCAGGCGTAGTTCAGACTCAGGTCGAACTTCAGCCGGAGCCCCTGGACCGCCATCTGCTGCAGATCTTCCCCGCCGGATGCCAGATTCCAAACAAAGTCGTTCTTCAGCTTCCGTTCCGTCAGATATTCCACGTTGCGCCGGTGGATGCGCCGGATGAGGTCCGTCTGGACCTGGGCAAACCGGACTTTCCAGGGGATGCGGAACACAGGTAGTCCCTGCTTTTGAGCCTGCAGCCGCAAAGCCAGCGGGAATTTGTAGGCGGGGTCGCGGAACGCGAACAGCACGCCGCAGGCACCGCTCGCCGCAAGTTCCTGCAGGAACGCGGAAAACTTCGCTTCGTCCTCCGTGCACCCTTCTGCCGTGGATAGCACAAGATCCCCGGGCTGGACGAAGTCGTCCGCCGGGTATTCCTGCACGGTAACGGCAGAGATCTCGGCGCTGGCCGGGTCACCGGCGTAGGCCAGCTGTTCGATGCCGGGCACTAAATTGTCACGAAGCATGTCGGAAACTGTGTAATTCATAGCCGTATTATACCATAAGAAAAAGCCGGGCTGTTACACCCGGCTCAGGAGGCTGCAAATTAAATGAGGGCCAGCGCCTGATCGAGATCTGCGATCAGATCGTCCGCATCCTCGATGCCGATGGAAAGGCGCACCTGGCCGTCGTAGATCTCGGAAGCGTAGCGTTCCTCGGGGCTCATGTCGAAGTGAGACATGGAGGGGCTGTGCTGGATGAGGGAGTCCACGTTGCCCAGGGACGTCGCCAGGGAGAAGACCTTGACGTTGTTCATCACTTTACGGACAGCGTCCATGCCGCCCTTGATGTCGGCGCTCATCATGCCGCCGAAACCGTTGTGCATCTGCTTCTTGGCGATGGCGTGGGTGGGATGGCTCTCCAGACCGGGATAGTACACGCGGTCGATCTTGGGATGGTTCTCCAGGAACTTCGCGACCTTCATGGCATTGGCACAGGTGACGTCCATGCGGGCGGCCAGCGTCTTCATGCCCTGCATCACGAGCCAGGCTTCGAACGGTCCAAGCACAGCGCCGAAGCACTGCATAAAGGGCATTCTGCAGCGGTCGATCAGTTCTTTGCGGCCTGCGATGATGCCGGCGGTGGCAGTACCGTGTCCGCACAGATACTTCGTTGCGCTGTGAACGACCATATCGGCACCCAGGTCGATGGGGTTCTGCAGATAAGGAGAAGCGAACGTGCTGTCCACGATCAGCTTCATGCCTTCATGCTCGTGAACGATCTTGGCGATCGCTTCGATGTCGGAGATCTTCAGGGTCGGGTTAGCCGGAGTCTCCACGTAGACCAGCGTCGTATTGGGCTGGATGGCGTCTGCAACATTCTGGGGATCCGTGGTGTCGACTCTGGTGTAGGTGACCCCGAAATTGGTCAGGACCTTAGCAAACAGCGTAAACGTGCATCCGTAGATGACGTCGCCGAAGACCACGTGGTCGCCGGCCTTCAGGCAGGACAGAGCTGCTGTGGAGATGGCACCGAGGCCGGAAGCCAGCGCCAGCGCCGCTTCTGCGTGCTCCAGATGGGCTACTTTTCTCTCCAGTTCGTCGCTGGACGGACCGCCGAAACGGCTGTAGACGAAGCCCTGGTCCACATGCTGATTGAGGTAGACAGCGCTGTCGAAGTCGTCCAGGATGAAGGTCGTAGTCTGGTAGATCGGGCTGGTATGGGTGGCTGCGATGCTCTTATAATCGCCCCACAGCTTCTGATGGACTTGATTGTCGTGAAGAAGATCGGTCTTGAAACTCATGGTATTGCTCCTTTTCGTATATAGATGGAAATGTTTGAACAGGTTTTTGCACTTATACTTTACAGGAACAAAAGAGGCCCAGCAAGAAACAAAGTGTAGTTTGTATCACATTTTACAACTACACTTTGTTAATAATCCTATTCGATTACTGCTCCAAATACTTCATGACGCAGCGGATCTGTGCTTCCATAAACAGCGGGATCGCCTTTTCGTTAAAGCGGTAGGCCGGATTATGCAGCCCCGGCCACTCCCCGGTGTCATCCGCCGTTCCATACCAGATGTAATTGCCTGGCATGTAGGGCAGGAATTCCGCATAATCGTCGCCGCCCATAGCCTTTACGCCCTCCGTTACGATGCAGTCCTCGCCGAAAGCCTCCTTGATGGTCTCGGCGCACAGTTCCGCCAGATCCGGATCGTTGTACAGCAGCGAATTGCCGCACTTCAGCTCGATCTCGCAGGTGCAGCCGTTGATGGCGCAGGCTGCCGCGACCACTTCCTTGAACCGGGCGTGCACCGCTTCGTGACCCGCATGCAGACAGCGGATGGACCCCTGCATCTCGCAAGTCTCCGGGATCGTGATCTCCTTCTCCCCGCCGTGGATCATGCAGTTCGTAATAACGGTGGGTTCCAGCGCCGACTGCTCCGCTGTGATCATGTTCTTGATCGCTAGCAGCACGAAAGCGCTGGCATCCACAGGGTTTACCGCCTGGTGGGGTCTGCCTCCGTGGCCGCCCTTGCCGCGGATCACGATCTTATAGTAATAGCTGGAGGCCATCGCAGGGCCGGGTACGACGCCGAACTGGCCGAGCCGCAGGGCCGGGCTGTTGTGGCTGCCGAAGATCGCATCCGGGTGACCCGCCATCTCCACCGCACCGTTGTCGATCATGATCTGTGCGCCGGCATCCTCCTCGTTGGGCTGGAACAGGAAGACGACACTGCCGGGGATTTCGTCCCGGTGCTTCGCCAGCACTTTGGCGATGCCCAGCTGGATCGCAGCATGCGCATCGTGACCGCAGCAATGTCCGGCTGTCTTGCTCTCCGAGGAGAACGGTTCTCCGCTCTTCTCCTCCATGGGCAGCGCGTCGATGTCCGCCAGCAGCATGATGCGCTTTCCCGGCTTTCCGCCTTTGAGGGTCGCGATCACACCGGTCCCGGCGCATTCCTGAATGCTGTCCAGGTTCAGCTCCTTTAAATATTCCTTGATGATCTTCGATGTGCGAAACTCCTGAAATCCGGTCTCCGCGTGCTGATGGATATCTCTGCGGATCGCGACGATCTCCGGGGTGACCGCTTCGATCTCCTGTTTCAGATTGCTGATCATGGTATGCCTCCTTGCCGATGATACGGTTGTTCTCACGATTACTATAACACAGGGGGATGCTGGTTTTTGACTGATATTTTATAAGGAGTTCCGGTAAAAACGGGCTGCAAAATCGTAAAAAGGGCATGCCCTGCGGCATGCCCTTTCGGATATATGGTCTTCGGTTATTTTACGAATCCGTTGTTCTCGATGCGCTTGTTGAGTCTGGTGAAGATCTCGTCGGTGATGGTGCCGGCATCTCTCGCCCAGTCTTCCGCATAGATGGCCTTGTCGCCGTCGCGGCCCAGCAGGATGGCAACGTCGCCCATCTTGACGTCGGGGATGTCCGTAACGTCCAGCATCATCTGGTCCATGCAGATGCGGCCTGCGCCCTGGCAGTACTGGCCGTGTACGATGGCCTTCAGCTTGCCGCCGGACAGGTTGCGGGGCACGCCGTCTGCATAGCCGATGCACAGGGTCGCGATCTTGGTGGGTCTCTCCGCAGTAAAGGTGCGGCCGTAGCCGACGGTCTCTCCGGGAGCGATCTCGCGGACGGAGGCGATGTGGGCTTTCAGGGTCATGACCGGTTCCAGATGAACGGGTCTCTTGGTATAGTCTTCATAGACCTGTTGCGCGCCGTACATGCAGATGCCGAAGCGGGCGTAATCTGCCTCGGGCAGCGGGGAGTAGTTGATGCTGCCCAGGGAGTTCTGGCAGTGTACGTATCCGGGGTTGACCCCTCTCTTCTCCAGCTCGTGCTTCGCCTTGAAGAACGCCTCGATCTGGCCCTTCGTGAATTCCACGTGCTGTTCTTCGCCGGTGTCGGCAACGGGCAGGTGGGTGAACATGCCGGTGCAGTTGATATGCTTCAGGTTATAGAACTCGACCATGGTGTCGTAGTCGTCCTTGGCTACGCCGATGCGGTGCATGCCGGTGTCGATGGCCATGTTGGCCAGCAGCTTGGCGTCCTTGTTCTCGGGCATGGTGGCTTCGATCATCTGGCCGAAGACCTCGTCCAGCTGCTTCGCGTATTCGATGCTTACGAGGGTCTGGGTGATCTGGTTGCGG
>Ga0310695_10008013_pt1 | contig 16566 bp, 15 predicted proteins | sample RumenRJG_04DNA_FD_203882 | JGI IMG/M metagenome (GOLD analysis project Ga0310695, IMG submission 203882) | Bovine rumen microbial communities from Lethbridge, Alberta, Canada - RJG_04 (v2) (version 2) | ecosystem: Host-associated > Mammals > Digestive system > Stomach > Rumen | place: Canada...
TAGGCCGCAATCCCCACGCCTCTCTGCACAGCCTGAAAGCCTCTGTGGCTCCGGCTTTTGTCGGCGAGGCCCTGTAAGACGTCTCGGCCAGCCCCATGACGGCCTGGAAATTCAGGGCATCGGCCCGGCGCGCTCTTTCATAAGCCTTCCTGGCCGCTTTGAAATCGCCTTTCGCTCTCGCCGTCTCCGCATTGCGCAGTTCTTTGGCGGAAAGCAGGCTGTCGCGGCGCTCGGCGCTGCGCTGCGGATTTTTGGCAATCGTCTCCCTGAGCTCCGGAATGGTCTTCGTCCTCGTGCGCTCCACCCGCGCGGCGTCTTTCCTGTCGAGACGGGCGTAAAGCTCGAACTGGTCGAGCGCGGATTCGGCGTATCCGTAAGAATCGCGGTAAAGGAGCGCGAGATGATACCTCGCGGCGGCGTTTCTCGGGTCTGAGCGTATGGCGAGCAGAAGCCCCGTCCTTGCAGACTCGCGGAAATACTCCATGTCCCGCCCGGAGATGCAGGCGATATCGACGACGGCGAGAGACGCAAGCGCGGCCGAACGTATCTGCGGCGTATATCCCGGCTTGGAAGCGAGTTCTCCGAAAAGCTTTCTCGCGAGAGCGTAGTTTCTCGCGTAAAACGCCGTCTGCGCGGCCGTCATCACGGCGTCGGCGTCTCCGGGCGCGAGCTCCATCGCCTTCTCCGCGGCGGCGGAAGCGGCTTTTAGATCGCCCGAAGCCACAAGAGTCCTTGCAAGCATTATCGCGGCGGAAGCGTTTTCCGGCCCGTACTCGAGCGACTTTGAAAACTTGTCGCGGGCTTCGTTGAAGTTTCCGCCTTCGAAAGCTTTCACCCCCGCTTCGTACTCGGCGGTGCCGTCGCTTCTGCCGCACCCGCCGGAAACGAGCGCCGCGGCCGCCGCGGCCGCCATTACGCTACGCGCGTATTTTTGCGAGAAATTCATCGCGTTTCGCCTCCATGATTTCTTTCGTCTTTCCTTCGAGGTTGAGCCTGACGAGAGGTTCCGTGTTGCTCATGCGCACGTTCGCCCACCAGCCTTCCGTCTCCCACTTGTCGATGCTGACGCCGTCGAGTTCGAACACCTTGGCGGAGGAATCGGCGGCATATTCGGCCTTTATGCCGGCGAGTATCAGCGCCGGCTCGCGCGCCGTTTTCGAATTGATCTCCCCCGACTGCGCATACCGTCTCAACGGGGCGACAAGTTCCGAAAGAGGCTTGCCGGCGGCAGAGACGATGTTGGCGAGGGCAAACACGGCCATCGACGACGACTCCGCCGTGAAATTAGCCTTGAAGTAGTAGTGGCCGGAAAGCTCTCCCGCGAAAATCGCATCGTTGGCGCGCATCTGTTCCTTGATGAACGAATGCCCGACGCGGGACATCATGGGCCTTCCCCCCGCCGCGAGAATCGTCTCCTCGCACACCTTCGACGACCTGAGATCGTAGAAGCACACCGCCCCCGGGGCCGCCGCGAGCATGTCCTGCGAAATGAGCGACGTGATGAAATCCATCGGAATCACTTCGCCTTTCTCGTCTACGAAACCGGCGCGGTCGGCATCGCCGTCGAAAGCGGCGCCGAAAGCATATTTTCCGGGAGCGGCCTTTATCTTCGCCTGCAGATCGGCGAGCGTCTCCGTCTTGAGAGGATTGGCCTCGTGGTTCGGGAAGTCGCCGTCGTATTCGCCGTAAAGCGAATCGTACGATATGTCGCTCCCCTCGAACGCCGCGCTTTCGGCGATGCCCATGCCGTTGGCGAAATCGAGCGCGACATGGAGAGGGCGCGCAAGATGCGCGAACGAACGGACGTACTCGGCGTATTCGCGCGAGATGTCCTTCTTCTCAACGCTCCCCTTCCCGGCCGGCGGCTCGTCGTCGGCCATCTCGCACACCATCTTCTCGATGTCCTTTATGCCCGTTTTTCCGGAGATCGGCACCGCGCCCGCGCGGCAGAGCTTGCATCCGTTCCACTCCTTGGTGTTGTGCGAAGCGGTTATCATGACTGATCCGTCGGCACCGAGGCTGCCGTTGGCGAAATAGCTCATCGGCGTGGACGCCATACCTATGTCGATGACGTTCACGCCCTCGTCGACGAGCCCCTTCGAGAACGCCTCGAAAAGCGCGTCGCTCGATTTTCTGCAGTCTCTGGCGACGACGATTCTTCCGCCCTTCGTACCCGTGAACCGCGCGTAGGCTCTGGCGATTTTGTAGAAAACCGCCTCGTCAAGGTCGTCTCCGTATATGCCGCGGATGTCGTATGCTTTGAAAATCCCCATTTCCGTCCTGTCCTTTCTTTTATTTGTTTATGTCCATCGCCGCAGACGCGGCAAACGAAAAAATCTCTTCCGGCTCAAGCATCCGCCCTTCCCCGTCGTCTCCGCACGCAAGGAAGCCAGAAGCCGGCCCGGCCACCTTCACGCCGCGTCTGGCGAGTTCTGCGACGTTCTCGCGCGTCGCGGCGTTGTTCCACATGCCGGAATTCATCGCGGGCGCGACGACGACCGGGCATTTCGCCGCGAGCACCGTCGAAGTGAGCAGATTGTCGGCGATGCCGCAGCGCATCTTCGCGAGCGTGTTGGCCGTTGCGGGGGCGACGACCATCATGTCGGCCCATGCCGCGAGCGACACATGCCCTATCTCCCACTTCCCGGGAGACTCGAAAGCGTCGACCGCCACCGACTGGCGCGTGAGCGTCCTGAAAACGAGCGGAGAGACGAACTTCGTCGCCGCCTCGGTCATCACGACCCTGACCTCGTCGCCGTTCTTCACGAAAAGCCTTGCGAGAGCGGCCGCCTTGTACGCGGCTATCGACCCTGTCACTCCGAGGACTATCTTTCTCACGGCCGGCCTCCGTCCGCGCAGCTCGCGCGCATCTGCGAAACGGCGAGAGCCATGTCGCGCTTCGAAAAAAGATAGCTTCCGGCGACAAGCATGTTCGCCCCCGCCGCCACCGCGCGCACCGCGGTTTCGCCGTTGATTCCGCCGTCGACCATGATGTCGAGATCGGGCATGCGTTTCCTCAGCCATTCGACTTTCGGAAGGCACTCTTCGATGAATTTCTGCCCGCCGTATCCCGGATGGACTGTCATGACGAGCGCTTCGTCTATCTCGCCGAGATACGGCAGAAACGTCTCTATCGGCGTCTCGGGATTGAGCACGAGCGCGTTTCTGAGACCGATGCGCCTTATCGAGGCGAGCGTGTCGTGCAGATCGCAATCGGCCTCGATGTGTATCTGGATGGTTTCGGCTCCGGCATCGGCGAATTTGCCGATGTAGAGATCTGGACGGTCCATCATGAGATGCACGTTCCTGTAAAACCCCGGGGCGGTCTTTTTCGAAAGCGCCACCACGTCCGGCCCGAACGAGATGTTCGGGACGAAATGCGGATCCATTATGTCGAGATGTATCGCATCCGCAAGCGAGGCTTCAGCCCTTTTTATCTCCTCTGCCAGACGGCCGAAATCGGCCGCAAGAAGCGACGGAAGTATTTTGACGTCCATCATCTGCGAAGTTTCCTTTCAACAGCCTCGCCTTTTCTCCATGCGTCGGCCACTCCCGGCGCGGCGGGCGATGCAGCCAGATCGAACGAATAAAACCCCTCGAACGCATTCGCCCCGCGCAGCCCCTTTATCGAAAAAGAAACGCTGCGCGCGTTCGCCGGAACACGTCCGGCGAACTCTACCGAAGATCCGGCGTAGAGGTTTTTCAGAAGCCTCGGATACGTCTGAGCCTCGATGCCGCTTGCGAACACCACCCTCAGGTCGGTGACGACCGGATCGCGGAAGCGTCGGCCGAGATTTTCGAGATACCCGCCGGCCGAGGCGCGTTCGCCGTCGAATATAAAACTCTCGCCCCTATTCCCGGCCGTCAGCATGTCGATAAGCTCCCTGTTGGCGCTTCCTTTGACGCCGTACATGTATATCGACACGAGCCCGTCGTTGAGCTCCGTGAAGCGGGAGAGGATGGAAGACGTGCGGCTCACGCCGGAGTTGGCGTCGCCGTCGGTGACAACGAGCGCGATAAGAGGCCTTTGCGGATCTCTGGGCAGCGCGAGCACGGAGCGGATCGTTGCGAAGACGTCCGTGCGCCCGAAAGCGGCAAGCCTCGAAAGCCACCTGTCGGCCGCCTCGAAAGAAACGCTGTCGCACTCTCTCCACGTTTTGAACGCATAGGAGAATCTGTCGCGGAAAGCGACGAGGTTGAACCTGTCGCCTGTATTGGCGCAGCTGCGCAGTATTGAACGCACGGCGGCGCGGCAGCTACGCAGACGGTCCGAGCCGATGGATCCCGACGCGTCCATGAGAATCACTACGTCTTTAGGCACGGCCGAGAGCGAAGCGGACGGGACGATTTTAACCTTGAAATACGTCCATTCGCCCTCTGTCTCGCGCACGAGTTCGACGGCGGCCACCTTGGAGAATTCCGATGCATTTCTGTCGTCGAGCAAGGTCTTCACGGCCGTCTTCTCGAGCGCGACGACCTTCTCGTCCACCCGGTCCATAACCTCGGTGCCTGCATCGAAATCGCGCCCGGCGAGGTCTGGGCGGTCGTCGGGGAGGAACGGATCCATTCCGATTTCGCCGAAATCGCGCGCGACGGGCGCCGCCGGTTCGAAAAGCGCCATGGCAAGCGCATCGGAAGGCCTTGCGGCTGCGGCCGCTTCGGGCGGCGCGGCGCTACCGGCCGCATGCACCGGCGCGGAAACCGGAAGCATGCCCGGGTCCTGCACGGGCTTGCCGTGGTCTATTTTCGTCTTTTCTCCGGAAAGTTTCGGAAGCGTTTCAACCGCAGGGACGGGAATATCGTCCTTCCTGTTCATGGCCGACGGCGCTTCGGCGACGGCCGCGGGAGCTTCGACAGGCGAAAACGCGTCAAGCGCGGGAGATGGAGCATCCTTTTCCGGCACCGGGGCGCTTTTCGCGGGGGAACGATCGCCGGCCTCTTCCATTCCGGACACGGCCGCAGGCTCCGGAGCTTCGGTTATGCGCATCGTCTGGAGACGGCGCGAACGCGCCCCGTCTCCGGGGATGCGGGTCATAACCTCTGATTTCACGAGAACCATCACCGCTATGTGAACGGCAATGGAAACCGCGAGAGCTCCGAACGCCAGATCCTGCCTTCTTTCTCTCGTCATTTCGAAGCCTCCGGATGGCGTTCAAGAATCTGTTTCGCCTCTTTTGCGAGTTCTTCGTCGTCGAAAAGCGTGAGAATCACCGTGGCATATCCGCATGCCCCCCGGTAATCTGTCATCGCTTCGCTGTTTCTGGCAAGCCACCTGTACGCGTCGGCGCGGCGGGAAGCGTTGTCACGGCTCAGCGAGACGCACTCCTTGAGCACGTGGTCGGCCTCGATGTGGTTGCCGGCTTTAGACTCGATCACGCCGAGCGAAAGAACGGCCGGCGCAAGATCCTCCGTACGCGCCTTCTCGGCCATCGCCGCGCGGTACGACTCCGCCGCAGCGCTCGTCGCGCCGAGCGCTTCCTCTGCCGCGCCTTTCAGCGCAAACCCCGCCTGGCGCCACTCGGCATTGTCCATGGCTGTCATCGCAAGGGCGCATTTCTTCGCTTCATCGGGCATCGGAGCGAGCACCGTGCCGTCGAGAAGGAAACGCCCCACGGCTCTGAGCTTCTGCGCTCCCATGCGTTCGGCCGCGCCTTCGCCCACAAGTTTGGCGTATTCTTTCTTGGCCGCTTCCTTCCGGCCGCCTGCGTAATCGCAATCGGCCGTCATGAGCCTCGCCTCGCGGGCGAGATCCGGCGGGAGGCCTTTCTCGAGGGCGCTTCTGAGGAACGACGCGCCCTCCTCCGTCTGCGAAAGCATCACGGCCGCCACGCCGCGCCAGTATTTCGTTTCCGCATCGCGGCGCGCGTTTTTGCCCGTGGCTTCGGCCTCTGCGAGGAAAAGCCCCGCCCTCGACCATTTCTTTTCGCGGATGGCCGCCATCGCCCGGCGGAAAAGAGCTTCGGCCGCCTCCTCGGTAGACGGGAACGAAACGGCGATCTTCCCGTATTCGGCGTCGGCCGCGGCGGCATTGCCGCCTTTTTCGTACGCCCATGCAAGGCGGAGCATGTCCGCGGCGGCGCCGGACACGGCACAGGCCTTCTTCGCGGCCTCGACCGCCGCGGCGGCATCGCCGGCCTTCTCGGCATTTTCGAAATCGATACGCGCGAGCGGAAGCGCCACGGAATCGCGATGCTTCCCTTCCGGATACTTTTCAAGATACGCAAGCATGAGGCCGCGGGCTTTGGCGCGCTCTCCCGTCGCATACGCCGACATGGCAAGAATGCAGGCCCTGTCGTCGGTGGCTCCGTCCGAAGCGAGCAGCGCGGCTTCGGAATACGCCTGGCGCGCATATTCGCTCCAGGCGGCCATAGTGCGGGCGCCGTCGGCTTTCTCAGATGCCGGGAACTTCTTCATGAAAAGCCTGAAGATCGACGCCGCCGACGCATAACGCTTGTCGGAATAGCTGATCTCGCCTGCGAGATAAAGGGCTTCTGCCGAAAGATCGTCCTTGCCGGAATAGAAAATCTCCAGCAGTTCGTTGCACGCCTGCCTGCGCACGGCGGGATCTTTCGAAGACGAATTCGCCAGAGCCCTTCTGTACTTCGCGTACGGCGCGTATCTGCCCGAAGGATCGAGGGCGATCGAACGAGACAGCGCATTGGCGTCTCCGCCCTCCGCGCCGAGATGATAGAGAGCCGCGGCGCGTATGTCGGCAGGCGTGGCGTCGGAATCGAGGGCCTTTAACGAAAGCTTCCTTGCCTCTCCCTCTTCTGCCATGGCCTTCATGAAGCGCGAACGCGCCGCATGGCGTGAAAGAGGATGTTTCTCGAGAAGAGCGGCGTAAGCCTTTTTGGCGGCATTTTTGTCGCCGAGAGCCGACTCGCATTCGGCCAGGCGGTAGAGAATGTCGTCTGGAGCGACGCCTTCCGCCCCTTCGAGCGCGACATACTCGGCCTTGGCCTCGGCATAGAGGCCGCGGTCGAAAAGCCTGTCGGCCATCGCCAGCCTGTCGGCCGGGAGGACGGTTATCGCCGCCAAAGCTGTGACAAGCGCGAACATCTGCCTTTATTTCTCGTTGGATGTCGCCAGGGAGAAATTCCAGACGCCGGCGCTGCGGCAGGCATCTATCACCTTGACGAGATTTTCATAACTCACGGCCTTGTCGGCACGGATGATGACGGCCTGTCCGGGATAATAGCGGGCTATTTTCCCGAGCCGGGCGTTGAGGTCCTCGAGCGTTATGTCCATGCCGTTGACGCGCACCGAGCCGTCTTTGGCGACATTGGCGATTATCTCGCCCGGAAGGCGATCCGGATCTTCGGCGTTCTTCGCGTTCGGGAGCTGGATCGATATCTCGCTCTCCCACTGCGAAAACACGCTCGACGTCACGAAGAAGCAGAGCAGCAAAAATATGACGTCGAGCATCGACGTCAGCGCGAGCGCCGGCGGCTTCGGGCGGGCTTCAGCGGAGAACTTCATCTGCCTTCTCCTCGAGCTTTGCGACGAGCTTCATCGCGCGGCGGCGGAAGATCGCGTGGAGGAACTGTGAAGGTATCGCCACCACAAGGCCGAAAATTGTCGTGACGATCGCCTGCGAGACGCCTTGCGCGAGAACGACCGGCTTCGCGCCGGCTGTCACGTCTGCCGCTATGCCCCCGAAAGCCTGGAACATGCCGAGGACCGTGCCGAGAAGGCCTACAAGCGGGGCTATCGCCGCTATGTCGGCGAGCCAGTCGACGGATGCATACGCGCGCGCGGCTATGCGCGAGCCTTCCGCGGCAGGATCCTTCGCGGCGGTTATGCGCTCCATGGCCGAGCGGATGAAACTGCCGCGCCTAAGCGCGAAGACGAGATAAAGCGCCGTCGCAAGAGCCATCACCGACAACGCCGCCAGCACCCACATCAGCGGACCGCCGTAATTCCAGGCCTGTCCGAACGTAATCGTATTCATTTGTTTTTCACTCCTTGGTTTTTTCGATTTCAGTGTCTGAAGCTGCGCTGGCCCGTGAACACCATCGCCACGCCCGCGTCGTTGCAGCAGTCGATCACGTCCCAGTCGCGGATCGCTCCGCCCGGCTGGACGATGGACGTTATGCCTTCGCGGATGCCGACCTCCGCGCCGTCGCGGAACGGGAAGAACGCATCCGAAACCATCGCGCACCCGGGAAGCCCGCCCTTTTCGGCCTTCGTCTGCTCCATGATCTGCGCCTGTTTTCTGGCGCCGTCTTCCTCGCCGAACGCGAGCCGGAGATCGTTGAAAGGCTTGGCGTATTTTTCCCATGATATCCAGTCGGCCCGTTTCGTATAGGCCTTGTCGCGGGCGATTTCCGCCACGCCAACGCGGTCCTGCTCGCCCGTGCCTATGCCTACTGTCGCTCCATCCTTGACATATAGCACGGAATTCGACGTGACGCCGGCCTCGACGAGCCATCCGAAGACGAGATCTTCGTATTCCTTCTCTGTCGGCAGACGCGCGATCCGGTGCTCTTCGAACGTGACGTTCCCTGTCGCCTTGTCGACGATTTTCCTGTTGCAGGCCGCAGGCATGAAATCCTCGCTCTTGCGGGCGTTTGCGCTAAAAGACGTCTGCGCGACTATGCCGCCGTCGATCAGCGACTTGAAATCGATCACGTGCCTGGCCACGAAATCGGAAAGCCTGGCCATGTTGCGGATGCGGAAAACCCGAAGATTCTTCTTCGCGGCGAAAAGATCCATCACGCCCGGCTTGAAATCCGGCGCCACGACAACTTCCGCGTAATTCTCGACGATGAGTTTCGCCGTTTCGACGTCGCATTCGCGGTTCAGCGCTATCGCGCCGCCGAACGCGGCCAGACGGTCGGCCTTGTTCGCCCTGAAATACGCCTCGGCAAGAGTCGATCCCGTCGCCACTCCGCACGGATTGTTGTGTTTGACGATGACCGCCGTCGGCTTCTCCATGAGATAGCGGAGAATATTGAGGGCATTGTCGGTATCGGTTATGTTCGTCTTGCCAGGATGTTTGCCCGACTGCAGCATTTCCGGGATGGATGCGAGATAGTTCCCGGGCTGGACGAGTTCTACGTCGCCGAGCGCGAGATTGCCGTTCACCAGCTTGTAGAGAGCGGCCTGTTGCCCCGGATTTTCCCCGTATCTAAGCCCCTTTTCGTCGCCGGCGACGTTCCACGTCACCTTTTCATAGCACAGCGTCTGACGTTTCTCGCCGTCTATGAACGATATCTCCATTTTCGGCGCGAAACTGTCTGCCTCGATTGTTCTGTATGCTTCTTTAAGATCTTTCATTCATGCCCTTCCATCCGCGTCCGCTACGGACGCGATACGCGGTTTTTCAATATTATATCAAATAAGCCGCAGTAATAGCAAGAGTTTTGCGGCAAAGGCAGACGAAAACCAAAGTAAATGCCCATAGTCCAGCGGCACTTGCTTTGTTCATCGACCTGCGCTGCAAAAATCAAAAAACTTCCTGCGCGAACAACAGCGCCATATAGGCAAAAAACGAAACAAGCCAGACGCCGCCCTCGAACCGCGATATGCGCCCCGGCGAATTTCTGTCGCGGAAATTGAAACCGAAGACTGCTATCGAAAGCGAAAATGCGAAAAGAAACGGCATATCGCGGACAACAACGTACGGCGAGAAATTCTCCATCGGCGAAATCACGCCCGCGATTCCCACGACAGCAAGCATATTGAATATGTTAGAGCCTATGACATTGCCGAGGACAAGCTCGCTCTCGCCGCGTCTCGAAGCCGCCACGGCCGAGGCGAGCTCGGGCAGGCTCGTGCCCATGGCGACAACGGTAAGCCCTATCACGAGTTCGCTCACCCCGAGCGCCTTCGCAATGTCGACCGCACCCCACACGAGAAGATGACTCGAGCCGATCATCGCCGCCAGCCCGACAACAGCCCACATCGCCGCAACAGCGGCAGACATCGGCTCTATCTCTTCGCCGTCACCCTTTTCCCCGTCCCCGCCACCGCCTGCGCGGGAATCCGCAAAACAGTACAAGGGCATCGCCACGGCGAAAACGGCAAGAAGCGCCGCCGCGCCCTTTCTCGAAAGACAGTCTCCGGAAACGAGAAAGCGCGAAAAAGCCGTTATCGCGACAAGAAGCGGCACGCCTATGCGCACAACCGACTTCTTGACGGCCACCGGTTTTATCAGAGCGGCAACGCCGAGAATGAAAGCGATGTTGAATATGCAGCTCCCGTACGCATTGCCGAGAGAAAGCCCGGAATGCCCCGACGCCCCGGAAAACACGCTCACTATAAGTTCGGGCGCGCTCGTGCCGAAACCTATCACCACCATGCCGATAACGAACGGCGCCACTCCGAAACATTTAGCGAGCGCCGCCGAACCCGCGACGAACCTGTCGGCGCTCCACGCGAGAACGGCCAGCCCGGCCGCCACGAAAAGCACGGCGGCCCACAATGGTATTTCAGCGTACATGGGCCGCCTCCTCGACGAGATCCGCAAGACGCGCGGCCGCATCGCCGCGGTGCATCCGCGCTATCTTTGCCGACATTGCTTCAAGAGAAGATCTGTTGTCCATTCTGTGGAGAATGTGCCTCGCCACGCTCTCAGGCGTGAGACGGTCCTGATAGCCTACATCGGCCGCGCCGGCGGCGGCAAACGCCTCGGCGTTGTGAAACTGGTGGTTGCGCAGCGCAGTGGGAAGCGGAATCAGAAACGCGCTCTTCGCGGCGGCGGCCAGCTCGAAGCACGTCGAAGCGCCCGCGCGGGCGACGACGATGTCGGCCGAAGCGAAGGCGTCGGCCATCTCCCGCTCGAACGCGACGACACGCGAAGGGATCCCCGCTTTGGCATACGCCGCCATAACGAGCGCTTCGTCCTTCACTCCCGTCTGATGTATCACAAAAAGTTTTTCCGGCGCATTGCGCGCGCGCAACTCCTCGGCAACGATTGCGAGAGCGTCGCACATCAGAAGATTTACGGCGTGGGCCCCCTGGCTGCCGCCGGTCACGAAAACGGTGAACGCGCCATCGGGAATGAACGGGAATTTCTTCCCGGAGCCGATCGTCTCCCGCACAGGAAGTCCGGTGAGGACAGCCTTGCCAGACGGAAAACATTTCAACGCGCTCTCGAACGAAACGGCCACCTTCGAAGCATAGCGCGAGAGGAAATCCACCGCTCTCCCCGGCACTGAATTCGCCTCGTGGAGAACTACCGGCACCGAACACGCTCTCGCTGCCAGCACGGGAGGAAGCGAAGAATAGCTGCCCATCGCCAGAAGCGCCGCGGGCGGATCTTTCTTCATGCGCCTGCGGCAGCGCAGAATCGAACTCAATATTCCGAAGACGTTTTTCGGCGAAAGCTGCCTGGCGCCGGTAGAAAAAATCGAGCCCTTCCAGCCGCGCATCACGCTCGATTCCACGTCGCGCCCCGACTCCCACACCGTCACTTCATGCCCGCGCCTGACGAGCTCCTCCGCGGCGGCGAGCCCGGGAAACGCATGTCCGCCGGTTCCTCCGCATGCAACGACAATCTTCATCTACCAGTCCCTTTCGCCCGGCGACAGACGCGCCTTGCGCATCCTCGCTTTTTTTTCGGATTCGTACTCGTCTGTACGTTCCTTCGCCTTCTGCAAAATCGCCTCGACTTCCCTGTCGGTCGGCGGCTCTTCGCGCTCTCCGCCGGCATCCTTGCCGGATTGCCCGTCTTCCTGAGGTTTCTGATTTCCGCCGTCGTTTTCCCCGGCTCGCGGGGCGTCGTCGCCCTGCCCGTCGTCCTTGCCCTGCTCTTTGTTCTTCTCTCCGGAGGAAGCCGCGCCGCGTCCTCCCTGCGGCGCTCCGCTTTTGCCTCCGCCATTCTTCTCTTTGGGCATCAACTCGTCTATCTTCGCAAGAATGTCGAGCGCTTTCTCCTGTTCTGGCGGCAGAGGGGCAGCGGCGCATTCTATCTGTATTTTTTCGAGCTCGGTGGAAAGCGCCGATATCTCCGACTGCGTCTGGGCCGTGAAAGGCGGCATGTTCGTGTCTGCCGCCGCGCGTTCTTCGTAGTTTTTCGCCCACGCCGGGAATTTCGCCCGGAACGCGCGCGTGAAATCGAGCGCTTCCCGCTGCCATGCGCGGCCGTTCAATGCCGCCACGTCTTGCCAGGCGTTGGATTGCGCGATGAATCCTTCCGCGAGAGCGTCGGGCGGAAGAGCCGTCATTTTGAAAAAGCGGTTCACGTCGCTCTCGACGTCCGCCACGGCGGAATACGCCCCTTCTTCGATATCTCCGACAAGACGGCGCGCAAGATCGGTGTTTTTCGCAGCCTGTTCGAGACGGTCGGATATGGTTGCGGCGTCTTCGGCGTTCGTGACGGCGGCGACGATCGCTTTGTTGACGGCCACCCACACGTCGGCGATCCCCGAGAGCCGCTTCGAGAGCCTGTCCGCGTCCTCCACGGCCTTTTCGGCGGAGTTTGTCGCATATGCCGCCGTTTCTTCGAGGACGTTTCTGACATCTGCGAGAGCGCCTCTGAGAAGCGAGCCGGGGTCTCTGCCGCCGAGACGTTCCATTATGCCGTTTATCCTTTTCGTCTCGCGCAATTCCTCCACGCCGCCGATCGCGCGCGCGAAATTCCTGCGTTCTTTTTCGCCGGAAGGATTGGAACGCAACGCGATCTGCGCATAGCGGGAAGCCTCTTCGAGATATTCGAGCGCGTTGCCGGAAGCGGCGGGATCGTGTGCGCGGTCGTGGTATATCCTTGCGAGAAGCTCGGCGGCTCTCGTCCTGTGCGTCCTGGAGCTTTCAAGACGGCCGAGCGTCTGCACGGCGTTGGAAAAATCGCCGGAACGGTATTCTTCCACGCCGAGATTCCATATTTCCCTGTCGGAAAGCTCCGCGCCGGAAGCGAAAACCGGGAGCGCCGCGACCACGGCGGCGGCGGACAGAAAATCAACGGTTCTTTTCAACATCGAGATCATCCTCTTTTCCGCCGTACGGGGGCGGAGAAACCCGCGCCGTGTAACGCACAGAACTCCACATCGCGCGTTCGCGCGCAATCAGATATTCGCGTTTGCCTTCACGCCATATCATCCAGGCGATGAGAGCCCGTATAAGAAAACTCCCTCCGATCGGTATGAACCATATGCTCTTCACGCCCATCTCCGGCAGGACAAGAAGCGCCACAGCCGCGACGCGGCCGATCGCCATCGCATGCCATGTGGCTCTCTCGCGAGATTCGAATAGGCACATGACGCACCTGAAGATGCGCCCGCCGTCCATCGGGAAACCGGGAAGAAGATTGAGAAGCCCGAGCATCATGTTCATGATATAGAAATACCCGAGCAGCATCGCGGCACGGAAACTCCAGACATCCGCATTCAGGCAGAAGTCGGCCGCGAAAGCGAGCGCGAAGCTCGAAACGGGGCCTGCCGCCGCCACGAGAAACTCCTTCCACGGCTCTTCCGGAATTTCGCCCGAAGCGCAGCCGCCGATCACCGAAAGCCTTATCTCGGCTATCCTGCATCCGAAGGCTTTCGCGACGAGCGAATGGGCGAGCTCGTGGACGACTATCGAAACACCGAGAAGAAGCGCCAGCATGAAACCGACGGCCAGCCCGGAATCCAGCACGAACAGAAGCACGAGGAAAAGCGACGACGGATCGACGACGACCGGTATCCCGAACGCCCTGCATATCACCGGCGAAGAAAGCGTCTCCTTCACGCGGGAGCATCCGCGGCCCACGGAATCGAAAAAGCCCGAACAGGCGGAAGAGCGGCGGAAAACGAGCCCGTATATCCATGTCGCGATCGCGATCAGGAACACCAATTTTGCAACCCATATGACAAGGCCGAACAGTGCGTTAATCATTTATCTTCATCCTCCGTCGCGGCCGCCGCGAAGGGCGCGCCTTGAAAATTCGCAGCCGCAGTATTTCTGTCTGTAGAGCGCAAGCTCCGCCGAACGGCGCGTGGAAACGAGGAAACCGCCGTTCTTCTTGAAGTCCACCGCGAGAAAACGCCCGGCTCCGGCTTTCTCTCCCGCCTCGAACACGGCCGGCGAAGGCTTGTGCGGGCTCGTCGTGAGCGACGTGGAGAACGCGTCGAAGCCGCGGGATGCGGCATATTCGGCCGTCCTGCGCAGACTGTACTCCCAGCATCTCCTGCATCTCGCGCCCTTCTCCGGCTCGTTTTCGAACCCCTTTGCCACCTTCTCGAGCCAGTCGTCGTGGTCGTAGACGTCCGCGACGATCTCGACGCCGTCGGCCGCGGCGAGCCTCCGCGCCGATTCAAGCCTCCTCTCGAACTCTTCTTCCGTGTCGATGTTCGAATTGGAATAGAACATCGCGACCTCGTCGCCCTTACCGGCAAGAACGGGCAGAGCCGCAGAGGCGCACGGACCGCAACAGGCATGGAGAAGAATCTTCATTTCCGCGTCTCTCCCGGCACGTATCTCACGCCCATCGAATAAACGCACTCGATCAGCCCGGAGTCTTTGCCGAACTTCTGGCGCAATCTGTCGACGGCTTTGTAAACCGACGAATCGCACACGTCCGAATCCATGCCCCAGAAACGGGCGGCGAGATTGTCTCTCGAAAAAATCTTTCCGGGGGAAGATGCGAGAAGGCGCAGCATGCAGATCTCCCTTTCGGTGAGAGAAACCGTGTCGCCGCCGGGAGACGTCATGACGCCCTTTGGCGGAGACACCTTCCATCGTCCGAAACCGAAATCTCCGTCTTTCGCGGGTATGCGCCGGGCCACGGCGGACAGCCTCGCGAGCAGTATGCCCGGCGGAAGAATTTTCGAAACATAATCGTCTCCGCCGGTGTCGAGCCCTTCGACCACGTCTTTTTCACCGTCCAGCGCGGTGAGAAAAACGACAGGCGTTCCGTCTCCGGAAGCGCGCAGAGCCGTGCAAGCCTCGAAACCGTTCATTACCGGCATCATGACGTCGAGCACGAAAAGATCGCACGGCTCGCTTCTGTGGAGCGCAAGCGCCATTTCGCCGTTTTTCGCCGTCCTCACGGAATATCCCGCGCCTGAAAGCAGCGACGCTATCGATTCTCTTACCGACCGTTCGTCGTCGGCGAGTATTATCCCGAGTCCCACGCTCCCTACCCTCCGACCATCTCGGCTATGCGGCGCGCGGCTACGGCGAGCTTGTCGAGCGACGTGGCGTAGCTCATGCGCACGAAGCCTTCGCCGCACGGACCGAACGCCACGCCGGGAACGCACGCCACCTTGTGCTCTTTGAGAAGTTTCATGGCGAACTCTTCGCTCGAAAGGCCGGCGGAGCGCACATCAGGGAAAAGGTAGAACGCCCCGCCCGGAACGAGAGTCTTCAACCCGGCGGCGTTGAGAGCGCCTGCGAGAAAATCGCGGCGCTTCCTGTACTCGGCGCGCATCCGCGCGACATCCTTGTCGCCGTGGTCCATCGCCTCCACGCCCGCGGCCTGCGCGAGAGTGGGGGCCGACATTATTCCGTACTGGTGGATCTTCATCATCGCGTCGATAATGTCCGGAGCCCCGCAGGCATAGCCGAGACGGTAGCCCGTCATCGCCCAGCTTTTCGAGAATCCGTTGAGAAGCACCACCCTGTCGCGGAAATGCGGAAACGAAGAGAACGAAGAGAGGACCGTGTCGGTGTCTCCGTCGGCGAGCGAATAGTCGAGCTCGGAATACACCTCGTCGGCGAGCACGACGATGTCGTGGCGCCGCGCGAATTCGAGAATGGATTCTATCTCGCCGCGCGAAAGAACGGCCCCGGTGGGATTGCACGGGAAATTGAGCAGGAGCGCCTTCGTCTTCGGCGTCACCTTCTTCTCCAGATCGTCAACCGTCAGGCGGAACGCATTCTCCACCCTCGTCTCCACGGCCACCGGAACTGCATGCGCAAGGCGTATCGCGGCGGGATAGCTGACAAAACACGGCTCGTGGTAGAGTATTTCGTCGCCGGGAGACGCAAGCGCGCGGATAACCAGATCTATCGCTTCGGAGACGCCCACCGTGACGAGAATTTCGTTCGACGGATCGAACTCGGCGCCGAAACGCCTTTTGAGATACGCGGCTATCGCAGCCCTGAGGCGCGGAGTGCCGAGATTCGACGTATAATGCGTGCCGCCGTTTTCGAGACACGTGACCGCCGCGCGGGAAATATGCCACGGGGTATCGAAATCGGGCTCGCCCACGCCGAGGGAGATCACGTCTTTCGACTGTGCTACTATATCGAAGAAACGGCGGATGCCGCTTTTCGGAATTTCAGCCACATGCGGGGCTATTCTGCAGTTGGAAGACATTTGTGCATATTATACCAAAAATCACCCGCCTGTTAAAGTCTCCGGAGGCGGCTCTTCTGGATCGAAACGTCCCGCGCCCGGCGCGGCGCCGAGGAGGAAGAGCGCTTCGCCCGCAAGGAAAAGCGAACCGCACACGAGCACTTTCGCGCCGCCGTGCGCGGCGGCCCGGCGCCTGGCCTCTTCGATTGCCGATGCAAGACAGGGCGATGGCGAAGCATCCATTCCGCAAGCGCGCATTTTCACGGCGAGTTCTCCCGCCTCAAGCGAACGGGGGCTGTTTGTCCTGACCGCGAAAGCCTCGATCGTGCGCGGCGCAATCGCCG
>Ga0310695_10008016_pt1 | contig 16560 bp, 10 predicted proteins | sample RumenRJG_04DNA_FD_203882 | JGI IMG/M metagenome (GOLD analysis project Ga0310695, IMG submission 203882) | Bovine rumen microbial communities from Lethbridge, Alberta, Canada - RJG_04 (v2) (version 2) | ecosystem: Host-associated > Mammals > Digestive system > Stomach > Rumen | place: Canada...
GCATGACGGCGGCGTGAAACCCAATTGACGGGTAGGGATGGTTTTAGTATAATAGGTGCTGAAAAGAGTAGACGACTGGTTTACCAATTAGCCTAGGAGAAAATAATGAAGAGAAGAATGAAAATACGTATGCTGTTTGCTGCTGGTGTAATCGCGGTTAGCATGACCCTTTCGGCGAACGGCGCAGTCGATGTGGTGAAGCAGATATTTCGGGCCGAGCGGTTCCAGCGCGGCGATACGAACGTGTCGCGTCTGCAGGAGATCGACGACGCGAGCTGGATCTGGCACCCGACTGCGGTTGAACGCGGCGATGTGGGCAAGTACGCCTTTCTGCGCTTCAGGAAGGAGTTTACGGCGGACGCGACGCCACTGAGGTTCGACGTCAGCGCGGACGAGCGTTTCGAGCTGCTGCTGGACGGCGCCCCGATCGCGTTCGGTCCGCACCGGGGCATTGTCGAGAACTGGCTCTACCAGTCCTATGAGGCGAAGCTCTGGCCGGGCAAGCACGTGATGGAGGCCGTCGTGTGGGTGCTCGGGCCGTATGCGCCGTCCGCTCAGCTTTCCTGGCGCGGCGGGTTCATCCTCAAGGCGGAGGGAGCGTACCACAAGCAGCTCACGACCGGTGTTGCGTCCTGGCGCGTCGCGGAGCTGAAGAACGTCACGATGCGCAAGGAGGGGATGCGGCGCAACTTCGGCGTGGGCGCGCAGACCGAGGTGCGCGGCTGCTCGCTCCAGGAGGAGTGTCCCGCCGAGTCGGCGTACGTGGCGCCGAAGGTCGTGCGCGGCCCGGTGAGGTTCAACGTCTGCGGCGTCAAGGCGAAGGGGTGGATGCTCTTCCCCACGCCGCTGCCTGACCAGACGTGCGACCTCATCAGCCCCGGCGCGTTCCGCGCCGCGCGCGCGACGTTCGACAGGAGCGCCCTCTACACGGAGGCGGACACGCGCCATCCGCTTATCAAGCCGCTGAACGCGCTTCTCAAGGAAGAGAAGCCGGTGACGATCCCCACGAACACGATTCTCTGCGCGCTCCTCGACCTCGACGACTACTACTGCGCGTACCCGGAGCTCGTCGTGGGCGGCGGCAAGGGGTCCGAGATCCGCTGGATGTGGGTGGAGAGTCCGCGTTATCCGGACGGACGCAAGGGCAACCGCAACGAGTTCATCGGCAAGGGCTGTTCCAGGTACTTCCTCATGGACCGCTTCTTCCCCGACGGGCGCGCGTACGCGACGTTCGGCGTGCCGTGGTGGCGTGCCGGGCGGTGGTGCCAGCTCGAGATCAAGACGGCGGACGAGCCGTTGACGCTGAAGATGGTGGGCATCATCGAGTCGCGCTACCCGACGCCTGTCACCTCGCATTTTAAATGCGACGACGCGTCGCTCGCCGGCGTGCAGGGCGTGTGCATCCGCGGCATGCAGATGGACATGCACGAGATCATGTGCGACGGCCCGCACTACGAGCAGCAGATGTACGTGGGCGACACCTACGTGCAATGCGATACGATCGCGGCGATGAACAGCGACGACCGTCTCGTGCGCCGCGCGATCTCGCTCTTCGACTACGGCCGCCGCGACACCGGCACGCAGGAATCGACCACCTACACGATGATCTGGCCGATGCTGCTCGAGAACTACATGATGTGGCACGAGAACGCCGCGTGGCTCAAGGCGCGCTTCCCCGGCCTCTGCCACACGATGATGGGCCTCGCCGAGTTCGAGAACAAGGACGGCCTCCTCGAAAACCTGCCCGGCTGGAGCTTCATCGACTGGGTTGAGGAACCGAAGCGGTGGTACGCTGGCATCCCGCAGAACGGCAAGCCGGGGACGGGCGTCAACTCGCAGAACAACCTCTTCTACGTGCTCTCGCTGCGGGCGGCGGCGCGGGTGGCTGACGAGCTTGGCCACCCCGCGCTCGCCATAAGCTGGCGCGGCAAGGCGGACGCGCTCGGGAAGAAGATCGTCGCGACGTTCTGGGACGACGCGAACGGCCTGATGGCCGGCACGCCCGACAAGCAGGGCCTCAGCGAACATTCTCAGATACTCGCGATCCTCGCGGGCGTCCTTTCGTCCGAGCAGGAGGCGAGCGCGTTTAAGGCGCTTGTCGAACGTAGCGACCTCTTCCGCGCCACGGACTACTTCCGCTACTACCTCTTTCGGGTGTACGCGAAGATGGGGCGGATGGACCTCTTCCTGAAGAAGATGGACTTCTGGCGCGACCACGTGAAGTGGGGGCTCCGCTGTCCGCTCGAGGACGACAATTTCGAGGCGAAGAGCGACTGCCACGCCTGGGCGACGCATCCGCTCTTCTTCCTCCATTCCGCCGTCGCGGGCGTGACGCCGGCGGAGCCGTGGTTCAGGACGGTGCGCATCGCGCCGCAGCCGGGCGGCCTCAAGTGGATCGACGCCGCCACGCCGCACCCGAAGGGCATGATTCTCACGAAGCTGCGCTTCGACGGCGACGCGGTCGAGGGCGAGGTGACGCTCCCCGACGGCGTGGGCGGCGTCTTCGAGTGGAAGGGCAAGAAGATTCCGCTCAACCCCGGAACTCAGAAGGTCGTCGTCTCCGTCCGGTGAGACGCGGCCGGACTATGCCAGGGAGGGGCGCATCTGCATTTTTCATCCGCGTATATTTTGAAACAACTGAAACAACTTTTCTTCTCGCCGCGTAACTACGCGGCGTTCTTGAATCGGCGGGCGGTTGCCCGCCGCAAAGGCAAGTTGTTTTCAGACAGTTGTTTCCATTCAATGGAAGATGCTGCGATGAATTACACAGATACGCCCGCCAGGGAGAAAATTGCCGTGCCGTGATTGACTATGGCGGCGGCAAATGGTAAAATAGGGAAACTGGGGTTCAGGCCCCAATGGCAATGAAAGACCGAAAGGAACAAAAATGAAGCAACTAATGTTGATGACAGGTGCCCTTGCGGCGACGGCAATGCAGGCAGGGACGATGCTCACGCCCTGGGGAGAGAAGGTCACTAGCGAAAACGCATGGCGCGGCTATCCGCGTCCGCAGATGGTCCGTTCGAACTGGACAAACCTGAACGGCGACTGGGACTACGCCATCACCGACATCGGCAAGACGGACGCCCGCCCCGAGAAGTGGGAAGGCAAGATACGCGTGCCCTACGCGCTCGAGGCCCCGCTCTCCGGCTGCAACGGTAGGCTGCTCGAGCCGCACCAGTACCTATGGTACACGCGCAAGATCAACCTCGACCCGAAGCCGGGCGAGAAGATCCTCCTGCACTTCGGCGCGGTCGACTTCCGCGCGATCGTGTTCCTCGGCCACGACGAGGTGGGCTGCACCCCGCACGAGGGCGGACAGCTCCCGTTCACAGTCGACCTCACGCCCTACGCGAAGAAGGGCGAAAACACGCTCACCGTGCTCGTGTGGGACCCGACCGAGGCGCACATCAACAGCCGCGGCAAGCAGTCCTTCAAGACATACGCCTGCTTCTACACGCGCATGAGCGGCATCTGGCAGACGGTGTGGATGGAGACCGTCCCGGAGAAGCACATCGCCGACTACGACGTCGTCACCGACATCGACGCGGGCACGGTCACGCTCACGTTCAAGGTCGATGGCCTTAAATATGGCGATACTGAGTGTGGAAGTGTGGAAGTGTTGCCAGTTCCCAAAACCAATTCCCAATTGGAAAATGGCAACATTGGCACTGGCAACATTTCCACATTGGCAACAATCAAGGCAACGTTCAAGCCTGGCGAGCCCTGCACGATCAAGATGCCGAAGGGCTTCAAGCTGTGGTCGCCTGAATCTCCCGCGCTCTACGACTTCACCGCGAAGTTCGGCAAGGACGAGATCAAGGGCTACTTCGGCATGCGCAAGTTCGAGAAGCGCAAGGACTCAAAGGGCGTCCTCCGCTTCTTCCTAAACAACAAGCCGTACTACGTCATGGGCACGCTCGACCAGGGGTGGTGGCCTGACGGCCTGCTCACGCCGCCCTCGGAGGAGGCGATGGCGTTCGACATCCAGACGCTCAAGGACTGCGGATTCAACGCGATGCGCAAGCACATCAAGGTGGAGCCCCTGCGCTACTACTACCTCTGCGACAAGATGGGGCTGCTCCTCCTCCAGGACATGCCCAGCACCACGCACCACGCCAACGACCCGTTCCGCTGGGAGGCCACGAAGGACTATGACCTCTACCGCCGCGAGCTGAAGGGCCTCGTGGACCTTCTCCGCAAGGTGCCGTCCATCGTCATCTGGGTGCCCTACAACGAGGGCTGGAGCCAGCACGACCCCGTTCTCACGCACACGACGCTCGACTTCGTGAAGAAGTACGACCCCACGCGCCTCGTCGACGGACCGTCCGGCTGGTGCGACTTCGAGGGCGGCTCCACGTTCCAGCGCGACAAGAAGGGCCGCACCACCACGCGGCACCTCCCCGCCGACAAGTGCGAGGCAGCCGACATCGTCGACTACCACGCCTACCGCGGGCCCGCGATGCCGCCCGTGAACGATCGCCGCGTGAGCTTCCTCGGCGAGTTTGGCGGCCTCGGCCATCCCGTCGCGGGGCACATCTGGCGCGAGTTCGACCAGGGCAAGGTCCTTGGCGAGAAGACAGGCAACTGGGGCTACGGCGGCATTGAGGACACGAAGACGCCCGACGGCCTCGAGAAGACGTACCTCGGGCTCATGGACAAGCTCGGCGAGTTCGCGGAGCAGGGGCTCTCTGGCTCCATCTACACGCAGACTACGGACGTGGAGATCGAGATCAACGGCCTCCTTTCCTACGACCGCAAGGTGCTGAAGTACAGGGCCGACGTCCTGAAGAAGGCGCACGAGAAGGTGATGCGCCGCGCGGCGGAGGCCGCCGCGAAGTGAGACGCGCCGGTTCAGCGACAGGGCGCGACGTCACCTCGCTGAAGACGCTCGGCAGCGCCGTTCCAGTGCCGTGGGGCTACGACCCCTCGGTGCTGGAGGCGTTCGACAACCGCCACCCGGAGCGCGACTACTGGGTCGTGTTCACCGCGCCGGAGTTCACGACGCTCTGCCCGAAGACCGGGCAGCCGGACTTCGCTACGCTGACGATCCGCTACATCCCGGACAAAAAGCTCGTCGAGTCGAAGTCCCTGAAGCTCTACCTCTTCGGCTTCCGCAACAACGGCGACTTCCACGAGGATGTCGTCAACGTCGTGTACGACGACCTTGTGCGGCTTCTCAAGCCGCGGTACATGGAGGTCTACGGGAAGTTCGCCCCGAGGGGCGGGATTTCCATCGACCCGTACGTCAACGGCGGCTTTGGCGCAAAGTACAAGGCGCTGGCCGCTAACCGGTTCGCCAGCTGGCCGGGGGTGAGACAGTAGCCATGTCGCCGCTTCGCCGCAAAGGCGCCCTTGTTCTCGCCGCTGCGGCGGTGGTGTCGTTCGCGGCACCCGCGCTGGGTGCGCTCATCCCCGCGCACGAGTGGAGGATGATCCGCGAGATCGCGGCGAGCGACGGCCTGAGCGACGAGCAGACGTGGCTTCTCGCCGCCATACGCCGCCACGAGAACGGGCGCCCGGGCCTGGAGTTCGGCGTCGGCGGGCCGATGAACTCCGGGCATCGCGCCCACCGATACCGGGACGGCGTGAAGTCCTTCTACATCCAGGGGCTGTGGGCGTCGGGTACGATACGCAGGCACTACAAAGGGGACTTGGTCAAATTCGGCCGCCGGTACAACCCGCCGGACCCCGCCGGATGGGCCAGATGCGTGAGGGTGCTGATAAGGCGACTCAAGGCCGAGAACAACAACCGGCTTCCGGGCAAGCGCCCGCGCGCACGCAAGATCGCATTCCCGTAGATTAGGGGGAATGACTAGGCCGGGATGGAGAAGCGGACGGTCGTTCCGGCGCCGGGCCTGCTTTCGATCTTCATCTCGCCGCCCAGTTCGTTGATGCGGCGCTCCATCGTGCTGAGCCCGTAGTGTCCCGTCTCCAGGGCTGCGCCGACGTCGAAGCCGCATCCGTCGTCATTGATCACAAGCTCGATGTCCTTTTCGCGGAACGACACCCGGACCTCGACGTGCTTTGCCGCGCCGTGCCGTATTGCGTTGCCGACTGCCTCCTGCATTATGAGGAGCAGCGAGCCGCAGAAGTGCCGCGCGACGGTGCGTTCCTCGCCTTCGCTCACGATCGTGACAATCCCCTCCCAGTGCGCCATGCGGCGCGCCACGAAGGAGAAGAGCGCCTTCAGCGACTCGGGGCCCTCGCTCTCCTCGTTCATGGCCCACAGTGTCGTCCTGAGCCCGTTCTGCGTGTGCTGGAGGGCGTCGTGCACCTTGTCCAGCTGCTCCCTGCTCTTCTCGGCGTCCTTGGGCAGGTAGTTGCGCGCGGCCTTGAGGCGGAACATCGCGCCTGCGAGGTACTGCTGGAACCCGTCGTGCAGGTCGGCGGCGAGGCGGAGGCGTTCGCGGCGCGAGGCGTCCGCCTCGATGCGCGTCGTCTCGCGCTGGCGGATGGAGTCCGCCAGCTCCCGCGACCTGCGGCGCACCATGCAGCGGAGCGTCACCACCCACACCAGCAGGACGAGCGAGACGGCGCCGCACGAGGCGATGACGGTAAGCACGCGGCGCGTGGTCCAGTATGGAGGCTTGGGCGCGCGGCGCACGACCTTCACGTCCTCGCCGGAGATCGGAATGAGCTCGATGTTCTCGATGCGGCCGAAGACCTGCTCCTCGAAGTTCTCTATCGAGGTGTATGCGAGAGCGCCCGTGACGCGCACGCGCGCGCCGAGGACGAGCTTCGACGGCAGGGAGTCCTCGAGCGCCCACGGCATCTCGACCTGTATGCAGTTGTCGTCCTCGCCGACGAGAAGCTGCGTCGTGTTCTGGCGGCGGTTTATGTCCCGCAGCAGCCCCTCGGTCGTGAACATCCCGCCGTACCATTCGGAGTTGCCGAACGGCATGATGTTCGCGAAGAGCTCGGCCAGCGTGACCTCCTTCGGCGGCGGCGGGCCGCCCGGCGCCTTGCCAATCACAGAAAGGGCTTTTGTCGAGATGCGGTGCTTTACGCTCTGCTCGCGCTCCCCGGTGACGGTGATGCGGTCGCCCACCGCCGCCTCCGGGGATTCGGGGCGCGATACGCGCCAGTTCACCCCGGAGTCGTCCTGCATGAAGTAGAAGGGAAGTCCGTCCCTCTCGAACGTCACCACGCCGGTGACGTTCGTCGTCTGCGACATAAGGACCGCCGCGAGCAGAGCCGGGAACGCCATCACCTGCCCCTCAGGACGACGCGGAAGCCGACGTCGTACGGACGCATCCACTTCGGATAGCTCCACCGCCACGAGGCGGTGGCAGCGGTGGGAAGCGAGTTCCAGCTGCCGCCCTTGACGACCGCCTTGCCGTCGGCGTCAATGGTCGAGGTCCACTCGGAGACGTTGCCGTGCATGTCGTAGAGCCCCCATGCATTAGGCTTGAGCGACCCCACCGGCGCGAGGAAGAGGAATCCGTCGTCGAAGCGGTGGTCGCGCAGCTCCCAGTCGAGGGACGGATGCGGGTTCTTGATCGGCTGCGGATTCACGCCGGAGACGGCAAGGAGCACGCGGTTTGTGCCGGCGAGGTTTGCGTACCCGCCCCAGTCCGCGTCGAACCCGCCGTAGGAGAAGGGCGCCTGCGAGCCCGCGCGGCACGCGCGCTCCCACTCGGCCTCCGTCGGAAGGGAGGCCTTGCTCTTCGCGAGGCCGGACATCCATCTGCAGAACTCGTTCGCCTGTTCCTGGCTCACGCGGATCGCCGGGAAGTCCGCCGCGCGCGGGCTGCTGAACTCCGAGTCCATGTCCATGTAGTACCCGCGCTTCACCTGGTCCTTGTAGTGCATGTCGTAGACACCGTTGTCGAACGACGGGTCGAATGCCCGCATGTCGCCCTGCGTAATCTCCGTCTCGCTGATCCAGAACGCCTTCAGCCCGTCGCCGGCGGGAACGCGGCGGAAGCGGACGACGCGTCCGTTGGGGAGCGCGACCTTCCTCACCCTGCGGTCGGCATTCCCGTCGTCGGTCTTCCTTCCGGAGCGTTCCGCGGCGACTTTCGCCTCGTCTACCTTGCGGAGCTCCGCGTCCGGCGGGACGAACGCGGCCTTCTGGTACGGGTTCACGATCTTCTCGGGGTCGAACGTGATGTTGGAGAATGTCTTCTCGTACCTGCGGCGGAGCTGGATGACCTCTGGATGTGGCTGCCCCGTCTCGGTCCAGGTTCCGTGGAAGGGGACGTTGATGTTCATCCACCAGTTGAGGCGGTCCCATTCCTCCGCGTCGAGCCTCACGCCGTGATGTCCCTTCTCGAGGATCTGCACGAGCGGCGAGGTGGATGCGTGGAACTCCATGGGCGTCAGCAGGTGGTAGTCGCCCTCGGGCCCGTTGCGCCTGACGTACGGGTGCAGGTTGTCGTATATCTCGCGGGGCGCTCCGTTGAACTTCGGGAGCCTTGCGCCGAGGAAGGTCTTCTTCGCGGGGGATCCGTCGTGGCATCCCGAGCAGCGGCGCTCGATGACGTTGCAGACCTCGCGTGCAAAGGAGAAGCCGCGCCTCTCGCCGCGCCACGGTTTGATCTTCTGCGGCGGCTTGGTGTAGGCGGTGGGCTTCGTCGCCGATGGGGCCCCCATGCTCTGCGGCTCGTGGCAGCCGATGCAGGAGAGCGTCTCGCCGGGGACGCCCGCGAACCAGCTGCGCATCTCCTGGAGGTGGCGTCCGTCCTTGTCGAGCGGCTGTATCGCGACGGGCACGTTCGCGGGGCACTCGAAGAACGCGCTGCCGTCCTCCTCCACGTCCACCTCGCCGAGGACGACGCGGACGTCCCACGGGCCCTCCATGCCGATCACGTAGTGTCCGCCGCAGTGGCGGCCCTTCCACAGGTACGGGGTGTACTCGAAGTTGTAGAGGCGCAGCTTCTTGACGGTTCCCCTCGGGATCCCCGCGAGGCCCGGGCCTTCGTAGACGGAGACGATGTTGACTAGGCAGTTGGTCTTCGACTCGTCGGCGCGCGCGACCGGAAGCGCCGGTCGCTTGCGCGGCATGAGCGGGTAGGGCTGGAAGCTGTGCATGGCGGGGTCGTGGTCCACGACGAGCGGATAGAGGTTGTCGTAGACGTCGGCATACGCGATGATCCACCTGTTCTTGGTGCGGGGGTCGACCATAGAGACGAGCGCGCCCCTGTCCGATAGCGGCCACGGGTGGAGGAAGAACTGCCCGTTCTTGCAGATCACGTTCGCGAGCTGGTCGCGCGTCTTGTTCTCGACGGGCCGGCCCCATCCGGGGATGGTCTGTATCGCGCCCGCCGTCTCGTTGCGCGCCTTCGCGGCGTCGAAGAGGACGAGCCGCCCCATGCGCGGCACCCCGTGGTGCCCTGAGACGATGCCCATGAACTTCGTGGTGGAGCCGGGGACCATGCGCGCGTAGAAGAGCGAGTTCGGCCAGTAGCTGTTCGAGCCGTAGAACTCCTTCTGGTCGGAGCCGTCGGGGTTCATCGTCATCAGCAGGCGCGAGAAGTAGTGCGCCGAGTCCGCGTACTCCCAGCGCAGGAACATCACGCGTCCCTGCTCCGTCAGCGTCGGGTACCAGTTCTCGTCCTGGTCGAAGGTGAGGCGGCGGCACCTGCCGTCGGCGTGGCGCAGGATGAGGCTCCCGACGTTGGAGGACCCGCTCACGCACGGCACACCCTGGAACCCGACCGTCCCGATCATGATCATCTCGCCGTTCGGGAGGTACATCGGGTTGTAGTAGTGGACGTAGGGAGTGTCCGTGGGCGAGAGTTCGCGCAGTGCCGCGGGGCCGTCGAGCGGAAGCTCCGCCGAGCACCATCCGCCGGTCGTCGGGCTCTTGGTGGAGAACGCGATCCTCTTCGCGTCGAAGTCGAGGTCGACGTCGCCGACGAACGCGCGGCTGGCATAGACGTTGCGAGGGCCCGCGTCGCCGCGCTTCGCAGGGTCGAGCGTGACGCGGGCGATGGCGTTGGAGTAGCCGTCGATCCTGATGGACGTGTTGCCGTTCCAGTTCGCCGGAAGTCCGAGCCCGTTCTTCGACGAGCGGCGGACGTAGAGGATCTCGCCGATCTCGGCGACCTCGGGGAGCCGGAACACCACCTTGTGCGAGACTGCGTCGATTTCGGCGGGCGTCTTCGCCGCGTCGATCTCGGCGAGAAGCGCGTCGCGGTCCGGGAACAGCGCCGGGTTCCTCTCCGCGTATGCGGCCGCGGCGCGCTTCAGGGCCTCGCGGTCGAACAGCTGCGCCGCGAAGTCCTGCCGCAGGTCGGCGGACGCCACGGCGGCGGCGCATGACGCCAGCGCCGTCAATATGATCTTCTGCATCTTTCTCCTTTGCTTTACATTCTCACTTTGCATTCTTGCTTCACATTTACCGATCCCGCCATTCATACTTCTCCTGATTCGGCATTCGACACGCGACACGCCGACACGCGGCATGCGGCATTCGACATGCGACACGCGACATCCGACACGCGACACGCGACATCCGACACGCGACATGCGACACGCCGGAGGCGGACACGGCAATCCCTCACTCCCCCAATCCCACAATTCCACAATTCCATAATTCCATAATTACATCCCCACCTTTTCCCTCAGCTTCTTGACCATGCTCGCCGGGTTGTCGTCGCCCTGGACGGCGGCGTCCATCGGGCATCCGCCGGTGTTCTCCCTGTTCATTATCATCGGGACGGTCTGGTCCGCGTCGCACTCCACGCCGTGCTTTTTAAGCAGCGCGGCGGCGTCGGCGGACATCGTCTGCGCCCAGACCCTCTGTGCGCCGCCGACGATGCATATCGCGGCCGCCGCGCGGCCCATGATCTTGTCCGCGACTACCGAATTCGCGAGGCTCTTCCTGTCGAGGAGCGTGAGAAGGGGCTTGATGCCGCGGCCGGACTCCTTCGCGATGATCACGCCGTCGCGCGCCGCGGCGCAGGCCGCCGCGCCGGACGTCACGAGCGTGCGCATCTCCGCGAGCACGTCGCCCTCGCCCATGGGCACCACCTCGCGCTGGACCTCGTAGCCCTGGACGACCATCGCGGGCTCCGGCCTCGCCGGGCAGACGTGTTCGCACGCACCGCAGCCGATGCAGACGAGCTCGTCCACAACGGGTATCCCCTTTACGATGTGGATGGCCTTGACCGGGCACTTCCTGGCGCACGCCGTGCACTGCACGTCCTCCGTCGTGCGCAGGCACCTTTCCTTCTGCCAGACGGCCCTGCCCATGTGCAGGTGCTGCCTGTCGGAGGTCTTCGGGGCGAGCGCGCCCGTGGGACACGCCCGTGCACATCTGAAGTCGCATCCAGGAATGCAGTATCCCTTCTGGAACGTCATCTCGGGCTGTCCGAACGTCTTGAGCTTCGTGGACGCCTGGAGGCAGTGGCCCGGGCAGCGCGTGACGCAGAGCCCGCACGCGACGCACTGCATGTTGAAGCGCCTGCGCGACACCGCGCCGGGCGGAAGAACGGAGCATTCCCTCTCCGGCGAGCCAGGCAGGGAGATTGCGGCGTATCCGCCGTCCGTCGTCTTTTCCACCGCCTCGGCGGCCGCGAGCACCGCGACGCCCTGCAGGGCCTCGCGCCGCGACACGCCGCCGTCCGCCGCCTCCGCGTCGGCTTTGGCCTTGCACTCGCCGCCGCATTTCTTGAAGCACATGCGGCAGTTGCCGCATCCCTTCGCGACCTTGTGCGCCAGGAGCGACTTGCGCGAGAGGATGTTGAAGAGCGTGCCGGCCGGGCATATCCAGTTGCACCAGATGCGCCCCTTGCCGATGGCGGCGAGGACCATGACGACTGCAAACAGGACGAGCCCCGGCGTGAAGAGCGTCAGGGCCTTCCCGAAGATCGAGTACGGGCCGACCATCCAGGCGACGGCGCCGAAGCCTGTAGCGACCATCACGGCGAAGAGCGCGAGGACGGTCCAGCGCACGGTCTGCTGGGCCTTCGACTCGGGGAGCCTTGTGCATACGCGGCGCACGTGGCTGCGCGGGTGGAACAGCCAGTTGACGAGGCTCTGCGCGAGGCCGAGCGGGCACAGGCATTCGCAGAACAGCCTCCCAACCACGGGCGTGAGCAGCAGAACCACGAGGAACGTGATCGTCGGCGCGGGCTGCACCTTGCACGCCAGTTCCGTCGGGAACCCGAAGAAAGCCGCCGTCACGGCCGCCGCGACGGCGACGGCGACAAGCCTTTTAGTCCAGGTCTTCAGCGCGTCCATCTCAAACCCTCCTTCTTGTTGACGACTTCCGCCTTGAGAGTGTCTATCCATGCGTCGATCGTGGCGAGCTCGCCCGGTATGTCGATCGACTGCGGGCAGTGCGTGACGCACCTCCTGCATCCCGTGCAGTGCTCGGCGCGGCGGAGCTCCTCCGGCACGGCCTTCGCGTAGGCTGCGAGGGTCTCGCGCGCCGACGGCTTCTCCTTCGCCGTCAGGTACTCGTTGCGGAATGTGAGGATCGCCGGGATGTCGAGCCCGTAGGGGCACGGCATGCAGTAGTTGCAGTAGTTGCAGGGGATGGCGTTCTGCGATAGGTACGCCCTGGCCGCGCGCTCGAGCGCCTCGAGCTCCCTTTCGCTGCAGGGCTTCAGCGGGGAGAACGTCTCGACGTTCTCCTTGACGTGCTGCATGAATGTCATGCCAGAGAGGACCGTCATCACGTTCGGGTACGTGCCGCAGAACCTGAACGCCCACTTGGCGAGAGACGCCTCGGGGTCGAGCGGCTTCATCTCCGCCGCGATGGCGTAGTTGAACCTTGCGAGCCGCCCGCCGAGAAGGGGCTCCATGATGACGACCGGGATGTTGTTGTCGGTCAGCGTCTTGTAGAGCCATTCCCCGTCGAGGTTGCGCTTGTTGACCTCCTGGGCGTGGTGCCAGTCCACGTAGTTCATCTGGATCTGGCAGAAGTCCCACTTGTACTCGTTGTGGTGCGCGATGCACCATTCGAACACCTTCTTGTCCCCGTGGAACGAGAATCCGAGGTTGCGGATGCGCTTCTGCTCGCGCAGCTTGACGCACCAGTCCAGCGCGCCGTTGTCGAGGTAGCGCTTCGAGAACGTCTTCATGCCGCCGTAGCCGACGGCGTGGAGGAGGTAGTTGTCGATGTAGTCCGTCCTCAGGCACTTCAGGGAGTTCTCGAACATCGCCTTGCACTTCTCAATCGGGTACTGGTCCGGGGAGAAGTTGGAGAGTTTCGTGGCGATCACGTAGGAGGAGCGCTCGAAGCCGCTCTTCGCGAGCGCCTCGCCGAGCCGCCGCTCCGACTCGCCGCGGCAGTACGCCGGCGAGGTGTCGAAGTAGTTCACGCCGTGTTCGAGCAGGTACTTGACCTGGCGGTTCATCTCCTCCTGGTCGATGCCGGTGCTGGAGTATCCGTCCTTCGCCCAGTTGTTGGCGTGGCCGCCGTCGGTCGTCGGCAGGCGCATGGCCCCGTAGCCGAGCAGGGATATCCTCTTCCCGCCGGACTCGAATCTGCAAGTCATTTTTGTAGTCATACAGATATTTTACCAGAAAACGCCGCCGAATGGTAGTAGATTTGTTCACGAAGTTTGGCGCATGAACTCTGGCCGGGCGGAGATGAAGACAGAATGCTTGGAGGTTGAAGCCTACTGCACAAAATTTTTTTGATTTTTGCCATTGCGCGGAATTGCCGAAAGTGATATACTATTACTTCTCACGCCCAAAGACGGGGTGAGCGCGGCAGAAAACCGCGATCAAAGGTAAACAAAAAAACAGGGTACAAAATGGCAATTCGCAGACCAACGGCTCCGACGGAGCGTTCGGCGGCTATGGCAGAGATGCTGGCGTCCGCCGGGCAGGACTCCAAGTTCAAGAACGGGAGCCTGGTCGAGGGAACCGTCAGCGCCATCAAGGGCGACGACGTGTTCATCGACATCGGATACAAGAGCGAGGGTGAGATTTCACTCTCCGAGTTCGGCGAGGGCGCCGAAGTCAAGATCGGCGACAAGGTTACGGTCATGCTGGTCCAGCTCGAGAACGAGAGGACGGGCAACGTAGAGCTTTCCAAGCGCCGCGCCGACGACAAGATACGCTGGGAGAAGATCCTCGAGCGCTACGTCGAGGGCTGCGTCGTCACGGGCACGGTCAAGAGCGCCGTCAGGGGCGGGCTCCTCGTGCAGATCGACGACGTGGAGGCCTTCCTCCCCGGCAGCCAGGTCGAAGTGGCGCCGGTCAAGGACCTCGAGGCGTACGTCGGGCAGACGTTCGACTTCAAGGTGATCAAGATTTCAAACGAGAGGCGCAACCTCATCGTCTCCAGGCGCGAGCTCATCGAGGGCACGCTCGCCGAGAAGAAGGCGGAGCTGCTCGCGACGCTCGAGAAGGGCCAGATCCGCACCGGCCGCGTGAAGAACATCACCGACTTCGGCGCGTTCATCGACCTCGACGGCCTCGACGGCCTCCTCCACATCACCGACATGAGCTGGGGCCGCGTGAAGCACCCGAGCGAAGTCCTCAAGGTCGGCCAGGAGGTCCAGGTCATGGTCCTCGATGTGGACCGCGACCGCGAGCGCGTCAGCCTCGGGCTCAAGCAGACGACGGAGAACCCCTGGAATTCCATCCAGGACCAGTTCCCGGTCGGCGCGCGCGTCTCCGGCAAGGTCGTCAACCTCGCCGCGTACGGCGCGTTCGTCGAGATCGCCCCCGGCATCGAGGGCCTCGTCCACATCAGCGAGTTCAGCTGGACCAAGCGCGTCGCCCGCGCGAGCGACGTCCTCAGCGTCGGCGACGAAGTCCAGGTGGTCGTCCTCTCCGTGGACGTCGAGAACCAGAAGATCGCCCTCGGCATCCGCCAGACGCAGGCCAATCCGTGGGACACGGTGCAGGACCGCTTCCCGGTCGGCTCGAAGGTCAAGGGCAGAGTCCGCAATTTCACGGCGTACGGTGCGTTCGTCGAGCTCGAGGAGGGCATCGACGGCATGATCCACGTCAGCGACATGAGCTGGACGCGCAAGATCAACCACCCGTCGGAATGCCTCCAGAAGGGGCAGGAGGTCGAGGCGGTCGTCCTCGACGTCAACGCGAAGGAGCAGAGGATCTCCCTCGGCCTCAAGCAGGCCCAGACCGATCCGTGGAGCGAGATCGCGACCAAGTACGCCGTCGGCTCCGTCGTCAAGGGCAAGGTCTCGAAGATCGCGTCCTTCGGCGCGTTCGTCGAGCTCGAGGACGGCGTGGACGGCCTCGTCCACATCTCCCAGATCTCCGACCAGCGCGTCGAGAAGGTCAAGGACGCGCTGCAGGTCGGCCAGGAGGTCGAGGCGCGCGTGGTCAAGGTGGACCGCGGCGAGCGCCGCATCGGCCTGTCGATCCGCGCCATGTCGATGAGCGAGGACGAGATCCGCGCCCTCGAGGCAGAGGCGTCCGGCGAGACGGTGGAACCCGCCACCTCGACGCCCGCCGCCGGCGAAGGGTTCGGCGGACTCTCCGCCGCGTTCGACAACGCGTTCGCGAACGTCGAATGGCAGCCCGGCGAGGCCAACTGAACACCATAAGCAAAGGAGCGAAGCAATGTCAAGAGTATGCGAAATATGCGGCAAGGGCCCGTCCACGGGCAATGTCATAGTGCGCAAGGGTTCGCCCAAGTACAAGGGCGGCATCGGCTTGCACACGACCGGCATCACCAAGCGCCGCTTCCTCCCCAACCTCCAGACCGTCCGCGCGACTGACGGCAAGGGCAACACCAAGCGCATCCGCGTCTGCACCCGCTGCCTGAAGTCCGGCAAGGTCAAGAAGGGCTGATTGGTGGAGTCAACAACAGGTTGAAACGGTAAAAAACAACAGTAAACAAACAAAAACACAAAAAGGAACAAACAAAATGGCAATCAAGGTTGGTATCAATGGATTCGGCCGCATCGGACGCATGGTCTTCCGCGCGGCGGTCGAGAACTTCGCGAATGACATCGAGATCGTCGGCATCAACGACCTCCTCGATCCTGACTACCTCGCGTACATGCTGAAGTACGACTCCGTGCACGGCAAGTTCGAGCACGAGATCAAGGTCGACGGCAGCACGATGACGGTCGACGGCAAGGCGATCCGCCTCACGGCCGAGAAGGACCCGGCGGCCCTCAAGTGGGACGAGGTCGGTGCCGAGGTCGTCGTCGAGTCGACGGGCCTCTTCCTCACGGACGAGAAGGCGCGCGCCCACATCACGGCCGGCGCCAAGAAGGTCATCATGTCCGCTCCCTCCAAGGACGCGACCCCGATGTTCGTCTATGGCGTGAACGACAAGACCTACGCCGGTCAGGACATCATCTCCAACGCCTCCTGCACGACGAACTGCCTTGCGCCGATCTCGAAGGTCCTCAACGACACCTTCGGCATCAAGCGCGGCCTGATGACGACGATCCACGCCGCCACGGCGACGCAGAAGACGGTTGACGGCCCGTCCAAGAAGGACTGGCGCGGCGGCCGCGGCATCCTCGAGAACATGATCCCGTCCTCGACGGGCGCGGCGAAGGCCGTCGGCAAGGTTCTCCCGCAGCTCAACGGCAAGCTCACCGGCATGTCCGTGCGCGTTCCCACGTCCGACGTCTCGTTCGTCGACCTCACGGTCGAGCTCGAGAAGGC
>Ga0310695_10008017_pt1 | contig 16559 bp, 13 predicted proteins | sample RumenRJG_04DNA_FD_203882 | JGI IMG/M metagenome (GOLD analysis project Ga0310695, IMG submission 203882) | Bovine rumen microbial communities from Lethbridge, Alberta, Canada - RJG_04 (v2) (version 2) | ecosystem: Host-associated > Mammals > Digestive system > Stomach > Rumen | place: Canada...
GCCCGCCACGTTGAAAGCACGTACGCGAAAGAGTGTTGACGGCAGGATTAGCGTGGAGGTAGAGAACCCCAGCAAGAGCACCGCTGTGTCCGTAAAATTCAACATCCGTCGTCAAGACAATGGCCAAGCCGTACTCCCCGCCTACATCAGCGACGGATACATCCATCTGCTCCCCAGCGAGAAACGCCTGATCACCATCGACTGCGCCAACCTCGACGGCACTGCACTCTACGCTGAAGGCTACAACGTAGCGCGCCAGCAACTCATCACTTTCTGAAAGTAGCCAGGAAACTCGTAGTACCTGGATTACTCGGGAAACTTGGAGTAATCAGAGTACTCCGAGTAATCCTTTGATCTTTCAAATAAGGAAAAACTTGCATTTTCGCTTTGCCCTTTGCCCGACTTTTCGTACCTTTGCAGACTGAATAGTCTGAGAGAAATGAGCAACGAAACTTTCAACCCCGCCGAAGCAAGGGCCATCGCCGCCCGAAGCGGTCTGCTAATGGGAGCATTATGGACGGGAAGCTTCCTGGCCTCCATCCACTCCTTCGATTACCCCATGCTGGGCCATCTGGGCAATCTGATGGCACTACTCTCAATCGTGGTGCTCGCGAGCATCCTGCGCTCCTACGGACGACACCACACGGGCTTCACCTTCCTGCGCCGCTGGTGGACAGCATGGAACACCTGCATGTACGGTTCGCTCATCACCACACTCGGCCAATACCTCTACTTCCGTTTCCTCGACGGCGGACATTTGATGCAGTCCGTAACCCGCATGCTTGAGAAGCCCGAATTCAGAGAGGCACTCGAGAGCGTGTCGCCCGGCACAGACCCCACACAGATGCTCGAGGCATTGGAACAGATGAATACGGGCGACATGATTGTGAGCCTGCTCACTTTCAACCTCCTGGCTTCGCTCCTGGCCTCCGTTGTCGCTGCTCTGTTCTCGCCGACCCATCCCGTCAGGGAAGAAGGAGAAACAAATAACCCACAGCAAGACGGCACCCCGCCCTCCCGTGGAGAATGAAGGATGCCGCTCGGCTCTGCCGCTTTTTCAACACCTGCTGCGACAGGCAGAAGCGACCAAAGGTCGAGCGCGCCTTTTGTGCGAAGAATTATGAATTGCGAATTGTGAATTACGAATTGACATAAGATGGATATATCGGTAATCATCCCCCTGTACAACGAAGAAGAATCCCTGCCCGAACTGTTCCAGTGGATTCAGCGAGTGATGAACGAGAACGGTTTCAGTTACGAAGTCATATTCGTGGACGACGGCAGCACCGACAGCTCGTGGAGCGTAATCCAGCGCCTCAAGGCCGAGAGTCCAGACACGGTGCACGCCATCAAGTTCCGCCGCAACTATGGCAAGAGCCCGGCACTTTACTGCGGATTCGCAGCCGCCCAAGGAGATGTGGTCATCACCATGGACGCCGACCTCCAGGACTCGCCTGACGAGATACCCGCCCTCTACCGCATGATACGCCAAGAGGGATACGACCTGGTGAGCGGCTACAAGCAGAAACGCTACGACCCACTCTCGAAGACACTGCCCACCAAACTCTTCAATGCCACAGCCCGGCGAGTGAGCGGCATCAAGAATCTGCACGACTTCAACTGCGGACTGAAGGCCTATCGCCGCGAAGTGGTCAAGCACATCGAGGTTTACGGCGAGATGCACCGATACATCCCCTATCTGGCCAAGGCGGCCGGTTTCACACGCATCGGCGAGAAGACCGTACACCATCAGGCACGCAAGTTCGGAAAATCCAAGTTCATGGGATGGAACCGATTCGTCAATGGATATCTCGACCTGCTCTCGCTATGGTTCCTCGACAGTTTCGGGCTCAAGCCGATGCACGTCTTTGGCTTCATCGGCACTCTGATGTTCCTGCTCGGATTCATCGCCGTGACCGTGGTGGGCGCCACCAAGCTATACTATCTGCATACAGGCACGGCACACCCGCTCGTCACCGACAGTCCCTACTTCTACCTGGCACTGACGATGATGATCCTGGGCACACAGCTCTTCGTGGCCGGATTCCTGGGCGAGCTCATCAGCCGCAACGCGCCCGAGCGCAACAACTATCAAATAGAAACACAATTCTGAAAGCGAAACCGCGAGATGAAACGCGCTATAACCATAATGCTGCTCTCAATGCCCCTGTGGCTGATGATGTCGTGCGAGGAAATCGACTGCTCGCTCTACAACACCGTCACTCTGTATGCCGGATTCTACAACGACGGAAAGAACGTCGCAATCACAGACACGCTCACCATCACCTCCGGACACGAGAACCGAGTGCTGCTAAACCGCATGACGGGAGCCAACGGATGGGAGATACCACTGAGCTACTGGCAGCAGGAGGACACACTCACCCTGCACGTTAACGGCTTGGACTATAGCATCGAGGACACCGTATGGATCCGAAAGACCAACACGCCACACTTCGAGTCGCCCGATTGCCCCACAAACATGTTCCACGAAATCAGCGCTGTGACATCCACCCACCACTTCATCGACTCTATCACAGTCATCAAAGCATCCGTAGACTATGCACAAATCGAGAATATTCAACTACATCTCTTTGGCACTCCTTAGCCTCCTCACGCTGCAGAGCGCCAGAGCAGCCCGACGCAGCAGTGACAGCGATGTGCTCATTGCCGGCAATGCCCCACTCTTCGGGGGATTTGCCGTGTCGGCCGACCTCGTAGGGTTCTCGATGAAAGCCTTCGACTCGAAGTTCGCCAACATGGAGGTCGCCGCTCGCATCAACCTGCTCGAGAAATACTTTCCCATCGCAGAACTGGGCATCGGCGACTGCGACAAAAGCGGTAGCGAAAACGACAACCACTTCGCCGTAACCTCGCCATACTTCCGCGTAGGAATGGATTACAACTTCAACCAGAAGCTCAACGGGAACCGCCTCTTCGGCGGCTTGCGCTACGGATACAGCAAGTACCAGTACGACTTCACCTCACCCGACTTCACCGATGCCGCCTATGGTACATCATCCACGCTCCGCCTCACAGACCTCGACGGACGTAACCAGTGGCTCGAACTCGTCGTCGGCGTGGAGACCAAGCTATGGAGCATCATCCGCCTGGGATGGAACGTCCGCTACAAGTTCCGCCTCGCGCAGCGAGTCTCCGAACACGGCGAACCCTGGTTCGTGCCCGGCTTCGGAAAGAACGACGGCACGGCCTTCGGAGGCACCGTAAACCTCACCTTCGACATCGGAAAGACCGCACGAAAACAAATAAAGAAGAAGACAGAATGAAAAAGTGGCAGATACCCTTCCTACTACTCCTCATCGCCGGAACGGCATTCATTATACGTCGGCATAACGTACCGTCAGTCGTCCCCTTCCAGGCGGAAGAGGGCTATATCTTCGGGACCATCTATCATGCCAAATATCAGTACGCCACCAGCCTGCACGAAGAGATTCTCCAAGAGCTGAATACCGTGGACGCCTCGCTCTCGATGTTCAATCCGCAAAGCTGCATCAGCCGTATCAACCGCGGCGAGGATATCCCTGCCGACTCGCTCATCACGACTCTCTTCCGTCAGGCATCCGCCATCAGCGAGGCCACCGACGGAGCCTTCGACATCACCGTCGCACCGCTCGTCAACGCCTGGGGCTTCGGCATCAAGCACGATGCCCTGCCCGACTCGGCCACCGTCGATTCCCTTCGCGCCCTCGTCGGCTGGCAGCGAGTGAGACTCCAAGACGGACGGTTACAGCGCGACGACAGCCGAATGATCTTCGACTTCAGCGCCATAGCCAAGGGATTCGGGGCCGACTGCGTGGCACAACTCTTCGAACGACGAGGCATCAACAACTACATGATCGAGATTGGTGGCGAAATCGTATGCCACGGCACCAATCCTCAGGGCGAACAATGGAAAATAGGCATCAACAAGCCAAACGAGGAGAACGATGCCGCTGCACCCGACCTGCAGGCCATCCTGCACTTCAGCGACTGCGCCATGGCCACCAGCGGGAACTATCGTAACTACTTCGTCCACGACAGCATCCGATATGCCCACACGATCAACCCCAAGTCAGGCTATCCCGTACAGCGCTCCATCCTGAGCAGCACCGTGCTGGCACCCACCTGTGCCATGGCCGACGGCTTTGCCACCGCCTTCATGGTCATGGGAATGGAAGGAGCCCTGCAGACCCTGCAGGCACATCCCGAGCTGAAAGCCTATCTCATCTACGTCGACGACACGGGGAAAATGCAGACATGGCACAGCCCAGAGCTCGACATCGAATGACGCCGACCGGCACCAGCACACGAAAACGCAGAAAGTAACAAGAAGATGGATATCCGATTAATGTACAAGCTATTGACCCACATGCCGCTGCTCCAGGGCATCAACGGCATCGAGCTGGCCCGCATCGAGGAGCGCATCGGGCTCCAGACCGAGGAGCTGGCTGCATCGCGCTATCCATTCATCACGCAGGGACAGCCATGCCGCGAGATGGTCTTTCTCGTCGGAGGCACGATGACACGGCAGACCGTCTCGGCCGACGGACTATACACCGCCATCGAACTGTGCTACAGCCCCATTGTCATCGAGCCCGACAAGCTATACGGACTGTCCTGCCAGTACGGCAGCTCATACCGCTCGCAGACCGACTGCCAGCTGATACGCATCAGCAAGAAACAGGTGGGAGACCATCTGCTCAAGAGCGACATCTTCCGCCTGAACTACCTGAACATGCTCTCGGCCATCATCCAGCGGCAACAGGAAAGGCTGCAGCCAGCCAAACCCTCCACGACAGCCGAGAAGATATGCCGCTTCATTACCGGATGCTTCACTCACGAACAGGGCGAGAAAAGACTGCAGATCAAGATGACAGACCTGGCTGAATACATCGACGAGACACGACTCAACGTCTCCAACCAACTCAACCGAATGGCCCGCGAAGGACGCATCCGCCTGAAGAGAAAAGAGATTACCATCCCAGACCTCACGAAACTCAAGTAAACACTAACGATGAGCAACATATTACTGAATACCGAATACGGCACGCCACACAATTGCATCCCCTTCGACCGCATCACGACATCCGACTTCGAGCCGGCCATACTCGAAGGCATGCGCCAAGAGGACGAAGCCATCAAACTGCTGACAGACAATCCCGACGAGCCCACCTTCGAAAACACCATCCTGCCACGCACAGACAAACTGTTGGCACGCGCTACAGACATCTTCTTCAACCTGCTCAGCGCCCATACTAACGACGAGATGGACATGCTGGCTGCCAAGCTCTCGCCCATACTCACCGAGCACAGCAACCGCATCCTGCTCAACGAGGAACTGTTCCGACGCGTGAAGCATGTCCGCGAACATCACAGAGAACTCACTGACGAGGAGCAGATGCTGCTCGACCGCGTATATGAAGCCTTCGAACGGAACGGCGCCACGCTCGATGCCGACGCAAAGAAGCGATTCACGGCGCTGCAGGTAGAGCTGGCCAAACTGACGGTAAAGTTCAGCGAGAACAACCTGAAGGCAACCAACGCCTTCAAGCTCTTTATTGAAGACAAGGAAAAACTCTCTGGCCTGCCCGACACCGCCCTTGAAGCAGCGGCCCTCAGCGCCAAGCAAGCCGGCCGCGAGGGATGGCTCTTCACCCTGCAGGCACCCAGCTACACCCCCTTCATCACCTATGCCGACAACCGCGAACTGCGACGCCAGATGTACATGGCACGCAACACCCTCTGCACCCGCGGGAGCCAGTTTGACAACGAAGACATCGTGCGCCGCATCGTCAACCTACGTCGCGAGATAGCACAGCTGCTCGGCTACGAGACCTTTGCCGACTATGCACTCTCACATCGCATGGCCGAGACCCGACAGCACGTAAGCGAGCTCATCGAACAACTGCTCGAAGCCTATCTGCCCAAAGCGCAAGAGGAGGTGGCCGAGGTTGAAGCTTTGGCCAGAGAGACAGAGGGCTCGGACTTCACGCTGCAGCCCTGGGACATGGCCTACTACAGCCAGAAACTGCGCAAGGCACGCTACGACATCGACGCAGAGATGCTCCGGCCATACCTGAAACTCGACGATGTGAAGGATGGTGTCTTCGGTCTGGCCACACGTCTCTACGGCATCCATTTCAAACGCAACCAAGAGATTCCCGTTTACCACCCCGATGTCGAAGCCTACGAGGTCACCGACCGCGACGGCACGTTCCTGGCCGTGCTCTATGCCGACTTCTTCCCCCGCGACAGCAAGCAGAGCGGAGCCTGGATGACCAGCTATCAAGAGCAGTACATCGACGTGGACGGCACCGACCATCGGCCGCATGTGAGCATCACGATGAACGTGACGAAACCCACCGAGGACAAGCCCGCCCTGCTCACACTGGGCGAGGTGGAAACCTTCCTCCACGAGTTCGGCCACGCCCTCCACGGCATATTCTCGCGAGTGCGGTTCGAGTCGCTCAGCGGCACCAACGTCCTGTGGGACTTCGTCGAACTGCCCTCTCAGTTCATGGAGAACTACGCCACAGAGCCCGAGTTCCTGCACACCTTTGCCCGCCACTACCAGACCGGCGAGCCACTGCCCGAGGAACTGATACGCCGAGTGAGACAGAGCCGAAACTTCCAGTGTGGCTACGCCTGTGTACGCCAACTCAGTTTCTGCCTGCTCGACATGGCCTTCTACACCCAGACCACACCCTTAGAGGGAGCCGTCGATGACTTCGAACGCGACGCCCGGAAGTCCACTCAGCTACTTCCCCACCCGGACGGAACCTGCATGGCCGTCCAGTTCGGCCACATCATGAGCGGAGGCTATGCGGCAGGATACTACAGCTATAAATGGGCCGAGGTGCTCGAAGCCGACGCCTTTGCTGCCTTCCAGCAGGAAGGAATCTTCAATCCCGAAGTGGCCAGACGCTTCCGCGACTGCATCCTTTCACGCGGTGGCACCGAGCCACCCATGCAGCTCTACCGCCGCTTCCGCGGACAGGCCCCCACCATCGACGCGCTCCTGCGCCGAAACGGAATGAACCGCAAACCGGAGAAACAATAAATTACAAACCTATTAAGTATATAGTTTCGTGGACAAGAAGACAGCACTCGACCACCGCTACATGCGAATGGCAAGAATATGGAGCGAAAACAGCTACTGCCAGCGTCGTCAGGTGGGCGCCCTCATCGTGAAGGACAAGATGATCATCAGCGACGGATACAACGGCACCCCATCGGGCTTTGAGAACATCTGCGAGGACGAACATGGCGTCACAAAGCCTTACGTATTGCACGCCGAGGCCAACGCCATCACCAAGATAGCACGCAGCGGCAACAACAGCGAGGGAAGCACCCTCTACGTGACCGACTCACCGTGCATCGAATGTGCGAAACTCATCATTCAAGCCGGCATACGACGAGTGGTCTATGAACGCGAGTATCGCTTCACCGACGGAGTGGAACTCATGCAACGCGCAGGCATCGAAGTGGTGCTGCTGAAGGCAACCGATGATGAATGTCCTGACGGCCAAGCGTAACTCTAAACTATGCGCTCGGCCATGCCACCGGACTTGTCCAAAAACTATGAACAATGAACTCTGAACAATGAACTATGAATAAGTCACGCTTTACTCCCCTGCTTCTCGCACTGGGTGTCATCGGAGGAATCCTCGTAGGAACATTCTACGCCAACCACTTCTCAGGCAATCGCCTGCGTATCATCAACACAGGCTCGAACAAGCTGAACTACCTCCTGCAGCTCATTGACAACAACTATGTCGATACGGTCGATATGCAGTCGCTCGTCGAGGACGCCATGCCACAGATTCTCGGCGAGCTGGATCCACACAGCAGCTACATCAGTGCCAACGATGCCGTCCAGGCCGACGAGGACCTGAAAGGTTCGTTCAGCGGTATCGGTGTCAGCTTCACCATCCAGAAGGACACGGTCAATGTGATGTCCGTCATCAAGGGCGGCCCGTCAGAGAAAATCGGTCTCTTGGCTGGCGACCGTATCGTCACCGCCGACACAGTGAACCTCGTGGGCATGCAGGACACCGAGGTGATGAAGCACCTCAAGGGAGAGAAAGGCTCCCATGTGCGCCTGGGCATACGGCGCCACGGCACGCCCGAAACCATCTATTTCGACGTCATCCGAGGCGACATACCCATAGAGAGCGTCGATGCCGCATACATGATTGACGACGCCACAGGCTATCTGCGCGTGAAGAACTTTGGCGAACAGACCTACGCCGAGATGATCATTGCCATGGCCAAGCTGCGCGTCCAGGGCATGAGCCAACTCATCATCGACCTGCGCGGCAATCGGGGCGGATACATGCACGTCCCCATCCAGATGGCCAACGAATTCCTCTCGCGCGGACAGCTGATTGTCTATACCGAGGGACGCAAGTCGCCGCGCGAAGAGTTCCGCTGCGACGGACGAGGCTCGTTCCAGAAGCTGCCCCTCGTGGTGCTCATTGACGAGGGTAGCGCCAGCTCCAGCGAAATCTTTGCAGGTGCCATTCAGGACAACGACCGCGGACTCATCATCGGCCGCCGCTCGTTCGGCAAGGGACTCGTACAGCAACCCATGAACTTCCGCGACGGCAGCGTAGTACGACTCACCGTGGCCCGATACTACACGCCCAGCGGCCGCTGCATCCAGAAACACTACGACAAGGGACACTCCGAGGACTACGAAAACGAACTCATGGCACGCTACGAACGCGGCGAATTCTTCATCGAGGACAGCATACGCCAGGAGGGACCCGAGTACAAGACCGTACTCGGGCGCACCGTCTATGGCGGTGGCGGCATCCGGCCAGACATCTTCATCCCCGACGACACCACAAGCGTGACCTCCTACTACAAGGAAGCACTCTTCACGGGACTCATCCGCCAGTTTGCCTTCCAGTACACCGACGAGAACCGCACGAAGCTCAACACCTTCAAGACCTCCGAGACCATGGAGAAATACCTGCGTTCGCAGAATCTGCTGGAGAAGTTTGCCCAGTTTGGCGAGCGGCACAGCCTGCGCCGTCGCAACCTGCTCATGCAGAAGAGCCGCACGCTCTTCGAGCGCAGCATCCTGGGCGGAATCATCTACAACGCCATGACGATGCAGGAATACATGGAGTTCCTCAACGAGCAAGACCCCGTGGTGCTGAAGGCAGTGGAAGTGCTCCGTGAGGGCAAGTCGTTCCCCAAACCGGAGCCGGAAGCATCGGCCAGCGAGCCTACGGCAATGGGCTCCACCAACCGATATCTTGACAAAATAGACTTTCGGCGTGTCGCATGTGAAATCATAGCTCGCCCCGAAGCCTGACGCGGAATGGCCCGGGGAATTTGGTGGCGTGCCACGAACGATTTGGTGGCGTGCCACGAACGATTTGGTGGCGTGCCACGAACGATTTGGTGGCGTGCCACGAAACGATTTGGTGGCGTGCCACGAAACGATTCGCGGGGTGCCTCGGCTTTTGCCGTGGCACCCCGCTGTTAATTCAATGCCGTGGGGGCGTGACTGGCTTACTGTTTCTCGAGCGTCTCAAATCGTGACATGATGCGCGAGGCACTGACGCGCTGCACACAATTGTCGCCAGCGTCGATAGCCATACAGGCTGCAATAGCCGCACTCTCGCCCAGCACCATGAAGACAGGCTCCATGCGGATACTGCCGTAGGCGATGTGGGAAGCCGAGAGGCAGACAGGCACCAGGAGATTGGAGGCCTCCGCCTCGACAGGCGTAATGCTGCCATAGGAAACGCTATACTTGCCGGGAATGCGTATCTGCACGTCTCCCTCGTTCTTCACCATCCCGTTCACGACGAAGCGCCCGGTATTGTGCGAGTCCATGGTATAGGCCGCCCACCCGATAGAGTCCGTGGCCACCGTATTCCGCTGGCAGTTGGCTTGCGTCATCACATAGCGCCCCAGCATTCGGCGCGATTCGCGAATGTACATCTGCGGGGTGAAGTGGTCGTTCTCCTCATATTCATCGCGCGGCCATCCCCATTGCCCTATCTCCTGGCGCACAGCCTCGGGCACCCGCGGGTCGGTGGCTACAAAGTAGAGCAAGCCCAGCGTGTAGTCCTTGTGGGCACGGGCAATCGCTTCGCGGCGCTTATAGCTGGCCTCAGGGTAATCCCAGTTTTCGCCAATCATGTCAGTACTGAAAGCACCATTGTTATTGACGTCGGTCTTGCGTCCAGGCATGCGATCCCAGCTGAAGCAGTCGCCCATGCCTTTCCATGGCACCACTTCCTTCCAGCGAAGGAGCAGTTCGTAGCGCGTGGAATCGTAGCGAGCCGGACGACTGATAGGAATACGGTTCGAGGGATCGTCGGTCAGTGTGAGACGAAAGTTGTAGGCCTGCACCCGCTTATCAGCCTGCCCACGCACGCCCATCTCGCCGGGCTTGATGCCATAGAGCAGACCACTCTTCGGGTTGCCCTTCTCGCGATAGGGATCCACACCATCGGGAAACTGATGCTTGTCGAGCATCTGCTGTCCATTGTAACTCTCACCATACTGGTCGGACCCTTCACGCCCGATGGTATAAGAGACGCCGGCACGCGCCATGAGGTCGCCCTCATAGCTGCAGTCGATGAACACCTTGGCACGGACACGCATGCTGCGTTGCTTCACGGTCTTCGACGAACGTTCAAAGGTGGCTTCGACGAGCTGGTTTCCCTGCTTACGCACACGAGTCACACGACGTTGCATGACCACGCTGACACCATTCTCACGCAGCAGGTCGCGATAGACCGCCAGTGCCACCTTGGGCTCGAACTTGAAGACAGGGTCGGCAGTGTTATAGTACTTCCCCACCCGACGATAGAAATCCAGTGCATAGCCACGAATAATCTCCACCTTACCAATGTCGGTGAAGCCAAGACCGCCGGCTGTGAGGCCGCCAATGCGCATGCCCGGCTCGATGAGCATCACGCTGTGGCCCTCCCTGCGGGCAGTGACGGCAGCAATAATACCAGACGATGTGGCACCATAGACACATACATCCACCTCGTTCTCACGGGGCAGAATCTCCCACGACTCCTGCGCCGAAAGACTCGGAAGGAGCAAGAGCAGGGACACGGAAAGAGCAAGGAATTTCTTCATATCACTCGTTGTTGTTCATATTGGATTACGACAACAAAGGTACTTAAAAAAAGAGAAACTGCAAAGAAACGGAGGAAATATATCCGCATACAAACGACAAAGGGGAGCAGAACCGAAATTCTGCTCCCCCGTCGATGGTGCCCAGAACAGGACTCGAACCTGCACGCCTCGCGGCACACGCACCTGAAACGTGCGCGTCTACCAATTCCGCCACCTGGGCCTCTATGAGCGGCAAACGAGACTCAACGCTTTAGACCTTGAGTCTGTTTTCACTCTATGAGCGGCAAACGAGACTCGAACTCGCGACCCCGACCTTGGCAAGGTCGTGCTCTACCAACTGAGCTATTGCCGCCTGTGAATATTGGATTATAGATAAGTGAAGAGGAGGAGACTCGAACTCCCACGTCGCAATGACACTACCACCTCAAAGTAGCGCGTCTACCAATTCCGCCACCTCTCCATCGTATCGCAAACCATAGCACTGTGAGTAATGACGAGGATATGCCGGGTGCCCAGAACAGGACTCGAACCTGCACGCCTCGCGGCACACGCACCTGAAACGTGCGCGTCTACCAATTCCGCCACCTGGGCTCTATGAGCGGCAAACGAGACTCAACGCTTTTGGACCTTGAGTCTGTTTTCACTCTGCGAGCGGCAAACGAGACTCAACGCTTTAGACCTTGAGTCTGTTTTCACTCTATGAGCGGCAAACGAGACTCAACGCTTTTGGACCTTGAGTCTGTTTTCACTCTGCGAGCGGCAAACGAGACTCGAACTCGCGACCCCGACCTTGGCAAGGTCGTGCTCTACCAACTGAGCTATTGCCGCCTGTGACAGCCTCGTCCTCACAGTGTATTCATCATTATGTCAATCTGTCATTGCAATTCCTCCGAATTGCGAGTGCAAAAGTACGTCTTTTTCGTGGAATGGCCAAATGATTGAAGGATTTTTTTCACTTAAATCTTCATGTTAGTCCATTCTGGCCCGATAATCCTCGTATGTGAAGCGCCGAAGCAGCTCTTTCCTGCCATCAGAATGCAGCATACAGAGGTCGGGGTGAGTGATGCCATTGAAGACATTGGTCTTGACCGTCGTGTAATGTATCATATCCTCGAAGACGACCTCGTCGCCCACCACAAGAGGCTGCGCAAAACGCCAGGAGCCCATATAGTCACCGCTGAGACAACTGTTGCCGCCCAGCCGATAGACATTCTCGCCGGGCAAAGCATACTTCACGGCATCGGCCGGCAATGTTTCGGCGCCACGCACCTGGGGCTGATAGGGCATCTCGAGACAGTCTGGCATGTGACAAGTGAAGGAGACGTTCAAGATGGCAGTGCGGATGCCATGGTTCTCGACGATGTCCACCACCTGGGACACCAAGGGACCAGTCTGCCAGGCAAAGGCACTGCCGGGTTCCAGGATGACCTGAAGATTCGGATAACGCTGACGCAGGCCGCATAGAATGTGAATGAGAAGATCGACATCATAATCCTGCCGTGTCATCAGATGGCCTCCACCCAAGTTGAGCCAACGAAGACGAGGCAGCCAGCGGCCGAACTTTGCCTCGAGATGTACGAGCGTGTGTTCCAACGACTGGGCACTGCTCTCACAATGGCAGTGGCAGTGGAAGCCCTCGATGCCCTCTGGAAGTTCGGCCGGCAGCTGGTCGGCCAATACGCCGAAGCGGCTGCCAGGCGCACAGGGATTGTACAGCTCGGTCTCAATCTCGCTATATTCGGGGTTTATCCGAAGGCCGCAGGATACAGGATGCTCCGAAGCCAAAGACCTCACCTGGGGATAGAAGCGAAAGAACTGACTAAGGGAATTGAATGTCACGTGACTGCTACAACGAAGTATCTCAGGGAATTCCTCATCGGTATAGGCTGGCGAATAGGTGTGAGCCGGCGAGCCAAACTCCTCACGGGCAAGACGAGCCTCGGAAAGACTGCTGGCCGTGGTGGAACGAATATATTCGCGGAAGATGGGGAAGGTCTTCCATAAGGCAAAAGCCTTAAAGGCAAGAATTATCTCGACCCCGCTCTCTTCGGCCACATGCTTGATGAGGGAGAGATTACGACGCAGAAGCGATTCTTCAATCAGATAATAGGGACGCATCAGTGAACCATTTTAATATTGTCGAGCCACAGTGTGTTGCCAACGGCACCGATGTAGGCTCCGCCATAGCTACTGTCGAACTTCAGTATGAGATGAGTGGGTGTCTCGTCGCGCGAGGCCCATCCCTCCTCGATGATGGGCACGTTCTTTCCACGGCTGTTCAACGCATAATACTGGCGTTCGCCCGCCACGAGACCCATCCAGTCGCGATAGAAGCTTTCGTGGGTGATGTCACCATAGTGGATGGGGAACTCACGACCTTCCACCCAACCGTCGGACGAGTGAGAGAGACGCATACGCATCGTCCCGACACGCAGGGCATGGATATTGCCATCGGAATCCTCCCAACGTTTCTGCAAGAGGCAGACACACTCAGCCATATCTCGCCCTTCAATGGTGCGCGTCTTGCTGAAACCCGTCTCCTTAATGCGCGAATCACTCTTAGACGCTTCATACTTATAGTCGAACTTGACAGCCCGAGGGCGACGGGTGTAAGGAATGCCCACGTTAATCTTCGACATCGGGTTTCGCGAGTTCGTTATCGGTTCCAGCATGGTGCCCGTGTAGATGCTGCCAGCGGCAAGCACACTGATATTGACAATGCCAATGGCTTTGCAACGGACAATATGGGTGGAGAGTTTCACACACTGCCCCGAACCGTGGCGGTCGGGATAAACGCTGATATTCGTCTTGACCACTCCGGCCACCTTGGCATAGACATTGCTATTGGCCCACGGAGAGCCACCCTGATTGGTGAATGCACGTGCTCCGTCGAAGGCCCCCTTAGGCCCCACCTCATAGAGCGTCTGGGTGTTGCCACCGACTAGTGCGCTCTCTTTGATCCTGCGCGTAATCCACGATTCGAAGTCGCCATAGCGCAGCAATTCATCTTCCGCATTGATGCCTGCCGACACGGCAAGCATTGCAATGGCAAGGATACGTCTGTTCAACTTTATCATTGTTCTGATACTTACTTTAACTCTTTTCATACCTTATTATATATACGCGCGCGAGATTCTCAACACGCTTACTTTCCGACACGGCCTCAAAAGGCTTCGTTTAGTTTGAACTCCATGCCTGGCTTATCTCGGGTGAAGCCAAAGTCGAAGCGCACATTGACCCGATGCTTGAATTCCCATCGAACACCCACGCCATAGTTGGGCAGGGTCTGGCTCGCACTGAAGCTGTCCACATCGTGGAACACATTGGCTACCCCGCCCCATACGACACAGCCCAAACGCCTGTAAACATGCTGGCGCAATTCGACCTGCGCCTCCACGATGTCGCGGTCGCGATACCGACCTTCATAATAGCCACGCATACGCCCGTCCTGGCCCACCATCGCAAGCATTGTCCAAGGCACATTGTTACCGTAAAGCATCCTGGCATGCAGGTCGGCCGCCAATATACAACCCTTCCACACACGATGGTATGTATCAAACGTGAATTCCGTGCTGAGAAAATCATAATGATTGGCAAATCGCGGAAAGGCCATCTGCTCCAGCTTGATGAACTGACCACGAAAGGCATTCAGTGCAAAATCGCGACTGTCATACTGGACAGCAGCGCCCAGGCCCACCGTGGTAATGTCTCGATGCTGACCGCCTATCTGGCTGACGTCTGTGAAATCATAGGTGTGAGCGAACTGAAAGTAGGCCTGCGGCCCGACATAGAGCGAGGGCATGAGACGAAAAAGATAGTTGGGGCGAAAGTTCACCATCATCTGATGATAGTTCCCCTTGTTCTCGTCCCGACGTCCACGGTCGTATCCGATGCCCCAGAAGTCGAAAGGAAGATTCTCCAGGTTCAGTTCGTAGTCCCATCGCTGTAGGTCATGCGGCATGTAGTTGCGTCCCTCCAGTTTGACCTTGGCAAATCCTTTCACAGAGACATTGGCAAAGAGCGTGACATTGCTCTTGGGAAGGGTGGCGTCAGCACGGTCCCAACTGTAACTGCCACTCAATCCGGCACCAAAGCCGAAGCTGTAAGTGGAAGTATATGACGGGCCAAGTATCAGGCTGCAGTCAAACGGTTTGTCCGACTCTTTGTTCGCCCGTTCCAGATAGTTCATCAGCCACGTCACCGGGTTACGACGGGGAGTGCTGGTCGAATCCGCTTGCAATGCAGCATCAGCTTCCACTGGATGTGACATAGCGTGGAGTCGCACATCATTCGACACGCCACCCTCACCTATGCAACAAAAGGCACTGACGCCTATACCTTGCAATGCCAGAAAGAGGAGAATTCTACATTTCACGGCTGCAAAGGTACGAAAAAAAGGCGACTCACATAACGGCCATTTGCGACAAAGTGACCATGAAAGCATTCTTCGCGTCATTCCGAACATTATTCCGAGCATCGCGAGGGAACAGGACAAGGCGTTTACGTCTAAGGCATACGATAGCGTTTCCCGTCCTCCTCAACTATCCGCCGACGGAAGTTCTCAGGATAGCCCGGGCGCATGACGGGACGCTGGTTTCCGCCCGCCGTCTTCTCCCATTCACCTTGATCGGTCATGCGTTTGACAGCCATATCATTGTATCGGACAATCAGATACTGAGCCAGATGGTTCCACTCGTACATCATATTCTGTGCCAAGCGGTGCGAGTAAGCCGTCAGGTGGCGTGTTGCATCGGTCTTTTCCATACCTGCCGCCTCGGATTCCGTTGTTTTCTGCAGAGAAGCGAAATCCGCCTCGAGACGGTCGCGTACGCGTGACACTTCGGGGTAGAGCGTACTGTAGCGCCAATAGACCATGTTGCTCACCCAGTTTTGCACCCAATATGCCGAGGCAAAGGAGAACTGGAAGCAGTCGGCCGTATTAACGGCATAGCACTCGGGCACACTCTCGGCACAGCAATATACGGGAGTAAATGGTGCCATGTTGGCATCATCATTGGCAAACCACACGATACCGCCAATATGATTGGGCAACCAGGAGCGCATTTGGGACACATAGACGTTGGCCGACTGCTGCGTACTGATAGGACGCTCGTTGAAATAGGCCTGACCGTCCACCTCGAAGCGCAGCGGAGTGGGACGATATGGCATCTGCCATGCTCCGGCACCGAGGTCGGAGGTAATGTCCATCGGTGTTCCCTCATAATGGTCGCGCATCATGTCCTTGACATCTTGCACATCGAGCAACGACTTGGGACGGACATATAGCGGCATGGGATTGTCCGTGGTCTCACCCATCGCATAGGAGAGGTAGGGCTGCATGTCGTCAGCTGCCCATCGGTTAAAGAAGCTCCACACACGCGCCTCACAGAAACGCTGCGCACCGAAGTCTGTGGGCGCATAAGCCTCGGAGAAAGAGAAATCCTCAT
>Ga0310695_10008018_pt1 | contig 16555 bp, 15 predicted proteins | sample RumenRJG_04DNA_FD_203882 | JGI IMG/M metagenome (GOLD analysis project Ga0310695, IMG submission 203882) | Bovine rumen microbial communities from Lethbridge, Alberta, Canada - RJG_04 (v2) (version 2) | ecosystem: Host-associated > Mammals > Digestive system > Stomach > Rumen | place: Canada...
GTCGGGTTTCAGTGAGGTTACCTTTAATTGGGGTATTCGAACTGAGATTCAGCAAGGGAGGTTAAGTCGTAACAAGGTATCTGTAGGGGAACCTGCAGATGGATCACCTCCTACGCAGGGTGGGCTTAAAGCCCACCCTCACACATATAAAAGCGAAATAATTGCAAGGAAAACACGTAAGTTGTTTTCCCTTCAGTTCCTTGGCAGCTTATCACGCACTAAACGTAGCATCGAACGCCCTTCTCCGTTTTTCTGTTGTTTATCACCCCTTAATTTCCACTGCAAAACATGTTACTTTTAGCTGTGATTGCAGTATATCGGAGTTATGATGTCCGCCATTTTTCAGAAATCTTCTTTTATAACACGGTTTTCGGTGCCTCATGGATAACAAAACAACTGCACTCCTTGCGGTAACGTTCCTGTGCGTTGCAGGTGCATGCGGTTTCGCTATCAAATCCGCTTCCGCGGATTCCGAGGCCGAATCCGACACCCTGTACCAGGTATCCTTACTGCAGGATCTGATGTTCGGTGATTACACCGGTTCCATCACCGTAGGTGAACTGAAACAGCATGGTTCCGTGGGAATCGGGACCTTCGATGGCCTGAACGGTGAGCTGATAATGCTTAACGGTGTCGTGTACCGTGCCGCTGTAGGCGAAAACGATACATGTTCCGTCACCGTGGTTGAGGATTCCGAGACCGTACCTTTTGCCAACACCGCTAACATGAAGACTGATTTCACCGCAACCAGTCTTACCGCGGACAGCATGGATGCTATGAAGACCCTCCTGACCAACAACACCAATGCGCACGGAGCCAACTCCATGTACTTCGCAGTCATTCACGCGAAGTTCAGCAGTCTGACCGTCCGCAGCGAGTATGCCCAGTCCGAGCCTTACAAGCCCCTTGCCAAGGTCCTCGAAACCGACCAGAGGGAATGGACCCGTTCCGATGTGACCGGAACCATCGTCGCTCTGTACTGTCCCGTATACCTGGACAAGGTCAACACACCTGGATGGCATCTTCATTTCATCTCGGATGACAGGTCCTTCGGAGGACATGTCCTGAATCTCTCTGTTTCCGATGCAAAAGCTGATTTCAACAAACTGACCAATTTCGTCATGGTCACCCCTGATACTGAACGCTTCCAGGGATTTGATTTCAGCAAGGATCAGAGTGAGGACATAGCACAGGTGGAAGGCTGAGTCTTCCATCTTCAAGCCACCGTCATGGGAGTACGTTCCGGGTAAATCCGGAGTCCCAGGTGGCGGCAAATCCCTTTCCAACAGAATGGGCCGGGGTCCGGATTCCGGATCTCGGTCCATGACCCTTTTCATAATCTTCGGATACCCAGATTTGTTTCCTGTTATAAGTTGCTGAAAACATATGGTAGTCCTGCTCGGATTCGAACCGAGGTCACCGGCTCCAAAGGCCAGCATGATTGACCACTACACTACAGGACTGTTGATTCAGTGATAGGGTGCACCTATAAAATTCTGTTTTGGGGCTTCAGACCCTTTTGCCCATGAGGTATGTGGAGAAGCTCTCGGTCACTTCGACCGTGATCATGGTGCCCAGAGGGATATCCTCTTTGACAGCTATGGGGCGGTAATTCTCGTTCCTGGCTATTACGGATCTGTCTTCCGAGACCTCGCTCACCAGGGCCTCGAATCTCTTCCCGACGAGTCTGCTGTTCACGTCGGCTTCGGTACGGTTCTTCTCGTCGGTAAGTTCGGTGGATCTCTCCTTCAGGATTCTTCCGTTGAGCTGCGGCATCTTGAAAGCGGCGGTACCGGGCCTGGGGGAGAAACGGGTGATGTTGATGGTGTCCGCCCTGAGCTTCCTTATGAGTGCCAGACTGGCCTGATGATCCTCCTCCGTCTCTCCGGGGAAACCGGCGATGAGGTCGGTGGCGATGCTGAGGTCGGGATACCTTTCCCTGATTGTTTCCACGGTCTGGAAGAAGTCTCCGGCCGTGTAATGCCTCCTCATCCTCTCGAGTACGGCATCGCTCCCGCTCTGTACAGGTATATGGAGGAATCTGTACACCCTTCTGTCCTCGAATACGGGCAGCAGGCTGTTCAGTACGGGCTTCAGACTGTTGGGATTCATCATCCCGATGCGGATGCGGTAGTCCCCTTCCTTGGTGAGCAGGAGTCTGATCAGTTCTCCCAGGTCGGTCCCGATGTCGATACCGTAGCACCCGGTATCCTGGGCGGTGATGAGGATCTCCCTGGCACCTCCGTCCACCAGGCGGTCGAAACGTTCCTTGATCGAAGCGGGATCGTAACTCTTCAGTCCTCCCCTTGCGAATCTGGTGATGCAGTATGTGCAGTTCCCCCTGCACCCCTGTGCTATGGGGATGATCGCGGTGGTAGCGTTCCTGGGACTGGGTATTGAATCGTGGCAGCCGTACCTCTCGGCCACGGCATCTGAAAAACCGGAATACTCCTGGGGAGGGATGACGAGTGCGCCGGGGAGTCTTATCAGGACCCTGTTCGGCTGCACCTTCGCCATGCATCCGGTGACGATGACCTCCTTGCCGGCGGCACGGAGGTCGTTCATGCGTTTGATCATCCTCTTCTCCGTGGTCTCCACCACGGTGCAAGTGTTGAGGATGACTATGTCGGCGTCGTCGGCGGAAGAGGTGCGGACATGGCCGAGTGCATCCATGCGCTCGGCGAGTTCCTCCCCCTCCCCGAAGTTCATCGTGCAGCCGTACGACTCGACGTAGTACTTCATGGGATCAGTGGTTCACGGCTTCGCTGGTGACCTGACCGAACGCCGTCTTCGCCGAGATGTTGGTGATCTTGACGTTCGCCCTGGTTCCCCTGGTGGTGCCGGGTACGACGATCAGGTAGTCGAGGTACTTCGCGACTCCGTCGCCCTTCTTTCCGACGTCGTTGATGGTTACTTCGACGACATCGCCGACGTGGAGGGTGTTGGCATCCTCGGGCCTGGCAGCCTTCCTGATCATGATGGGCCTGCGTGCACCGCATGCCTCGCAGACGAGGATGAAGGTCCTGTCCTCCTTGTCGATGTGGGTGTCGGGCCTGCCGCACTCGGAACAGATGACGTAGGTCTCGGTGTAGTCCCTGATCTTCTCGTCGATGTGGCTGGGGTTGATCTTCGCTTTGAAAACTACCCTGCGGTTCTCGAGGGTTCCGGGGGTTCCGAGCTCCTTCAGCAGGTACTGGAGGAGGTGCTGGGGGTCCCTCCTGATCTTGTCGGTGACATCGATGAAGTTCTTGAAAACGGTGATCTTTCCTTCCTGGATGATGTCCAGCTCGGGCAGCTCGAACCTCTCGTGGGTCTCGATGGTCTCGGGGAGCTGCTCTTTAGCCCTGTCGAGCATTGCCAAGTAATCGTTCGCGTCCATGTTGTCGCCTTCTATAATCTGCTCTATAAGTGATATACTATAAAGGGTTGACCGACACGGTCCCTGCGGGAGCGCATCTTTCAGGGTCTCTGTGCAGTCTCGGAATGCCGTGGGAAAAGGCATAAAAACCTCCTCCGCAATACGCCGTTGCACCGAAATAGGGTCAGAAAACCCCGTTTACGAGGGCATTCCCCTTCTTTGTTCTCTATTATAGGGGGATGCTATGAAACAGTTATATATCAAATTAGGATAGCCACCCCCAGCATAGCCACGCTTAACAGTGTACTGACACTGGGCCAGCGAGGCAATCTCGTTTGCAAACGAAAAGAAACCACAGGTGAAAAACATGGGAAACGGTCTATTTACCGCCAGGAAAATGAAGGCGGACAGGCAGAAATTCCGCTGGCAGGACAGGGGATACAAGAAGAGAGTGCTCGAGCTGAGGGAGAAATCCGACCCTCTCGAGGGATCCGCACAGGGACGCGGAATCGTCCTTGAGAAAGTCGGAGTCGAGGCAAAACAGCCCAACTCCGCTATCCGTAAGTGCGTCAAGGTCCAGCTCATCAAGAACGGACGTCAGATCACCGCATTCGCAGTCGGAGACGGAGCTATCAACTTCATCGACGAGCACGACGAGGTCCTCATCGAGGGTATCGGCGGAAGGATGGGAAGGTCTTACGGAGATATTCCCGGAGTCCGTTACAAAGTCATCAAGGTCAACAACGTTTCTCTTGACGAAATGGTCAGGGGAAGGGTCCAGAAGCCTACCAGGTGAAGGTGTAAGTTATGGCAGAAGAAGTAGCAGTTCAGAACCAGGAAGCAGCACCCGCAGAGAGGCCCAAGGTTGACAAGCCCGAAGTCCTCATCTTCGGAAAATACAGCACCAACGACATCGTCATCGAGGATGCCGGTCTCGCTAAGTACATCGACCTCGAGTCCATGATGGTCCCCCACTCCGGCGGAAAGCACGCCAACATGTGGTTCGGAAAATCCAAGCTCTCCATCGTCGAGAGGCTCATCAACAACATCATGAGGACCGAGAAATACACCGGAAAGAAACTCAAAGCCTACAAGGCAGTTTCCGATGCATTCGACATCATCGCCGCGAAGACCAAGAAGAACCCCGTTCAGGTCCTCGTCGAGGCACTCCAGAACGCAGCACCCCGTGAGGAAGTCACCAGGCTGCAGTTCGGCGGTATCTCTGTCCCCAAGGCAGTCGACATCTCCCCTCAGAGGAGGCTCGACATCGCCCTCAGGAACCTCTCCGCAGGAGTCGTTGCCGCATCCGCAAAGAACAAGAAAGCAATCCAGGACTGTCTCGCCGACGAGATCATGCTCGCCGCCAAGGGAGACATGACCTCCTTCTCCGTCGCCAAGAAAGAGGAGACCGAGAGGGTCGCACAGTCCGCTAGGTGATTCCTGTAAGGTGAGTGAACATGGGACGTAAAGAGGACAACGCAAAGAAAGCAGTAGAGCTGATGAAGGATCAGACCCTCATCAGGAACCTCGGAACCGCAGCACATATCGACCACGGAAAGACCACCTTCTCCGACAACCTGATTGCAGGTGCCGGAATGATGTCCGCGGACAACGCTGGATCCCAGCGTGTCCTCGACTACGACGAGCAGGAGGCAGCCCGTGGAATCACCATCAACGCAGCATCCGCCGCAATGGTCGTTCCCTACAGGAACCCCAAGCACGGCAACGCAGTGGAGCACTACCTCGTCAACCTCATCGACACCCCCGGACACGTCGACTTCGGTGGAGACGTCACCAGGGCCATGAGGGCACTTGACGGAGTATACATCCTCTGCTGTGCTGTCGAGGGTATCATGCCCCAGACCGAGACTGTCATCAGGCAGGCACTCAAAGAGCGTGTCAAGCCCATGCTCTTCATCAACAAGGTCGACAGGGCCATCGTCGAGCAGCAGCTCACCCCCCAGATGATGATCGAGAAGTTCTCCAAGATCATCACCGCCTTCAACCAGAAGATCATGGACATCCTCCCTGCACCCCTCAACAAGCAGTGGCAGGTCAGCCTCCAGGACGGAACCGTCGCACTCGGTTCCGCATACAACAACTGGGCAGTCTCCATCCCCTACCTCAGCAGGCCTGAGGTCACCAAGAGGGCACTCGAGCTCGCACCCGAGATCGCAGACAAGCTCAATGGCAAGCCCTTCAACCTCAACACCGTCTTCGACCTGTGTGCACAGGAGGGCGGACAGGAGAAGCTCGCCAAGATCATCCCCATCGCAGACGTCGTTCTCGAGATGGCCATCAACCACATCCAGAACCCCGTCGACTCCCAGAAGATCAGGATCCCCACCATCTGGCACGGAGACCTCAACAGCAAGATCGGAAAGGACATGCTCGCCTGCGACCCCAAGGGAGACGTCGCACTGATGGTCAACAAGATCATCATGGACAAGCAGGCAGGAGAGATCGCAATCGGAAGGCTGTTCTCCGGAACCGTCAAGAAGGGAGACACTCTCTACATCTCCGGTGTCCAGGCCGCTCAGCGTGTCCAGGGAGTTTACCTCATGGTCGGAGCGGACAGGATCGCTGTCGAGGAATGTAAGGCAGGAAACATCGTCGCACTCACCGGACTCAAGGATGCTATCGCAGGATCTTCCGTATCCTCCATCCCCGACATGGAGCCCTTCGAGAAGATGACCCACTACTCCGAGCCTGTCATCACCAAGGCCATCGAGGCAAAGAACATGTCCGACCTCCCCAAGCTGATCGAGGTCCTCAGGGTCATCGGAAAAGCCGACCCCTCCCTGAACATCGAGATCAACCAGGAGACCGGAGAGCACCTCATGTCCGGTATGGGTGAGCTTCACCTTGAGATCACTGAGTACAGGATCAAGAACGAGCAGGGTGTCGACATCGTCGCATCCGCACCCATCGTCGTGTACCAGGAGTGCGTCAAGGGAACCAACCCCACCGAGTTCGAGGGTAAGTCCCCCAACAAGCACAACAAGTTCTACTTCATCGTATCCCCTCTCGAGGATGCCGTTCAGCAGGCCATCCACAGGGGAGACATCGACACCGAAGCCAAGATCAAGGATCCCAAGGCCCTGGCCAAACAGCTCATGGACCTCGGTATGAAGGATGTCGAGGCCAAGGGAGTTGTAGGATTCAAGAACAACAACGTCCTCATCGACTGCACCAAGGGTATCCAGTACCTCCACGAGACCATGGAGCTCGTAAAGCAGTCCTTCGAAGAGGCAATGATGAAAGGTCCTCTCGCAGCAGAGAAGGTCTCCGGACTCAAGGTCGTCCTTATGGATGCAAAACTCCACGAGGATACCATCCACAGGGGTCCCGCCCAGATCATCCCCGCTGTCAGGGACGGTATCTACGGAGCTATGTGCGAGGCAGGCAGGATCCTCCTCGAGCCTATGCAGAAGCTCTTCGTATCCGTACCCCCCGACTACATGGGAGGTGTGACCAACCAGATCACCCAGAGGCGTGGAACCATCCTCGAGATGGGACAGGACGGAGCTGACTCCACTGTCACCGCAGAGGTCCCCGTCGCTGACATGTTCGGATTCTCGTCCGATATCCGCGGCTCTACCCAGGGACGCGCTATCTGGTCCATCGAGAACGCCGGATTCAAGCAGCTTATGCCCGACCTCCAGAAGAAGGTCGTCGCAGAGATCAGGACCCGCAAGGGAATGAACCCTGAGCCCTACGATTCCAAGTACTACTCTGGAATGTGAGCGTGAGCATCTAAAACCTTTAAATATAAACACCCTTATCGACAAAAAACCTAGTTCGCAGTTAACTAAAAGGAGAGACAGACATGGCAAGCAACAAACCGCACATGAACCTCGTCATCATCGGACACGTCGACCACGGAAAATCCACCCTGACCGGAAGGATCCTGCTCGAGACCGGTGCAATCGACCCCCACATCATCGAGAAATACAAGAAAGAAGCTGAGGAGAAAGGAAAGGGATCCTTCTACTTCGCTTGGGTCATGGATGGACTCAAGGAGGAGAGGGAGCGTGGAGTTACCATCGACGTTGCCCACAAGAAGTTCGAGACCGACAAGTACTTCTTCACCGTCATCGACGCACCCGGACACCGTGACTTCGTCAAGAACATGATCACCGGTACCTCCCAGGCCGATGCAGCTATCATCACCTGTTCCGCAATCGAGGGACCCCAGGCACAGACCAAGGAGCACGTCTTCCTTGCAACCACCCTCGGTGTCAAGCAGATCATCATCGCCATCAACAAGATGGACGCCGTCAAATACGACGAGGCCAAGTACAACGAGGCCAAAGAGGGAATGTCCAAGCTCCTGAAGATGGTCGGAAACAAGGTCGAGAACATCCCCTTCATCCCCGTCTCCGCATACATGGGCGACAACATCAAGACCGCTTCCGCCAACACCCCCTGGTACAAGGGTCCCACCCTCATCCAGGCACTCGACGCACTCAGCGTTCCCGAGAAGCACACCGAGAAGCCCCTCCGTGTCCCCGTTCAGGACGTCTACACCATCACCGGTATCGGAACCGTCCCTGTCGGCCGTGTCGAGACCGGAGTCATGACCCCCAACACCAAGGTCATCTTCGAGCCTTCCCACGTCAGCGGAGTCGTCAAATCCATCGAGATGCACCACGAGCAGATGGCCAAGGCAGAGCCCGGAGACAACATCGGATTCAACGTCGGTGGAGTCGCAAAGAACGACATCAAGAGGGGAGACGTCGCAGGACCTGTTGACAACCCCCCTGCAGTCGCAAAGACCTTCACCGCACAGATCATCGTGCTCAACCACCCCTCTGTCATCACCGTCGGATACACTCCTGTGTTCCACGTCCACACCGCTCAGGTCGCATGCCAGTTCGTTGAGATCATCCAGGCATCCCGCGCTGGAAAGCCCCTCACCGACCTGTCCTTCCTGAAGAACGGTGACAACGCAGTCGTCAAGCTCAAGCCCATGAAGCCCCTCGTCATCGAGCCCGCAAAGGACTTCCCCCCGCTCGGAAGGTTTGCAATCCGTGACATGGGACAGACTGTCGCTGCTGGTGTCTGCACCGCAGTCGAGCGTGCAAACTGAATTCCCGATAAGGGATGAGGGGTTCGCCCCTCTCCCTTGTCAATCCTAAGAGGTATACAAATGTCCCAGCGTGCTAGAATCTCTCTCAGCGGCACCGACCCTACCATGGTTGACAGCGTTTGCAACCAGATCAAGGGCATTTCTCAGAGGACCGGCGTAGCTATCCGCGGACCCGTTCCCCTCCCTACCAAGAAGCTCAAGGTCGCCTGCAGGAAATCTCCTGACGGAGAGGGAAGCGAGACCTACGACAGGTGGGAGATGCGCATCCACAAGAGGCTTATCGACCTCGACGCGGACGAGCGTGCTCTCAGGCAGCTGATGAGGATCCAGGTTCCCGATGGCGTCAACATCGAGATCGTCCTCCGCAGCAACTGAATAAAACCACTTTCCAGGTAATTCCTGTACATTTCTATCGGGGTATCCCCCCTTTAGGATGGTGAAACCATCCTTATCAGGTCAGTCCATAGTTTTTATACGTGACGCAGATACTCATCCAGATATCATGAGAAGCGACGTCATCAAACACGGAGTCGATGCCGCACCCGCAAGGAGTCTGCTCAGGGCCGACGGACTTGTGGACGAGGATTTTGACAAACCTTTCATCGGAATAGCCAACTCCTGGAACGAGGTAGTTCCCGGACACATCCACCTCAACAAGATCATGGAAGCCGTCAAAGCGGGAATCAGGGAAGCGGGAGGAGTCCCCTTCGTATTCGGAACCCCCGCTGTCTGCGACGGAATCGCCATGGGACACAAGGGAATGAGGTACTCTCTCATCTCCCGTGAGGTTATCTCCGACTGCTGCGAGGTCATGGTGGAAGGACACGCCATGGACGGTTGGGTCGGAGTCAGCAACTGTGACAAGGTCACCCCCGGTATGCTCATGGCTGCCGGAAGGATGAACATCCCCGCCATCATCGTCACCGGAGGTGCCATGGAGGCAGGAAACGGCGTCGAGAGCGGCATGGACCTCCAGACAGTCTTCGAGGCTATCGGAAAGGTCCAGGTAGGCAAGGAGAACGAGGAATACCTCCACAAGGTGGAGTGCCAGGCCTGTCCCGGTGCGGGAAGCTGCTCCGGACTCTTCACCGCCAACACCATGGCCTGTCTGACCGAGACCATGGGAATGTCCCTGACTGGCTGCGGAACCTCCCTCGCACTCGATGCGAAGAAGCTGGAGATCGCCAAGGAATCCGGAAAGAAGATCGTGGAGCTCGCCAGGAAAGGCATCAAGCCCCGCGACATCGTCAACGCACACTCCATCCACAACGCAATCTGCGTCGACATGGCCATCGGAGGATCCACCAACACCGCCCTCCATATCCCCGCCATTTCCAAGGAGTTCGGATGCCCCGTATCTCTCGACGAGTTCGACAAGATCTCCCGTGTCATCCCCCACATCACCAGTCTCAGGCCCGCAGGAGCATACCACATCCGCGACCTCGACAATGCGGGAGGAATCCCTGCAGTGCTCAAGAGGCTGCAGCAGTTCCTGGAGGATGCAGACACCGTCAACGGACGTTCCGTCATGGAGATCGCCAACAGTGCCAAGGTCCTCGACGAGGACGTTCTCAGGCCCGTCGACAACCCCTACCATAAGCAGGGCGGAATCGCCATTCTGAAGGGAAACATCGCACCTCTCGGATCCGTCATCAAGCAGGCTGCCGTGAGCCCCAAGATGATGGTCTTCTCCGGAAAGGCCAAGTGTTTCGACTCCGAGCTCGATGCCAACGCCGCCATCAGGGCAGGCAAAATCGTCGCAGGAGATGTCATCGTCATCAGGTACGAGGGACCCAAGGGAGCTCCCGGAATGCCTGAGATGCTCTCCCCCACCAGCATCATCCAGGGAATGGGACTCGGAGAGTCTGTCGCTCTCATCACCGACGGTAGGTTCTCCGGAGCCACCAGGGGAGGAGCCATCGGACACATTTCTCCCGAAGCCTACGAGCGCGGACCCATCGCCGCTCTCCAGGACGGGGACATCATCGATATCGACATCCCCAACAGGAAGCTCAACGTCAGGCTCTCCGACGAGGAGATCAAGGCCCGTCTCGAGAAGGTCAAGATCGTCGAGCGCCCCGTAACCGGCGTCCAGAAGAAGTACAGGAAGCTCGTCACCAACGGTGTGAACGGCGCTTACCTGGAATGAGATAAAACCAATTCACCGGCCTCACGGCCGGTATTTTTTTTCGGAATTCAGGTGCTGAGGTACAGTGCCAGCTCTGCAATCAGGGTGATAGAGAACATCACTCCGCCGAAGATGTAGGTCCTGCGGAGCATGTAGGTGATCTCGTCCTCGTCCATGCGCTCGTTGAGGTCCACGTATCCGAAGACGAAGGCCAGGACGGTCATGAAGATAGGTACTGCCATCATGTAGAGGATCATCCCGGATTTCTCCAGGGTGCTGAACTTCAGTGCGCAGAGTGCGGTCAGTCCGATGAGTATCGCAGCGGATACGATACCGAGGACGAGCATCCTCTTCTTCAGGTTGGTGACGTCGGTCATGTTCATTCCTTGCCGATAACCGCCTCTTCGTTGGCGATGGATTCTTCCATTATGCACCTGCAGATCCTCTCGGCGATGTCGGGGTCCATCCCCAGCTCCACCGCGATCTCGCGGTACCTGTCCACCACACGCTGTTCGGCGGCAGGATTATGGGCCTCCATGCCGTGCTCCGCCTTGTACTTTCCGATGGATACCGCGAGGTCGAGCCTCTTCCTGAGGATGACCATAATCTCGCGGTCGCATTCTGCAATGTTGGTTCTCAGCACTTCAAGATAGTCGCTCATAATCCTCTCTCCATCTGGTCCGCCAGCACGAGGGCCGCGACGGCTTCGACGACGGATACTGCACGGGGTGCGATGCACGGGTCGTGCCTGCCCTTGATCTCAAGTTCCGCGTTCTGACAGGTCTTCAGGTTCACGGTGTCCTGTTTGGCGCTGATGGACGGGGTGGGTTTGAAAGCCACGCGGAAAACGATGTCCGCTCCGTCGGCCATACCGCCGACGATGCCGCCCATGTTGTTGGTCCTGGTGACGATCCTGCCGTCGTCGAAACGGTAGGCGTCGTTGGATTGGGATCCCCTCATCTCGGTGATGGCGAAGCCCTTGCCGAACTCCACCCCCTTGCAGGCGGGGATGCCGAACATGGCATGTGCCAGCTCTGCGTCGAGGGACTCGAACCAGATGCCGCCGAAGCCGATGGGGACGCCTGTGATGATGCATTCGACCACGCCGCCGACGCTGTCCTTGTCGGCCCTGGCGGCCATGATGCACTCATCGTACTTCGCGTTCAGTCCTTCGTCGCAGGCGCGGGTGGGGAACTTCCTGGATGCCACGGCATCCTCCAGGGTGCGGTCCGAAATGTCCTTCACGGGACCGATGGACCTGCAGAAGGCACCGATGCGGATACCCTTCTCCTCCAGGAGCTTCCTGGCGATGCTGCCGGCCGCCACGATGGGGGCGGTGAGCCTGCCGGAGAACTGTCCTCCGCCGGTGATGTCGAACTTGGGGAGCTCCAGCAGTGCCGGGAGGTCCGCGTGTCCGGGACGGGGGGTCTCCATGAACGGGAGGTACTTGGAGTCGTCCACGTCGCCGTTCATGATCTCGATGATGATGGGGTTGCCGTCGGCCTTGCCGTTGCAGACCCCGGTGACGATGTGCGGGAGGTCCTTCTCCACACGGTCGGTGCCGATGCCCTTGGAGGGTTTGCGGAGAGCGAGTTCCTGTATCATGGCCTCGGTGTCGATCTCCGTGCCCTGGGGGACACCCTCCAGCACGCAGCCTACGCAGGGGGCGTGACTCTTTCCGAAGACGGACATTCTGAGTTTCTTTCCTAGGGCGTACATGGTGCACCTTTCCGCATATCTGGGATATGCGAAGGGATTGTCGCAATTCTATAAAAATCCAATATGGGGGACCGCCCTATCGGGCGGCCAGGCGGTGTTTTCGATTACGAAAGATTTATATTATTTACACCAATGGTGGGAAATAACGGGCTGGTAGATCAGCTGGAAGATCGCTTGCTTTGCAAGCAAGAAGTCGCGCGTTCAAATCGCGCCCAGTCCACTCATTTTTTCCAATTCATCATGATGGGCTCTGCCATCGTTTTTTCATGTCCGGAAGAGAGGAAAAAGGAAGCCGTCCGGGTATGACCCAGACGGCTGGAATGTAAAGGATTTCAGTCGAACTTTCCGACGACTGCTTTGATACGCTTGACACCTGCAGCGACGTTCTCCTGTTTCTGGATCTTGAATCCCTGGAGTTCGCCGGTGTGCTGTACGTGCGGGCCTCCGCAGATCTCGCAGGAGACATCGCCCATGGTGTAGACCTTGACCTTCTCGCCGTACTTGCTGTCGAAGACACCGATGGCGTTCCTGGCACGTGCCTCTTCGAGGGTCATCTCCTCGCAGACGACAGGGATATCGGCCTTGATGGCATCGTTGACGTACTTCTCGATGGATGCGAGCTCTTCGGGGGTCAGCTTCCTGTCGATGTTGAAGTCGAACCTCAGCCTCTCGGGGGTGATGTTGCTTCCCTTCTGGCGGATGTCAGGGTCGATGAGGTTCCTGAGTGCCGCGTTGAGCAGGTGGGTCGCGGTGTGGAGTTTGGTGGTCTCCTCGCTGTGGTCTGCAAGACCTCCCTTGAAGGTCTGGTTGGTATCCATCCTGGAGGTCTCCTGGTGCTGCTTGAACCTGCCGTTGAAGTCATCCACGTCGACCTGGAATCCGCGCTCCTCCGCCAGTTCCTTGGTGAGTTCGATGGGGAATCCGAAGGTGTCGTAGAGCTGGAACACCTTGTCTCCGGGGAGCACCTTGGCATCGCCGTTGTTGGCGACCATCTCCTCGAACCTCCTCATTCCCTTCCTGAGGTTCTTGTGGAACTTCTCCTCCTCCTCGGTGATGGTGGTGAGGATGGTCTGCTCGTTCTGTTTGAGCTCGGGATATGCGCCGGAGTACTCGTTGATGACGACCTGGGACACATCCTTCATGTGGCCGGATTCCTCGATTCCGAGGGAGGACATGTACCTGCTGGCCCTCCTGATGAGACGCCTGAGGATGTAACCCGCACCCATCTTGGTGGGGACCACTCCGTCGGCGATGAGGAATGTGGATGCCCTGAGGTGGTCGGCGACGACCCTGAATGCCTCCATGTCGTCGGCGTACTTCTTGCCGGAGAGCTCCTCGATCTTGCCGATGATGCCGGTGAAGAGAGGGGTCTCGTAGACGGTCTCGGTGCCGCAGAGGACGCGGAGTGCCCTCTCCAGACCCATACCGGTGTCCACGTTCTTCTGCTTCAGGGGAGTGAACTTTCCGTCCTTGTCCTTGAAGTACTGCATGAAGACGTTGTTCCAGATCTCGGTGTAGTAGCCGCAGTGGCAGCCGGGCCTGCACTCGGGACCGCAGGGTTTCTTGGTCTTGTCGATGAAGAAGATCTCGGTGTCGGGACCGCAGGGACCGGTCTGTCCGGCGGGACCCCACCAGTTGTCCTCCTTGGGGAGGAAGAAGATGTGGTCCTTGGCGATTCCCTGAGCCTCCCAGAGCTGGGCGGTCTCCTCGTCCTTGGGTGCGTCCTCGTCACCTGCGAAAGCGGTCACAGCCAGCTGATCGGGGGTGAGGTGGAGCACGTCGCGGAGGAGTTCGAAGCTCCAGGCGATGGACTCCTTCTTGAAGTAGTCGCCGAGGGACCAGTTGCCGAGCATCTCGAAGAAGGTGAGGTGGCTCGCGTCTCCGACGTCCTCGATGTCCCCGGTCCTCACGCATTTCTGGTAGTCGGTGAGCCTGGTTCCGGCGGGGTGCTTCTCGCCGAGCAGATAGGGCACCAGGGGGTGCATTCCGGCGGTGGTGAACAGAACGGTGGGGTCGTTCTCGGGGATGAGGGATGCGGACTTGATGTGCGCGTGCCCTTTCGATTTGAAGAAGTTGACGTATGCGTCTCTGAGTTCCTGAGCTTCCATTGTGATGCTCTCCAATGAACCTCGGATATTATACTCCCATATATACGATGGGTGTTCAGGAGAGGTCCGAGACAGCCTTTCTGACGGGACCGGAGGTGACGACGACCTTCTTGTTCCTGTGCTCTATGGCGGACCTCGGCATGTCGCCGATCTCCTTTACGACGATGACGTCGCAGTCGTCGAGGAGGTTGATGATGGCCTCGATGTGCTCTCTGTGGGGGAGTCCCGCGGTGGATGAATCAAGGTCTCTGGGTCTTACCTCCCTGAGCATCTGAACATCGTCTCCGTCCACCCTGTAGACGAGGAACCTGCCGGCGCTGCCGAATCCTGCGTCGACCTCCTTGCCGCCCTCGCTGGCGACGGCCACGGTGAACTTCCTGCCGGTATCTATCTTTATGAGGCTTGACCATGACTCGGTGGGTCCGCATCCGTCTCCCTTCCCGAGGCCGCATCCGGTGAACTCGGCGGAGCGGTCCTCTCCCAGGAGGCCGATGGCGTCGGCACGGCACTGTTTGCAGTGCCTCATCATCCTGGCATCGAGGGAGCACTCATCCATGAGGGCCTTCCTCTCGGCGGGGGTGGGCCCGCGGACGTTCTCGAAGACCGTTCCGGGTACGGGGATGAGCGGGAGGATGTTGACGGTGTATGCACCGAGCTCCTTCACCTTGCGGACCAGTTCGGGTATGGAGGCGGCATTGATCTCCGGGACCATGACGATGTTGGCCTTGACGAGCATGCCCAGCTCATGGCATTTCCTGATACCTTCCAGCTGGTTGCGGAGGAGGATCTCTGCGCCTTCGGTGCCATTGTACCTCTTCCCTTCCCAGAGGACCGATCCGTAGATCCTGGAACCGGTCTCCGCGTCGGGAGCGTTGATGGTGACGGTGACGAATCTGACTCCGAGGTCGTACAGCCTCTGTGCCGAAGCGGGCAGGGCGAGACCGTTGGTGGAAATGCAGGGGGTGAGCGACGGATACCTTTCTTTGAGAAGTGCCAGCGTGGTAAAAGTCTCCTCGTTGGCGAGCGGGTCCCCGGGGCCTGCGATGCCTATCACCTTGAGGTTGGGGATCTTCTCCAGGACGTAACCCACCTTCGATACGGCCTGCTCGGGGGTGAGCACTTCGCTGGTCACACCGGGACGCGATTCGTTGCTGCAGTCGTATTTCCTGTTGCAGTAGTTGCATTGGATGTTGCACTTGGGGGCCACGGGCACGTGCATACGCGCATATTTCCTGTGGGCCTCCTCGTTGTAACAGGGATGGGTCTCGAGCATGTCCTTCAGTTGCTTCTCTGCGTCCACGCCGATATATCCGCATGCAGGATAAAAAATCGATTATTCCCTTCCTTATTATATTATTAAGAGAATAGGGAATCATGCCCTACGGAATCGAGGATGATCCCCGCGACGTCACCCGCATGCTTGCCCACATGAACAGCAACGTGCCCGTGAAGAGACGCTCGCTGATCGATTACATCGATAACGGAGGATATACCTACGAGACCAAGGGAGGGGATGTCTGTTCCTTCAGTAAAGAAGGAATAGATTATCTGGAGAGCATCTGTACCGAACAGGAGAAGCTCACTCTGAAGCTGCCCATCTTCGTATCCACCGACCCCTCCTCGGAGTCGGGGGGATGGAGGGTCGACGGAAGGACCGAGGTGGCGGTGGTCGCACGCATGCTCGGCAAGAGGGTTCACAGCGAGGATCGCATGTCTTTGTACTATCCGGACCTGTTCCAACTGAAGAAGCTCATACCCGATCTGGTGTACACTCTTTTCATGCCGTGAGCCTTTCTCCCCAACTATTTTATAGGGGGCGGTTCTCTCCGAGTTGCTCGATGAAGACATCGGGTGATTCGCAAGTCTTTGCGGATTATCGAAGCTGATGGCGTTTGGCGCTGTGACGCTGTATCAATAGGGTTTAAATATAACCTCGATATACAACGATTCCACAGAAGATGGCGGTAATAAACCAGCTTCTTGAACATGCACTCGGAGAAAAGAGAATTTCTACCGGGGAAGAGGTCGAGGCCTCCGCTATGGAAGATGAGGGCGGATTAAAAGGCTGATGACAACCGATCATACGTAACCTGGACGTGTGCTAGATCATACGCCAGCGGCGTGCTACGCCGTATGGGGGATGGTTCGGC
>Ga0310695_10008019_pt1 | contig 16554 bp, 10 predicted proteins | sample RumenRJG_04DNA_FD_203882 | JGI IMG/M metagenome (GOLD analysis project Ga0310695, IMG submission 203882) | Bovine rumen microbial communities from Lethbridge, Alberta, Canada - RJG_04 (v2) (version 2) | ecosystem: Host-associated > Mammals > Digestive system > Stomach > Rumen | place: Canada...
ATTTCCCACTCCTTTATGGAGTTAAGACCCCTGAGAGATGATCAGGTAGATAGGATGGAAGTGGAAGTGCGGCGACGCATGGAGCGGACCATTACTAATCGGTCGAGGACTTAACCAAAAAAACGCAAGTTCTTGAAAAGAGAAGTGAATATTGTCTAGTTTTGAGAGAACAAGGTTTTCTCAAGGAAAATAGTGTGGTGATGATGGCATGGAGGATATACCTGTTCCCATTCCGAACACAGAAGTCAAGCTCCATAGCGCCGAGAGTAGTTGGGGGATCGCCCCCTGTGAGGGTAGGACGTTGCCATGCGGAGGATTAGCTCAGTTGGGAGAGCGTCTGCCTTACAAGCAGAGGGTCACAGGTTCGAGCCCTGTATCCTCCATTTATGAGTCGTTAGCTCAGTCGGTAGAGCATCTGACTTTTAATCAGAGGGTCGACAGTTCGAGCCTGTCACGACTCATAGTCGGTTTTGCGGGTGTGGCGGAATTGGCAGACGCGCTAGATTTAGGTTCTAGTGTCTTTTGACGTGGGGGTTCAAGTCCCTTCACCCGCACCATTTTATTTATTATGCCGACTTAGCTCAGCTGGCAGAGCATCTGATTTGTAATCAGAGGGTCGGAGGTTCGAATCCTCTAGTCGGCACCAGAATGCGGAAGTAGTTCAGTGGTAGAACATCACCTTGCCATGGTGGGGGTCGCGGGTTCGAATCCCGTCTTCCGCTTATGCCAGTTCATCAAAGAATATGCCGGGGTGGCGGAATTGGCAGACGCACAGGACTTAAAATCCTGCGGTAAGTGATTACCGTACCGGTTCGATCCCGGTCCTCGGCATTATATAATTTAATATATTGATATGCACCCATAGCGCAACTGGATAGAGTGTCTGACTACGAATCAGAAGGTTGTAGGTTCGACTCCTACTGGGTGCATTTTTTAGTGGTCATAATTTGATTGACCGGTTATCGGGAAATAGCTCAGTTTGGTAGAGCACCTGGTTTGGGACCAGGGGGTCGCAGGTTCGAATCCTGTTTTCCCGATTTAAATAGATCGTGGCTGGATTTATGCCGACCTTTTTTTGTAATCGATCATTAAACTGATTGATTGCGAGTGTTCTATTTTTTTAATATTTTGCGATAAATATAGTGCAAAATCAGTTTTAAAATACTATAATAGATTATGGTTACCGGGAAATAGCTCAGCTTGGTAGAGCACCACGTTCGGGACGTGGGGGTCGCAGGTTCAAATCCTGTTTTCCCGATTTGAGTAAAACGGTTTGCAACAACGATTGTTGCGATAGTGTCCAGGATGCAAAGATTATATAAATCGCATCCTGGATTTTTAATTATAAGCTTGTTTGATTCACCAGCATACCCATGGTTCAGACAAAGAAATTTTTTTGTTTCTTAATTTTGTAGAAGCCCTGTATTTTTCAATAGTTGAGATTGATTGCTGCTCGTCTCGCATTATAAATCATGGTGCAAAAATGGTCCGAAAAGACTATAATTAATTGTAGTTATCACAGGTTGAAAAATGCCTGCAATTGCGAGATCAAAACGTGTTTTCATGCGACTAACGAGGGATATTGATTGCAAAATGACACCTGACGCGTCTATAATAATAGTCAAACATAGTCAAAACGCGAAGAAAGGTGGTAGAATATGCAGAATCGGAATATTTCTGATATAATTGAGCAATATTTGAAAAGCATCTTAAAAGAGTCGCCTTCAATTGAAATTAAGCGTTCGGAAATAGCTCAGCAATTTGACTGCGTTCCGTCACAAATCAACTATGTAATCAAAACGCGTTTTACGGTTCAAAATGGTTATTTGGTTGAAAGCAAGCGCGGAGGCGGAGGATACATCAGGATTGAGAAAGTTGATTTGGTCGATGATGCGGAATATTTAAATGAATTAATCGAATATACCGGAGAATCGATAACGGAAACGGATGCTTTCAAGGTGGTTCAAGCTCTGTATGAGAATCATTTTTTGAACAGAAGAGAAGCAAATCTTATTTTAAGCACGTTTAATCGCAATGTTTTGGCCTTCAGCGACCATGAGATCGAGGATATCGTGCGCGCACGTATTTTAAAGAGCGTTATCAACAGGCTGAAGTGTGCTGACTGACAATACTAAAGAAGGAAGGTAATTCCATGGACGATTTATATACTGACAGCGCAAAACGCGTAATGGCGATTGCGCAGGAACAGGCAAATTATTTCAGACATCAGGCAATCGGGACCGAACACTTGCTCTTGGCATTGACGATCGAAGACAAAGGCGTGGCAGGTCAGGTCTTAAAACAAGCGATGGTGACGCCAGGCGATGTTCGTCGAGAAATCGAACGCTTAGCCGGGTACGGCAATTTGCTGCGTCAGTCGCCAAGCAACTATTTGCCGTATTCTCCAAAGGCCAAGGCCGTTTTGGACGAAACCAGGAAACAGGCATTTTTGACTGGGGCCGTCAGAATCGGGACCGAACATTTTCTGTTAGCATTGTTGAGCGATGAGGACATCCTTTCGTCTCGAATTTTAACCAGTCTGCATGTGGATTGCAAAAAACTTCGACAAATTCTTTTGCGCAAGCTCGGCATCAGTCAAAGTCAATTGCGTCGCGTGACAAAAAAAGCTGAGGAACAGCAAGGAAAATCAAAAACGCCGACCTTGGACGAGCTTGGTCGCGACATGACCGAGATGGCTGCTGAAAATATGATTGATCCCGTAATCGGACGCGAAAAAGAAGTCAATCGGATTATCCAGATTTTGAGTCGCAGGACAAAAAACAATCCGGTTCTTTTAGGCGAACCCGGCGTTGGCAAAACGGCGGTTGTTGAGGGCTTGGCACAAGCCATCGTCGAAGGTTGCGTTCCCGAAAACTTGCTTAATGATCGTTTGATGATGCTTGATATGGGATCGCTTGTTGCCGGCACTAAATATCGCGGCGAATTCGAAGATCGCTTGAAAAAGATTCTCGAAGAAGTTTACAACGATGGAAACGTCATTTTATTTATTGATGAGATGCACACGCTCATTGGTGCGGGTGGTGCTGAGGGAGCAATCGACGCATCCAATATTTTAAAGCCTGCGCTTGCAAGAGGAGAAGTGCAGGTCATCGGAGCGACGACGCTTGATGAATATCAAAAGTATGTTGAATCAGATCCTGCCTTGGAACGGCGTTTTGCGACCGTTGTCGTTGAAGAACCGAGCCAAGAGGCGGCATTGGAAATTTTGAAAGGAGTTCGTCCGCGCTACGAAGAACACCATAAGGTAAAAATTTCGGATGAGGCCTTGGAAGAAGCCGTACACTTAAGCAGTCGCTATATTACGAAACGCTTTTTGCCCGATAAGGCAATTGATTTGATGGATGAGGCGGCAGCACGTTTGCGAATCGTTAAAGCAGGAAAAAACGTCAAGCTGCTGGATTTGAACAAAGAATTGTCCGAAATCGCCAAGAAACAAGAGCAGGCATTGCTTGACGAAAAATTTGAAGAGGCGGCAAAATTGCGCAACCAGGCGTTGAAGACAAAAGAAAAGATTGCCAAAATCGAAGAAGCCAAGCGCAAAAAAGACGAAAAGAAGGAGTACGCCGGAATTGTTTCAGCAGAAGACGTTGCGACGGTCGTTTCCGAGTGGACGGGAGTGCCCGTTACGCAGCTGACAAAAACAGAAAGCGAACGTTTGATCAATTTGGAAAAAATTCTGCATAAGCGCGTTGTCGGTCAAGATGAAGCTATCAAGGCCGTGTCGAAAGCAATCAGACGTGCAAGAAGCGGTTTGTCTGATCCGACTCGCCCAATCGGGTCATTCATGTTTCTTGGACCAACAGGCGTCGGAAAGACCGAGCTTGCCAAGGCTTTGGCAGAAGCAATGTTTGGTTCGGAAGACGCCATGATCAGAATCGATATGAGCGAATATATGGAGAAATATTCAACCAGTCGTTTGATCGGGGCTCCTCCGGGATACGTCGGGTACGATGAAGGCGGACAGCTGACGGAAAAGGTCCGCAACAAGCCTTATTCGGTCGTTTTGCTTGATGAAGTCGAAAAAGCCCATCCGGATGTTTTCAACATCTTGCTTCAAGTGTTGGATGACGGCTATTTGACGGATTCAAAAGGACGAAAGGTCAATTTCAGGAACACGATCATTATTATGACGTCTAACCTTGGCGCAACGGCATTACGTGACGAAAAATCGGTCGGATTCGGTGCAACCGATCTCTCAAATGATTATGAGGCAATGTCTTCCAAAATCAGAGAATCGCTGAAGAAGCATTTCAGGCCTGAATTCTTAAACAGAATTGACGAAATCGTCATCTTCCATTCACTCGAAAAAGATGAGCTGCACCAAATCGTCAAGTTGATGGCAAAAAACGTCATTAAACGAATTGATGAGCAAAAGGTCAAGCTCAAGGTTACTCCTGCGGCAATCGAAGTCGTCGCAAAAGCCGGCTTTGATCCCGAATATGGTGCTCGACCGATCAGACGGGCGTTGCAGACCGAAGTTGAGGATCTTTTGAGTGACGCATTGCTTCAAGGAAAGATTCAGATCGGAGACACGGTCACGATTGGTGCCAAAAAGGGCAAAATTACTTTGACGGTCAATACGCCTAAAGAAGACAGCGAAAAAAAAGCAGCCGTTAAAAAACAGACTGCCAAATAGCAAGTCGCAGTGCTGCTCAACTTATTTATCCAAGATCTCACTCAAATTTACGGACAAATCGTCAATTTTCATCAATGTGTCCGTAAACGGCAGAGCTTTTGCCAAATGCAGCGTCTGACAAATCAGCGCGTCAAGCTCACAGTCGAATTTACAGCCAAACTATTTTGGGTTATTTCCATCATAGCAAGCGTCATGCATTCGAAAAACCGGATCAGATTTGCAACTGATTGCAAATCTGATCCGGTTTTTCAATTTGAGACAGAGTTTTTTCTCAGCCCTTTTTTGACAAATCGACGGTGTTTTCAAAAAATTGTGGAAATCGCCCGAATATTGGTGTATTGTTGTAAACAATACACTACGGGGGTGGTTTGCGTGAATGATGAACTTGACGTCAAGACGGGAGTAACCGATACGCTACCGACTGTTTTGGCAGCAGCCGTTTCAAAAAGTTTGATGGTCGTCGTGGTTGTGGGAATTATTTCGTTGGCAGTCGTCAGATGTTTTGGCTGAATGCTTGACAATCTGTTGGCTTGTTGTTAAAATATGTAAATGCATAAAACTGTGAATTTAGATGCTCAATGTGATATATTGTCCATGTTGAGCAAAAGAAGAAGCAAAAATAGTGAGGTTTATTCAAGTTAAACAGAACTGTTTTTGGTTTTTTTTTGCCAAAATTCATGCAGAAAATTGAAAAAAGATCATTTGTAACACAAATGTAATATTTCAATGGCGTTTAATTTCACAGCAAATTTTTGGAGAGGTGAACAACTTGGCAGGACATTTAGTAAAATATGGCAAGCACCGTGTGCGCAGAAGTTATTCTCGAATTAAAGAAGTTCTTGAATTGCCAAACTTGATTGAGATCCAGACGGATTCATACAAGTGGTTCTTGGATGAAGGACTTCGCGAAATGTTTGAGGAAATTATGCCAATCGAAGACTTTGCCGGCAAATTGTCGCTTGAATTCGTAAACTATCAATTATTGGAACCTAAGTATACGGTTGATGAGGCTCGTGAGCATGATGCTAACTACTCAGCTCCTTTGCACGTAACATTGCGTTTGATTAACAAGGAGACCGGCGAAATCAAGTCTCAAGACGTATTTTTCGGTGATTTCCCACTGATGACGAAGCAAGGCACATTCATTATCAACGGTGCAGAGCGTGTTATCGTTTCTCAGCTTGTTCGTTCTCCAGGCGTTTACTTTAACTCTGAAATGGATAAGAACGGTCGTGAAACATACGGCACGACGGTTATTCCTAACCGTGGCGCATGGCTTGAATATGAAACGGATGCTAAAAACATTTCATACGTGCGTATCGACAGGACGCGCAAGATTCCTTTGACGGAATTGGTTCGTGCGCTCGGGTATGGTACGGACTCTGAAATCATTGAAATTCTCGGGCAAAACGACTGCTTGATGAATACTTTGGAAAAAGACGTTCACAAGAATACGGAAGATTCGCGCATTGAAGAATCCTTAAAGGATATCTACGAACGCTTGCGTCCAGGTGAACCTAAGACGGCTGATTCTTCACGCAGCTTGCTGACGGCGCGCTTCTTTGATCCGAAACGCTATGACCTTGCTGCAGTCGGTCGTTACAAGATTAATAAGAAGCTTGACCTTAAGACGCGTCTTTTGGGCGCTCGTTTGGCCGAAACGCTGGCTGATCCTGAAACGGGCGAGATTATCGTCGAAAGCGGCGAAGTCGTTACGAAACCGATCATGGAAAAGCTTGCTCCTTACTTGAAACGTGACGATTTCAAGATGTTCACGTTCCATCCTTCAGAAGAAGGCGTTGTTCAAGAACCGATGACGCTCCAAATCATCAAGGTTTATTCGGAAACCAACCCTGAAGAAGTCATCAACTTGATCGGAAACGGCAACGTTCCTTTGGAATACAAGCACATTACGCCATCAGATATTTTGGCATCAATGAACTACTTCTTCAATTTGCAAGAAGGTCTCGGCTCAACTGACGATATCGACCACTTGGGCAACCGTCGCATCCGTTCCGTTGGCGAATTGCTTCAAAACCAATTCCGAATCGGTTTGACGAGAATGGAACGCGTCGTTCGCGAACGCATGTCTATTCAAGATATCTCGACGGTTACGCCGCAACAGTTGATCAATATTCGACCTGTCGTAGCTTCAATCAAGGAATTCTTCGGAAGTTCCCAGCTGTCGCAGTTCATGGATCAGACGAATCCTCTCGGCGAACTTACGCATAAGCGTCGTTTGTCAGCCCTGGGACCTGGCGGTTTGACTCGTGACCGTGCCGGATATGAAGTTCGTGACGTTCACTATACTCACTATGGTCGCATGTGCCCGATCGAAACGCCTGAAGGTCCTAACATCGGGTTGATCAACAGTTTGTCGACATATGCTCACGTCAACAAGTACGGCTTTGTTGAAACGCCTTATCGTCGCGTTTCATGGGATACGCACAAAGTTACGGACAAGATTGACTATCTGACAGCCGATGAAGAAGATAATTACGTTGTTGCGCAAGCCAACTCTCCGCTTAATGATGACGGTTCTTTTGTAGATCCGGTCGTTATGGCTCGCAGCAAGGATGAAAACATTGAAATTTCAGTTGACAAGGTTGACTACATGGACGTTTCGCCTAAGCAGGTAGTTGCTGTTGCAACGGCATGTATTCCTTTCTTGGAAAACGATGACTCCAACCGTGCTTTGATGGGTGCCAACATGCAGCGTCAGGCGGTTCCTTTGATCAAGCCGCACGCACCGCTTGTCGGTACCGGTATCGAATATAAGGCTGCTCATGACTCCGGAGATGCTTTGATTGCAGAACATGCCGGAACGATTGAATATGTAGATGCCAGAGAAATCAGGGTTCGCCGTGAAGACGGAGCGCTTGATTCATACAAGTTGATGAAGTTCCGTCGCTCTAACGGCGGCAAAAACTATAACCAGACACCGATTGTTCGCGTTGGTGATCACGTTGATGCAGATGAAGTTTTGGCAGATGGTCCTTCAATGGAACAAGGCGAACTTGCCTTGGGTCAAAATCCGCTGATCGCCTTCATGACATGGGATGGCTACAACTTCGAAGATGCGATTGCAATCAATGAACGTTTGGTTAAAGAAGACGTTTATACGTCGATTCACATCGAAGAACATGAATCAGAGGCGCGTGATACGAAACTCGGACCTGAAGAAATGACTCGCGAAATTCCTAATGTTGGTGAAGACGCATTGAAGAACCTCGATGAATTCGGGATTATTCGTGTCGGTGCCGAAGTTAAGGATGGCGACATTTTGGTCGGCAAGGTAACTCCGAAAGGTGTGACGGAGCTTTCAGCCGAAGAACGCCTCTTACACGCAATCTTTGGCGAAAAGGCGCGTGAAGTACGTGATACTTCTCTTCGCGTTCCTCATGGCGGCGGCGGGATCGTCCAAGACGTCAAAATCTTCACTCGTGAAGCAGGCGACGAATTGGCACCTGGCGTAAATATGATGGTTCGTGTTTATATTGCACAAAAACGCAAGCTTCAAGTCGGTGACAAGATGGCCGGCCGTCACGGCAACAAAGGTACGGTTTCCGTCGTTATCCCTGAAGAAGACATGCCGTTTATGCCTGATGGCACTCCAATCGATATCATGCTTTCGCCAATGGGCGTTCCATCACGTATGAATATCGGTCAGGTACTCGATCTTCACTTGGGGATGGCTGCTCGCAAGCTTGGCATTCACGTAACGTCACCTGTTTTCGATGGTGCTCGTGATGAAGATATTTGGAATGCCTTGAAGGAAGCAGGTCTTCCTTCTGATGGAAAGTCGATCTTGTATGACGGTCGTACCGGTGAACCATTTGACAACCGAATTGCCGTCGGCGTCATGTACTACATGAAACTGGCTCACATGGTCGATGACAAGATTCACGCACGTTCGATTGGACCATACTCACTTGTTACGCAACAACCTCTTGGCGGTAAAGCTCAATTTGGTGGACAGCGTTTCGGTGAAATGGAAGTTTGGGCGCTTGAAGCGTACGGTGCTGCCTACACGTTGCAGGAAATCTTGACTTACAAGTCTGATGACGTTGTCGGACGCGTTAAGACATATGAAGCTATCGTTAAGGGCGAACAAATTCCGCAACCTGGCGTTCCTGAATCATTCCGCGTTCTTGTAAAGGAATTGCAGGCATTGGGACTTGATATGAAGGTTCTTGATTCTAAAAAGCAAGAAATCGAATTGCGCGATATGGACGAAGAAGACGATGAGGTCGTCAACGTTGATGCTTTAGCCAAGTTATCGCATGAAAAAGAAGAAAAGCAAGAAGCAGAAAACACTGAAGAAGAAACAAAGTCTGAATTATAATCAGTTAAGAATTATGGAAAAGGGAGGTCGGTCCTTTGATCGATGTCAATAAATTCGATAGTATGCAAATAGGTCTGGCTTCATCCGATAAGATCCGCAGCTGGTCTTACGGTGAAGTTAAGAAGCCTGAAACAATCAACTATCGTACGTTGAAACCAGAAAAAGACGGTCTGTTCGATGAACGAATTTTTGGACCAACAAAAGACTGGGAATGTGCTTGCGGCAAGTACAAGAAAGTCAGCTACAAGGGCATTGTCTGCGATCGTTGCGGCGTTGAAGTTACTCGTTCAAAAGTTCGTCGTGAACGTATGGGTCATATTGAACTTGCAGCACCGGTAACGCACATTTGGTATTTCAAAGGGATTCCAAGTCGCATGGGTCTTGTGCTTGACATGAGTCCTCGCGCCCTTGAAGAAGTAATCTACTTTGCTTCTTACGTTGTTACTGATCCGGGTGATTCGCCCCTTGAAAAGAAACAACTCATGACCGAAGGCGAATATCGCGAAAAGCGCCAGGAATACGGTCAGTCATTTAAGGCCGCAATGGGTGCCGAAGCAATTCGCACTTTGCTTCGAGATGTTGATCTTGAAAAAGAATGTGCAGAACTTAAGGAAGAATTGAAAGAAGCTACGGGTCAAAAACGTACACGCGCCGTACGTCGTTTGGATATTTTGGAAGCATTTTTGAGCTCCGGCAACAGTCCTGAATGGATGGTCATGGATGCGATTCCTGTTATCCCGCCTGATCTTCGCCCAATGGTTCAATTGGAAGGCGGACGTTTTGCTACTTCTGATCTGAACGATTTGTATCGTCGCGTCATCAACCGTAACAATCGTTTGAAACGTCTGCTTGAACTTCATGCACCTGGCATCATTGTTCAAAATGAAAAGCGCATGCTGCAGGAAGCTGTCGACGCTTTGATTGATAACGGTCGTCGCGGTCGTCCCGTTACGGGTCCCGGCAATCGTCCCCTCAAGTCATTGTCGCACATGCTTAAAGGTAAACAAGGTCGTTTCCGTCAAAACCTTCTTGGTAAGCGTGTCGATTATTCAGGACGTTCTGTTATCGACGTTGGTCCTAAGCTGAAGCTTAACCAAATGGGCATTCCTCACGAAATGGCGCTTGAATTGTTCAAGCCGTTCATGATGCATGAGCTCGTAAAACGCGGAATGGCATCAAACATTAAGAATGCCAAGCGAAAGATTGATCGACGCGACGACGACATCTGGGATGTTTTGGAAGACGTTATCAAAGAACATCCGGTTCTGTTGAACCGTGCCCCTACGCTCCACCGTTTGGGAATTCAGGCCTTTGAGCCAACGCTTGTCGACGGAAAAGCCATGCGTCTTCATCCGCTTGCCTGCGAAGCTTACAACGCCGATTTTGACGGTGACCAAATGGCCATCCACGTTCCGTTGTCAGATGAAGCTCAGGCTGAAGCACGTTTGCTGATGCTTGCTGCTCACCATATTTTGGCGCCTAAAGATGGTAAGCCAATCATTTCGCCATCTCAGGATATGACGATCGGTAACTACTATATTACGATTGAAGAAGCAAATCGTGAAGGCGAAGGCATGATTTTCAAAGACGTCAACGAAGTCAGAACCGCATACCAAAACAACTATGTTCACTTGCATACGCGGATCGGGTTGCAGACATCTTCATTGGCAGAAGCAGGCAAGCCGTTTACTGATTTCCAAAAAGGGCGCATCCTCGTAACGACTGCCGGCAAGGCAATCTTCAATGAGATCTTGCCTGATGATTTTCCATACTTGAACGAACCTTCTGAAGAAAACTTGACTGTTGGTACTCCTGACAAGTACTTCCTCGAACCTGGCGAAGACATTCATGAATACTTGAAGAATCATGAACTTGTCGGACCGTTCAAATCAGGCTTCTTGTCAGATATCATTGCGCAAGTCTACAAGGATTACAAAGTTACGGCGACTGCGGAACTTTTGGACAGAATGAAGGATTTGGGCTATTACGAGTCAACGAAGTCAGGTTTAACTGTCGGAATTGCCGACGTTACTGATTTGAAGGAAAAGCCTGAAATCATCGACAATGCCCACAAGGAAGTTGCCAACGTCGCAAAACAGTTCCGTCGCGGTTTGATTACGGAAGACGAACGCTACAACCGTGTTATCGCTATTTGGAATGAAGCAAAAGATAAGATTCAAGCCAAACTGATTGAAAACATGGATCCTTCCAACCCTATCCAAATGATGAGTGATTCCGGTGCTCGTGGCAACATCTCGAACTTTACGCAGCTTGCCGGCATGCGTGGCTTGATGGCCGCTCCTAACGGCAAGACGATGGAACTTCCTGTTATTGCCAACTTCCGTGAAGGCTTGTCAGTGATGGAAATGTTCATTTCGACTCACGGTGCTCGTAAGGGTATGACCGATACGGCTCTGAAGACTGCCGATTCCGGTTACTTGACACGTCGTCTTGTTGACGTTGCTCAAGATGTCATCATTCGTGAAACTGATTGCGGAACGGACCGCGGCCTTGACGTAACTGCAATTCGTGAAGGAAACGAAATGATTGAACCGCTCTATGATCGTATTCTTGGTCGTTACACAATGAAGTCCGTCAAGGATCCTAAGACAGGCGAAGTCATCGTTCCTGCCAACGTGATGATGGATGAAGAACTTGCACAAAAGGTTGTTGATGCAGGTGTAGAGCAAGTTACGATTCGTTCTGCCTTCACGTGCAACACGCGTCACGGTGTCTGCGAACATTGCTATGGTCGCAACATGGCCACCGGCGACGAAGTTGAAGTCGGTGAAGCCGTCGGTACAGTGGCTGCTCAGTCAATCGGTGAACCCGGTACTCAGTTGACGATGCGTACGTTCCACACTGGTGGTGTTGCCGGTGACGATATTACGCAAGGTCTTCCTCGTGTTCAGGAAATTTTTGAAGCACGCAATCCTAAAGGTCGTGCGACGATTACTGAAGTTACTGGTATCGTCGAAAGCGTTGAAGAAAATCCGGCAGAACGTACGAAAGTCGTTACGGTCAAGGGCGATACGGATGAACGCACGTATAACATTCCGTTTACGGCCGTGCTTAAGGTTGCTGAAGGCGACAGCGTGCACCGCGGCGATCCGTTGACGGTCGGTTCAATCGATCCGAAGGAATTGATCAAGGTTCGTGACGTTCTTTCAACCGAAAACTACATTTTGCGTGAAGTTCAAAAGGTTTACCGTATGCAAGGTGTTGAAATTTCTGATAAGCATATCGAAGTTATGGCTCGTCAAATGCTCAGAAAAGTTCGCATCATGGATCCTGGCAACACGAACATGCTCCCTGGTACGTTGCTTGATCTCAACGACTTCAAGGACAACAACGTTGAAACACTTGTTAATGGCGGAATTCCGGCAACGGCACGTCCCGTTCTTCTTGGAATTACGAAGGCTTCCTTGGAAACAAACAGTTTCTTGTCTGCTGCTTCATTCCAGGAAACAACTCGTGTCTTGACGGATGCTGCAATCCGCGGCAAGAACGATCCGTTGGTTGGCCTTAAGGAAAACGTCATTATCGGTAAGATTATTCCTGCCGGTACTGGCATGAAGAAATATCGTGACATCGTCCCTGAAGAAGATGCTCCTGCTAAAGTTGCAAGCGGCGTTTATTCACTCAAAGATGACGGCGTTTCTACCTTGGAAGATGTTGCCAAAGCCAACAATTTGAACAGCGAAGATTAAAAGAAAAACGACTGGAAATTTTCCAGTCGTTTTTTTGTATCTGATTATAAAAAATTCAGAGCCGAAAAGCTACTGCATATTTTTTTCGACTTCTTCCAGGAACCACTTGTTGAATGCATCGGTGTCCACATCAAGGCAAACGTTGACGTTTGTCTTGTCGTGGTATGCCTTTCTGATATCCGCAACGGTTGCGCCGATGGCGGGTCCTTCACAAACAACGTCAACCCAAAATTTTTTGTCCGTGAATCTTTCAGGATGCAGCAAATAAAAAATGGTTTGCAAATCATGGATGGCAGTGCCCGTTTCATCATGATCGATGTCGCGTTCGATGATTGAGGCAAGCATGTTTCCGGCTTTGCCCAAGAGCTTGATCTTATCTTTTGTTTCATCGGAAATTCTTCCGGACAGCGTGCAGTCAAGCCCAATCATGGTTGTCTTGATTCCTGATGAAAAAACGATTCTGGCCGCATGCGGGTCAGTGAAAACATTGAACTCGGCAACGCTTGTCATGTTTCCTTGGGCAAGAGATCCTCCCATCAAGATGAACTCTTTGATTTTTGGTTTGACCTCGGGGTAAAGCGAAAGCAAAAGACCGAGGTTGGTGAAAGAACCGGTTGCAATGATCGTCAGCGGAACGTTGCTATGCAAAAGCTTGTCTTTCAAAATTGAAACGGCATCATCTGAGAATGGCTTAATCGAAGGTTCGCCAAAATCATAGCCATCGATGCCCGATTCGCCATGGACTTCGGAAGCATCTTCAAGTTGTTTTAGCAGCGGTTTCCTGGCTCCGGCAGCGACAGGCACGTCTTTGTTGAAAAATTCGACCAGGCGCAGCGCATTTTTGGTCGTTTTGTCGACAGCAACGTTTCCGGCAACAGTCGTAATCAATTCCAAAGATATTTCCGGATCCGTCAGTGCGCACGAAAGAGCACAGGCATCATCGATTCCCGGATCGCAGTCAATCAAAATTCTGTACGTCATAATGATTCCTCCAAAGATTAATCAAAATTATTATACATTAATTACCTGGGGGAAGAAACAACCGAAAAATAAGTACGAGCATAAGATAAAAGGGATGAAGGGCAGCATTTTTTGGTGGAAAAAAGCATAATGAAGGATAATCAGACAGCACGAAAGAAACAATAGGAAGCAAAAATTCTGAATGCCGAAAAGAACGCTCAAAATCAAGCAGACGAAAGTATCTGCTGCTCCGAACATTTGCTTTTGTTCAAATAGTTTCATCAAACAAAAGAGCAACAGTAAAAAACACCAATCGATGGCATCTCTTTGCGCAAGAGCATCGATACGGCATAAAAGAAGCAGCGCTCCGCCACCATAAAGCGAAGCAGCCGGCACGCAAAACTTCAAGGCGTCCGTCCAGGCCAAAAAAAGCAGCCAGGCTGAAAGAAACAGAGTGAGCAGGTTGGGGGAATCCGGATGAAGCAAAAAAATCTTTCCGCAAAAAAGTCCGAACACAATTTCAATCAGCGTCTCATGGCCAGGAATCTTATGCTTGCAAAATGCGCACCTTCCGCCTTGAAGCAAGTATCCGACAACTGGAATCAATTGCCAAAAGCAAAGCGCATGTCTGCAATTTTCGCAAAACGAACGCGGAATCGTTTGGTGGACGTTGTTTGCAAAACGCCAGGCGACGCAGCCGGCAAAGGACGCAAGGGATGCGCCGATAAAAAAGGCAATCAGAAAAATCAACAGCAAAATTATCACCTCGATAACTAAAGTCGCAAAATGCTTAAAAAAATTTGCTTTATGAAGAAAAAAATTGAAAATAGATTTGACACTGGCCATAAAAGCGTGGTACTCTATACAAGGTGCTTTATGTGAACAGTTCTCTCGAGAAATCGAGATCGTGCTGGCTGTGAGCAAGTTAGCACAAAGCAAGGCGTACATCGGGACGTTCTTTTTTTAAAAGCAAAAAAGAAACTCCTGGATGTGTGTACTTAAAAAATCAATCTGAAATCAGGAAGGAGGAAGCTTTAGATGCCTACAATTAACCAATTGGTCCGTAAAGGTCGTCAATCTAAAGGTTCAAAATCTAATTCCCCAGCTTTAAACTTTGGGTACAATAGTTACAAGAAAGTTCAAACAAACAATCCTGCTCCTCAAAAACGTGGGGTTGCTACTCGTGTTGGTACGATGACACCAAAGAAGCCTAACTCAGCTTTGCGTAAGTACGCTCGTGTTCGTTTGTCCAACTTGATCGAAGTTACGGCTTATATCCCAGGTATCGGCCACAACTTGCAAGAACACAGCGTTGTTTTGATTCGTGGCGGTCGTGTAAAGGATTTGCCTGGTGTTCGTTACCACATCGTTCGTGGTGCTCTTGATACTGCCGGTGTTGATGGCCGTATGCAAAGCCGCTCCAAGTACGGTGCAAAGAGACCTAAGAAGAAATAATCAATCACTGAATTTAATTTAACGAAAACTACGAGAATTTGAGGAGGTCGTTGTAATGCCAAGAAAAGGTGGCGTTTCAAAACGCGAAGTGCTTCCAGATCCAATTTACAACTCAAAATTGGTTACACGTTTGATCAACCGTCTTATGTTGGACGGCAAGCGCGGGACAGCATCAAAGATTTTATACGAAGCATTTGATATTGTTAAGGAAAAGACAGGTAATGAACCATTGGACGTCTTTGAAGAAGCAATGAAGAACATCATGCCTGTATTGGAAGTTAAGGCACGTCGTGTCGGCGGTTCCAACTACCAGGTTCCGATCGAAGTTCGCCCTGATCGTCGTACGACATTGGGTCTTCGTTGGTTGGTAAACTACTCACGTTTACGCGGCGAACATACGATGCCAGAACGTTTGGCAAACGAAATCATGGATGCTGCAAACAATACGGGTGCAGCAGTTAAGAAGCGCGAAGATACACATAAGATGGCTGAAGCCAACCGCGCATTCGCACATTATCGTTGGTAATTTGAAATGGCTATTATATGATTTATACAAATCTTATGATAGTCATTTTTTTGAGAGAAACCTTAATTAATCAATATTGGAAGGAGAGAAATCTCAAATGGCAAACAAGCGTGAATTCCCTTTGGAAAAAACACGTAATATCGGTATTGTTGCCCATATCGATGCTGGTAAGACGACAACAACCGAACGTATCTTGTACTACACAGGTAAGATTCACAAAATTGGTGAAACACATGATGGCGCTTCACAAATGGACTGGATGGAACAAGAACAAGAACGTGGTATTACAATTACATCAGCTGCTACAACGGCTCAATGGAAAGATCACCGCATCAACATCATCGACACCCCAGGACACGTTGACTTCACTGTCGAAGTTGAACGTTCCCTCCGTGTTCTTGATGGTGCCGTAGTTGTTTTGGATGCTCAATCCGGTGTAGAACCACAAACAGAAAACGTTTGGCGTCAAGCTACGACATACGGCGTTCCACGTATCGTTTTCGTTAACAAGATGGATAAGATCGGTGCCAACTTCGATTACTCGGTAAGCACGATCAAGGATCGTCTCCAAGCAAACCCATTGCCTGTTCAAATGCCAATCGGTGCTGAAGACAACTTCGAAGGTGTTATCGACTTGGTTGAAATGAAGGCTGACCTTTATGACGAAGACGAATTGGGTTCAAAGTGGGATACTGTTGATATTCCTGAAGAATACAAAGCAGAAGCTGAAGAACGCCGTGATCAAATGATCGAAGCATTGGCTGACGTTGATGACGAAATCATGGAAAAATATCTTGGCGGCGAAGAAATCTCAAAGGAAGAAATCAAGGCGGCTATCCGTAAAGCAACGCTCAGCTTGGACGTATACCCTGTATTTGCAGGTTCTGCCTTCAAGAACAAG
>Ga0310695_10008020_pt1 | contig 16554 bp, 14 predicted proteins | sample RumenRJG_04DNA_FD_203882 | JGI IMG/M metagenome (GOLD analysis project Ga0310695, IMG submission 203882) | Bovine rumen microbial communities from Lethbridge, Alberta, Canada - RJG_04 (v2) (version 2) | ecosystem: Host-associated > Mammals > Digestive system > Stomach > Rumen | place: Canada...
TCTTCCGTTATGGTTTTGCAGGCTTTGACTCAGTTGAGACAGCTTGCTTGTTCGCCGCTTTTGACCATGGACGAAGGCTACGAGGAGACTTCGGGCAAGACTGCTCAAATAATGTCATACGTTCAAAATGTTGTATCTCAAGGTCATAAGGTTTTGATTTTTTCCTCATTCGTAAAACATTTGAATCTTGTTGCAGAGAATTTGAAAGCCTTGGATATTGATTTTGTACTTTTGACAGGTGGAACTCAAAACCGAGAAAACGTCGTGAAAAAATTTAATGAAAATGACGTTCCCGTGTTTTTGATTTCGATGAAAGCGGGCGGCACGGGTTTGAATTTAACAAAAGCGGATTATGTTTTTATAATCGATCCGTGGTGGAATCCTGCTGTTGAGGCTCAGGCTGTTGCAAGGGCGCACCGTATGGGACAAAAAAATTCCGTGATGGTTTATCGTTTTATTTCAAAGGATACTATTGAGGAAAAAATTCAACTTTATCAACAAAAAAAATCCGATTTGGCAGAAACTTTTATTTTGAAAAACGAAATTTTAAATTTATTGTAAAAATCTGTCATAAAAAATATTTTTTTGAAAATTACGTTTTATACGTATTTTTTTCGGATTTAATAAAAAAGTCTAAAAAAAATTTTGCAGCAGTCGAAAAATACTATAACTTTGCCTCGAATAGTAAAAAGATTAGTTTTTAGAAAGAAATGGTTATTAACTCTAACGCATATTATTTTTACGCCTTTTATTTCTACTTTAGCAATAAGGTGGGGCGGTAATTTTTTTGCGTAAAGTAAAATAACTTAAAATTATTTAGAGCCTCACCTGTTAAAAAAAACGGTTGAGGCTTTTTTTATTATAAAAAATAATTATGAAAGTAGCAATTCAAGGCGTGAAAGGTGCATTTCACGAAATTGCGGCACGGAAATATTTCGAAGACCGCAACGATTTGGAAATTGTTGAAAAACTGACGTTTGAGGACGTTGTGGAGAGCGTTGCAAATTACGAAACCTCTTACGGGGTTATCGCTATCGAAAACGCATTGTCAGGGACCATCAACGTCAATCTCGAACTCATCAGAAAAAACGACGTGAAAATCTGCGGCGAAATTTTTATCCGCATAAAACAAAACTTAGCCGCTAACAAAGGTGTTAAAATAGAAGATTTGAAAGAGGTTCACAGTCATTACATGGCTATCAACCAGACACGCCAGTTTTTTAGAAAGTATCCGCATATCAAACTTGTGGAGTGTGCAAGCACCGCCGTCGGTTTGAGAGAAGTCGCCCAGACCAAATCTACAACAATAGGCGCAGTCGGCAGCGATTATGCTATCGAACTCAACAATCTCGAAATTCTCGCACCCGGTATCGAAACAAATTCAAGGAACTACACTCGTTTTGTTATAATAAGGCCCAAAAACGAGGAAAATCCAAGCACTTACGACAAGGCTTCGCTGAATATCGTTCTCGAAAACGAACAGGGCTGTCTTTCCAAAATACTTTCAATTATTTCGATTTACAATGTCGATTTAACCAAAATTGAATCCGTGCCGCTGATGGGACAACCAATGAACTATATGTTTTATATTGACGTAAAGTTCAAAGACATAATGCGTTATAAAAATATGCTGACCGCCATACGCCCGCTTTTAAGAGATTTGAGCATTCTCGGAGAATACAAAGAAGGCTATCAATCATGGAGGGAAGTTCACAATAATTAATTCACAATTCATAATTCATAATTCACAATGCATAATGCATAATTAAGAAAATACGATGAAAAAAATTTCAATAATAGGACTTGGTCTTTTAGGCGGCTCGCTCGCTATCGACCTGAAAAACAGAAAGTTTACTGACCATGTTAAAGGTTTTGACAAAGACCCCGTTCACACTTCTTACGCAAAACAAGTCGGAATCATCGACGAAGAAGCCTCTTCAATTGAAGACGCAATTTTAGGCTCTGACATTATTATAATTGCTGTCCCCGTGAGCGCAGTTATAAAAATTCTGCCGGGAATTTTGGATAAAATTTCTGATAATCAAATAGTTATTGACGTTGCCAGCACAAAAGGAACAATTTGCGAAAGAGTAAAATATCACACTAACAGAAAACGTTATGTGGCTTGTCACCCGATGGCGGGAACGGAAAATTCAGGACCGTGGTCGGCAATTTCAGGAATGTTTGACGGTAAAGCCGTTATCCTTTGCGATGTTGAAGACAGCAGCGAAGAAGCAGTCGGCGTTATCAGAAAAATGTTTGAAGATAATCTCAACATGAACCCGATGTTTTTCAACTCGTATAATCATGACATTCATGTGGCTTACGTTTCGCACATGCCGCACGTTTGCTCGTTTGCTTTGGCGCTGACAGTCCTCGAAAAAGAAAAAAACGAAAAAAATATTTTCAACCTTGCTTCGGGCGGTTTCAACAGCACCGTCAGAATTGCAAAATCAAGCCCCGATATGTGGACACCAATTTTCAAAGACAACAAAGAAAACGTTATGACTGTCCTAAATACTTACATCGAAAAACTTCAAGATTTTAAAAACTTGATGGAAAAAGATGATTATGAAGGACTTTACGATTATATTTTCAACGCAAACAAAATTAAAAGGACATTAAAGAAATAAAAAAATGGAATTTAAAGAAATTTTCGGCGACAAGCCATGGATAATTGCAGGTCCTTGCTCTGCTGAAACCTTAGAACAAACACTTGATACTGCAAAACAATTAGCCGCTAACGGTATAAAAGTTTTCCGCGCCGGTATTTGGAAACCTCGCACACGTCCGGGCAATTTTGAAGGCGTTGGCGAAATCGGTCTTGAATGGTTAAGACAAGTAAAAAAAGAGACCGGAATGTTTACAGCCGTTGAAGTTGCTAATTCAAAGCACGTTTGGGACGCTATCCGTGGCGGTGTTGACATTTTGTGGATTGGCGCACGCTCGTCAGCAAACCCGTTTGTAATGCAGGAAATCGCTGACGGTTTAAGAGGTTGTAATATTCCCGTTTTGGTAAAAAACCCCGTCAACCCCGATGTTGAACTTTGGCTCGGCGCGATCGAAAGGCTTGAAGCAGCGGGACTTACAAACATTGGCGTAATTCACCGTGGATTTTCAAGTTACGAGAAAATTCTTTACCGCAACGCACCTATTTGGCAAATGCCGATTGAACTCAGACGCCGCCGTCCTGACCTTCCTATTATTTGCGACCCGTCTCACATTGCCGGAAAACGTGAATATTTGAAAGAAATTTCTCAAAAGGCTCTTGACCTCAACGTTGACGGTTTGATGATAGAATCACACTGCAACCCCGACAAAGCATGGAGCGATGCAAAACAGCAATTAACGCCTGAGGCTTTAAAACAAATGCTTTCGGAACTTGTTGTCAGAAAAGTAAATCCTGAAAATGCTTCAATGGAAACCTTGAACGAGTTGCGTTTCAAAATCGACCAAATTGACAACGAAATTATTTCAACGCTCAAAAAACGTATGGGTATTTCGGAAAAAATTGGTGAATACAAAAAGGCCAACAACATGACCGTTTTGCAACAGCAGCGTTGGGATTCGCTTTTGGAGAAATATTATAAGGCCGCTGACGAAAACAATCTCGACAAAAAGATGATTGACACGATTTTCAAAGCAATCCATCAGGCAAGTATCAACATTCAGTCGCAAATCGTTAACGAAAAATAATTATGTTATACGTATGCTTGTCGGCTGAAGGAGTCGAAAATGCGAGTAAGCAACTCAGCGACAATAAATACGCCGAATTGAGGCTCGATTTGGTAAAACCTTCAACCCAAGAGATGATTGAAATGCTTTCCGACAAATCGGTAAGTTTTATTGTAACGTGTAGAAAAGGTGCTTTTGACGAAGAAACATCCTTAAAAATGTTGGAGGTGGCAGCTCAATCGGGTGCGGATTATATTGACACAGAAATTGAACGAGGAGAAAAAATTGCTCAAAGGTTGAAAAACGCTTGCAAAAACTCTTCTTGCAAACTAATAATTTCGTATCATAATTTTGAGGAAACACCTGATTTAGAGGAACTTCATTCTATTATTAGGACGTGCATAAATTACGGTGCGGATTGCGTGAAACTTGCTTGTAAAGTAAATTTCCCTGAGGACAATGCCAAATTATTGTCGCTATATACTTTAGACGAAAACGTTGTTGCTTTCGGCATGGGCGAATTAGGTAAAATAACGCGAGTAGCGTGTCTAAAATGCGGTTCACCGATAACATATCTTGCTCCTGATGAGGGTAATGAAACTGCTCCCGGTCAATTCAAAGTATCAGAGATGAAAAAACTCTTGGAATTAATCTGAAAATAAATAGAAAATGCGGTTGAAATGACCGCATTTTTTTTTATATCTCATACGTTATTATTGATGATTTTTATTTTTGGATTTTACCGAAAAGTTTTTTTACTTTGCTCCAAAAACAAGCTATTAAAGATGAAAATTTTTTTTATTATTATTTTGATTTTTGTGTCATGTACCATAGCGCAAACCAATAACAGCTCTGTTGCTAAGAATACTCTTATGGTTGAAAATCATGACACAATTCCTTCGGGTGCAAAAAAGTTGATTCTTTCGTATCCTGCTTTGAATTTAAAATATTCTGACAATTATATAATTTTCCCCGACGGAGAGAAAATCGTTTACGATGACGGGCGGAAAAAAGGATTTATTGAGCAACTTGACGATTGCGATATTGAAGATATGTTTTCAATGAAATACGATACGGTTTCGATGCAGCCAAAATATCTTAACGATTGCGGGCGCGGACGATCTGAACAATTTTTTAAGAAAGTTTACGGTAAAAGTGCTGCTGAGGTTTCCGCAAATCTTGAAAAAGTTAATTGGTTTTCACAACAAATTCCTATGACAAAAATTAACGGTGTTTCAGATACTTTGAAAATTATTGCAAAGGAATTAGCACAAAAGCCGCATTTGAAAAAATATTTTGAAAAATCTTCATCTTTTTATTGGCGGCAGGTGCGCGGTGCAAAAAGATTGAGCGCACATAGTTACGGCATCGCTATTGACATTAATGTTGCTAACAGCACATATTGGCTTTGGGCTAACAAAAACAAATCAGAAACGGATTCCATAAAGTACGCTAATAAAATTCCGTTGGAGATTGTAAGGATTTTTGAAAAACACGGTTTCATTTGGGGCGGACGTTGGTATCACTACGACACAATGCACTTTGAATATCGACCGGAATTAATGTAAAATGTTAAGATTATTTTATGGTAATCATTGGCTCAATTTTGTTGGGTATTAGATTTTCTAAATCTGATACCCACCTACTAAAATGTCGTCCATTTGTAAGAAATTGCCTTTCCAATTGATTAAAAATTCGCCTAAGAAATTTTCCTGATCCTTACCAGAAGAATTTTCAACCGAAAGTGATTTTATCATATCGCGAAACTTTGTACCCATAAGTTTGCGTTTAGATTTTTCTCCAAATTGATCAATGAAACCGTCCGAAAACATATAAATCCAATCACCGGGCATAACATCAACCTCATAAGTTACAAACGGCTTTATAACAGGATATTTACCTATCGGATTGCGAATTGCTTTGTATTCTGAAAGTTCACCATTACGCACCAAAAGCATAGGATTGTTAGCACCCGAAAAATATACTTTCTTAGTTTTCATATTATAGATACAAAGGGCAATGTCCATACCGTCGTCCATGTTTCTACCGTCGATATTGCGGCTCATAGCGGTGATAATATTAGCACGAAGAGCCTCCAAAATGTCAGAAGGCATAGTTTTTTCGTCAATATTTACGCAAATGTCGTTCAAAAAAGTGATTCCGAGAAGACTCATAAACGCACCCGGGACACCATGTCCTGTACAGTCCGCAACCGTGAAAACCACAATATCGCCCGATTGCTTCATCCAATAAAAATCTCCTGAGACAATCTCCAAAGGCCGCCAAAATATGAAATAATCTTTAAACCAATTTCTCAAAACATCAACAGCCGGCAAAACTGCTAACTGAATGTATCTTGCATAATGAATACTATCAGTTACTGAAATATGTTTTTTCTCGATGTCTCTTTTCAAAAAGTCAATCCGCTCTTTCTCCTTTTGAATTTTTAGGCTCATGTCCCAAAGTTTGCGGTTTCGTTTTTCTACTTCGAGTTTTTCTTCTTCAATCTTTTTACGCTCCATCATAACAGACTCTGCCTCTGAGAGTATGTGACGGTAAGCAGCGTCTTTGCGTTCATCGTGTTGATGATATAAATTCTGACTGCCGATCTCCGCGTTTTTGCTATTTTCATAAAGCGTTTTGTACCGCAAAACCTCGTCCGAAGAAAAACGGATTTTTCGTTTCAAATCTTCGTTCGCCTCGGCAACAGCCTTTTTAGCCGCCTTGCGCCGCGTTAAAAAGAAATAAACCGCAGCCAAAACCGCTAAAACAAGCAAAATTATTAATATGTAGTCTAATGTTGTCAAAATTCAAGTTTCTTTAAATCGTCCACTTCAATATAATGTACTTTGTTAGACCAAAAACTGACCTTTGAGTCGTTGTCCTCCGGTCTAAGTTCTCGATAATAGATACCGTAAATACCGTTTTCGTACCAAACACCAACAATTACAATTGGATTTAGACCGCTTATTTTATATAATTTGTTATCTTTAAGGATAATACCTTTGCTTGGTGTGATATTGTATATATAATCAGCGTCCCTTGAACCCGTGTAATTTTCTTTGCAATAACCGTACAAAAATTCATTGCCAGAGCAATATGATCCGCCTATAATTACATAAGTGGAATCTGAGTCCTCAAAATAATTTGTTTCGATTTCTGGGAACATAAACTTGTCGTATCCGTATTTGCCTATTTCAATTGTCATAGGCACTCCTTCTGCTATTTCACCGCCTATTTCTTTTTTATCTTTGTCGATGTGTATCATAAATGTTGAGTTTCCGGTATAAATAGCCTCTCCTGAGTCGTAGGAAAGTGTCAAAGTGTTCAATAATTCGCCCGAAGTTGAATAGCCATAAATCTTTCGGAATTCTTCACCACTATATGTTACACAGTTAAAGCATATTACATCGTTGCTTGAAAAAATTGTATGAAGACTATATGAACTCAAATCTATATTTATTTTATTGTCGCTTTCTGTATTTCCATCTGAATCCAAAACCATTATGCTCCATTCTTCTTGACCATATGCCCCCGTATAATAGTCATAAGTTTGTTCTTTTTGCATTATGACTGCAAATTTGCCATTAGAGAGCGGAATACCATATTTAGGTATTTTAAGATTATTACCTTCATAATCTTGTGTACTATACATTACACATTTATTATATATGATATTGCAGTCTTTGTCAAATTTCACAATAGACATTGCCGTAACATCTGAGCGGAATCTCGGAGTAGTAGTACCCCAAGCATACAAAAAGCCGTCGGGTGATTTGTACAAACGATTTGTCACTACGGATTCAGGTTCAAAGCCTTTCAATTCTTCTTTGATATCTTCCATTTCCTCTGGAAGTTCGTATTGCCATTCAGGTTTAAGGTGAATTACCTCTTTATTTCCCTTTTTATTGATTTTATCAAGCGATAAATCTTTTGATTCATCACCTACTTTTCCCTGAATTTGATATTCCAAGAATACAAGATTGCCTTCATAGACGACAATATCACCCGTACCTATTGTATATGTTTTGACCGATAATGTAGAGGATAACGAATCTAACACTGCACTATCGTCTATTAAAACGCCGCCTTCTTTGCAGCCCGACAACAAAAATACTATAAATATGATAAGTAACAATCTCATAGTCAATTAATTTTAATATCCGTAACCGTATTTTGTTTTTGTACGATAAAAAATATTTACTTTTACCCCGAAATTTAAGTCCACTTGATTGAGCCGCATTGCATCGGGCACAAATAAGTGATGTACAGCAAGTTCCGTATTGTTTCCTTTCTTTTTGGGGTCTCTAAGTTCTTTTGTGGCAAATCCATACGAAAGACCTGCAAAAAGAGAAAATCTACGATATTCATAATTGAGTCTTAATCCTCCGTAAAGACTTAAAAAACTATTTTCTTGATTCTCAGCCTTACCTTCACATTCTACCATATCAAGTGCTGTAACTTCCGCTATTTCAGAACGTTTGCCATCTTTGATGGTATAATGGCTGTCATAAAAATTGGTATATTTTGCGCCTACAAACACTTCTGGTTTTACAATACCGTATATTGAGGGTGCAGAATAAGAAATTTCAAACGGCAAACTAAAAAACTTATCCTTTTCTTTGTAAGTGAAGTTGACCTTTTCAGCAGTTTCTGTTCTTGTATATCCGAATTTTGAGAACGTAATTCCGCCCGAAATCGACAAGTGCGTAGTCGGATAAAACACCAACTGAATTTCGTAGTTTGAGGCACTAAACTCCGAATATTTATATTCAGAGTTTGGTGTTCTCAAGGTGTAAATTGTATCAAGAATTACTCTTGGATAAACTTTTGAAATAGAGGCTTTTACAGCAAACCATGGTCTTGTTGTAAATTTTTCTTTCAGTTTTACGAAAGCCACGGGGTCATTGTCTTTTACCTTATAAAACGGCCACTGATTGCAAAAAATTCTCATCAAAGAATCGGCGTTTTTGTCGTAACCCATTTCTTTAAGAGCGGCGGTTCCGTATTTATGAAAATCAATTTTGTCGTTTTTTGATAATTTTTCTTTGTCGTTTAGTTTTATGTAAATGGCGACACCGAAAGCATCTCTGAAACGTCCTGAATGATAGAGCGTTTTGAGAACCTCAACTGCTTTGCTTATGCTCATTACAGAATCTGAGCCATTTTCAACGGTTCTGACTTTGCCGTTGAAATCCTCGGGTAAAGGCTCGTCAGGAGACGTCAGATTGTCAAAAAGCGGGATATAACCCTCTGGTTTTGAAGTATCTTGCTGTGCCTGAACCTCAAAACAAATTAAAAATAATATTGCTATCAAATAAAATTTTTTCATACCGTCAAAATAATATTTTTTTTTGATGACAATTAAAAACCAATCCCTTATAATCCGCCAGCAAACTCCCGTCCCAAAACCACTTTCTTTTCATCTCTTGTAAGCGGTTGAAGATTAAGGGTTTGAAGAGTTTTAGCGTATTGATTGATGTCAGTGTCCCAATACAAAATACTGTTTTTATCCGTTAAAGCGAAAATCATGCCTTTGCCGTTGAATTTCAACGAATTAGCCCTTCCATCGCGTAAATTTTGCTCTTCAATTAAAAATGGTTGCAAGGTTAAATCCTTGGTGTTAATAAGTGAAATTCTTCTATCACCGCCCGACAAAGCAAGAAATCCAGTTCCTTGGTCATAAACGGCACGTTCAAATTTTGAAAATCCGTTTGAAAACTCACTTATTACTTCTTCAGTTTTGGTGTCAATAAAAGTAACCGCTCCGTCGCCATAACAAACAGCCAACATATTTTTGTCGCGAATATCAGCAAGCGCAAAAGCGTTTTGATAATCTTTCTTAAACACTTCTTTAACCTCACCCGTTGCAGAATTACATTTCAAAACCGTACCGAAATGTGTCAGAGCATAATATTCTTCAGGTTTTTCGGTAAGACAAACACTCATGATTTTTTGTTTTAAATCTATACCAGAAAAGGCACCTTTTTCGGGAAGTTGAGCATCATAAATAAAAATATTTCCGTTATCGAAGGCTGCGATAATTTTTCTACCATCCTCCGACAAAACTGCCGAATTAATATACCCTGAGGGTTTTAACTGCGAAATTGTTTTTCCGTTAATGTCAATTACAAAATTTTTCTTATCGAAAGTGCTGTAAACGAAATACTTATCTGACAAGAAAAATGCTTTTTGAAGCGGTGTTGAACTCTCTGTATTTTTAATTCTAAAAAGTTCTTTCGGCTTGTCGCCTGCAATTTTATAGGCTGCAACCTCGCCTCTATCTGTTACGGTGAAAAGTCTGTTAGATGAATTTATATAAAAATCCGAAATCTTTTCATCGTTGATTTTTAGTGAGTTGTCAAAGCCATTTTCTCGCATCGCACTAATCATAGCCTCGTAAAGTTCGGGCATATTTTCTGTTATTGCGAACTCTTTGTTAATAAGCCATGCTGACCAGGCAAGTCTAAGGTTCATGGATTTGTCTTCATAACGGTTTTTGGCTTTCATTGCCAAAGCGTTTGAAACTGCGATATTATAGAGGCGTGCCGCTGAATCAGAGGCTTTGTCCGCTTTTTTAGTCTGTTCTTCAGCGATAAGCCGTGCCTCTTGAGCCTCGTTAAGGGCTTTTTCTGCGGTTTGAAGGTTTTGTAACGCTGTGTTTTTCATGCTGTCAGCAAGAATACGGGCAGCATTTGCCGATTCGTATGCCTTTAACGCCTCTGCTTGAGCCTCTTGCGCTTTCAACGCCTCTTGAAGTGCTTTTTGACGTTCTATGTCAGCTCTTTTTTCAGCATCAACTGCACGCTCCTTTTCTAATTGGTTGATAATGGCTTGATTTTCAGCCTCTTTGGTTTTTTGAGCAGCAAGTTCAGACTGTGCTTGAGCCGTATCTCTTTCTTTCAACGCCCAAAATGCAAAACCTGACAAAAATATCAACGAACCTATGATTAACACACCGATTATGCGGTTTTTACGTTTTTTTGCTTTTTGAGTAGCCTCAACTGCTTGACGACTTTCAACAATAAAATCACGACATTGTTTTGTTAAAACGTCTGCTTTTTGGAGTTTTTTTTCAAGAGATAGTTTTTCTGAATCCAATCTTGCAATCCAAAACGCATTCGGTCTAATCCTCGAATACATGTTTTCAAAAAAGTCGAGGTTTCCGGCCGGAAGTAAAAAGCCTTTTTTCCTATCATGCTTTTCCCAACGCATAAGTTGTGATTTTAAGTCGTAAAAGTCTTTTACATCAACGGCATCTTGAGCATTCCACGCCTCGAGTTTTTTCCAGTTACGGATTAACGCCTCGTGCGTAATGTCAAACACAGTATCGCCACTAAGATATTGTGTTTCAATATTATCAGTGTCAATAAATGGCCTTAAAAGTGTGTTGTCAGGGCTTCTAAAAATATTTAAAACACCGCAAACAACAGCCGGAGTGATATTCTCACGGTTGATAATTCCTGTGATTTCATTCAATGAGCAACGGTTTCTGACAGGGCGGTTGTTGTCAATTTTCACTAACGATTTAAAAGCCACTTCAATGATTTTCTTGCTTTCCTCACGCGTGATTGTTTTTTGCGCCCAAGGTGCATTTTTCTGATAATAATCGTATGCCGACTCGTAAAGAATACCGGCATGAGCATTCAAAACGTTGTTAAGACCGGGTTTTTCAAAATATTTTTTCTCGTAATCGGGAAGTTGAGAAAACCATTTTTCAAATTCTTCTCTGTCTTTTTGGTCAAGAACGTTCTTTGAAATTCCGGCGATTTTAGCCAAATGAATCAAATCCAACTGCTGCTGACCGTCATTAGCAGTTTTCCAAAGAAGATTCATTGCGTGCTGAATAACAGGCAGTTGGTCAAAACCACTACTTAAATTATTAACAAGATAATCGGTCAGACGGCTTGAAACACTTGAGCCTGCAAGCACGGCCGGCTCCTGAATTACCTGAGTGATTTCTTCACGTTTGAGTTGTTGAACAAAAAATTGCGAATAAGCGATAAATTCAGGCAAATTTTTGAAAACGGTGCATTGCGGAATAAAGTCGCTACGCATCGTAAACATCACATATACAGGTAGTTTTTCAGATACAGCAATTCTTACTGTCTCGATTAAAAGGTTTACCGTAGTGTAAGTTTCAAGACTTGGCGTACCGTTGTCAAAATTTTCCTTATTGGTGAAAACTTCCTCAAATTGGTCAGCGATTATAAGTAGGTTTTTCCCTTTGTTAACAGAGAGTTCACCACTATCGACATACAGTCCACTTTTCTTGTAAACTTCTATGATTGAAGAGAATCCGTTGTCAAACTCGTTGTAGAGGTATTGCGCATCAAGTCCTGTCTGTTGCGACATTGATTCGCACAGAGATTTCAGCGGATTTCGTTGCGGTTTGAAGTCAAATATGAGCCAATTGTTGAACTTCGCCTTCAACATTCCCGCTCTGATAAAAGGTATCACGCCCGCATACACCAAAGACGATTTACCATCGCCAGAGGCTCCCGTAATGAATGCCATCTTCTTGTTTTCCAATAATTTAGCTAACATTCGGATATGCGTGTCCCTTCCCTTGAAGAAGATTGTCTCTTCTTCGGTAAAAGGTCTTAGACCAGGATATGGACAGATGCCTTTATTCATTGCGCTTAATGTGTAGATACTCTATTAGAGTTTTAAAGTTTGCAAAATTTAAGTTTGCAAAATAAATGCCATTTTGGCATACAAAGATAGTAATTTTTTGTGTGAAATGGATGAAGTTTTCTTTAAATTATTCAATTTTTGCTTGTATTCAATTACTAATCACAGAAAACACAGAAATTTCTTCCGATTATTTTATAATCTGTGTTTTTCGTGGTTGGAAAATTCAGATTGTAAAGCTTGAAAATTCCCATTTTTTTATTAAATTTCTAACGTTTTTTTTCCTATAGTCTTGCGGCTATTCCTTGCCGGTAACTTTGTCGTAGAACACTTTGATTTCCAATGGTATAAGACTCACTTCACTGATTGCGGTCTTTAGCACATGATTGAAAATTGCGTGAGCCTCAGAGGTAGCATGGGCTGAATTTCCGATTAGCAAAATCGGAGTTTTGGCGGATTTGCCACCGTTGTCTTTCCATATCTGACGTGCAAACGACACAGCCCATTCGCTTGCGTAGTCGTAATAGATGATGCACGCCTTGCAGCCGGGGAGTTGTTTTTGGATGTAGTCGGTGTAGTCAGTGTAGTTGTCCATGGAAACTGCAAGTTTTGACAGTGTCAGCACGTCCTCTGTCATTCCTATGATTCCTTCAGCAGTTTCTTTGTCCAAGTAATTGTAAATGAAGAATATGTCTTTTTCTTCTATTTTGGTTTGAGCAACGGATTTTGAACTCATCATGCTTCTGAGTTCCTCCACAAAAAATATTGGTGAGGGGTTGGCATTGTAGATTGTATTGTCTACGATGTCGCGGCGGATGTCGTTGATGTACTTATTTTCAAGATTGACCTCGCCAAATGGATTCCACAAAAACATCTTGAAATCCTTTTGACGTAAACTTCGTGCAGCGCGGTATTGCAGCCCCGCATCGGTGGTGAAAGCCTCGCCATCTTGATTGTAAAAATCTTGCTTGCCGAGTATATGCAGCGAACATTCGCAACTTTGCATAAGAGCCTTTACGGTATCTTCAGTGGCGTTTGGCTCGGCTGTAACCGCCTCTATTTGCGCCCTTGAAAGCACCGTGAGAAGTTTTTGCCTCTGAGCGTTAATATCTGGTGTGGTTTCACAGACAAAAACCCTGATATGATCCGTAAAAAGTGTTATAATGTCCATTTTTCTGACGGCAAAGTTATTGATTTTTTCTAAAAGTTGCAATTCTTTTTATAAAAACAATGCAAATCACAAAATGATAGAACGTTTTTTTTACTCTTTGCACATCGACAGCGAGGCCTGCTAATTAACGATTCCTTAAATTTATTATGAAAACACCGTTTGAACTGTTGCTACCGTAAATCGCTGCACTGCTGTCTTTTAGAAGCGAAATTTCTTTGACATCACAGGGCGAAATATAATCTATCGAATCAACATAATAACCATCAACAACGTATGTTGCACATGGTGAAGAGTACAAAGTGCTGATGCCTCTTACAATTATGCAGCCGTTTGAGGTAATGTTTATACCGTTAAAATTATTCTTGATGAGGTCGTAAATGTTAAGATAAGTGCAGTAATTTTTGCCGCCTCCGATATATTCTATGGCTTGTGTGCGCTCTTTTTCGCTGATATAACCGTAACCGATTGCCATTTCAACGTTTTGAGGGCGGGGAATGAAATGTAATTTCACTGAAAGAGGATTTTCGGTTTTTTCATCGATTTTTATCCGCATGGTATTGAAACAGCGTGATTTGAAAAGCAATCGGTCATTTTTACAACATTCAATCGTAAAATTGCCTAAACTATCTGTAACAGCGGAGGTTTTGGCTTTTTTCGCTGATATGGATATTCCTGAAACTGTTAAAGTGTCAAGCGTAAAGACCGTGCCTGAAATTTTTACGGTATCCTGTGCGTGAATCTCAATGCAAGAGAGAATCAATAGCAAAAATAAAAATCCTTTCATAGTGTTTAATTTTTTTTAAAGGTTTTAAGTCATTTTTTCGCCGATATAGATGGCTGACAATCCTAATGACAGCCATTTTAAAGACGCGTTTTTGAACCCCGCATTTTCCATGAGTGATAAAAACCTTTCACCGTAGGGAAAATTATCAACACTTTTGGGAAGGTACTTATAAGCCTCGCCGTCTTTTGAAACCATTTTGCCCCAAAACGGTAAAACTTTATGAAAATAAAAACTATATCCTGCTTTAATTACGGGATTAGGCGGTTCTGACAATTCCAAAACCACAAGCCTTCCACCGGGTTTCAAAACTCTGAAAATCTCTGAAAGCCCTTTCGGAATATCCGAAAAGTTTCTGACACCGAAACCGACCGTAACAGCTTCAAAACTATTGTCCTTGAACGGCATATCCAGCGAATCGGCTTTGAGAAAATCTATTCTGTCTGATAAATTTTCCCTTTCAGCTTTTTTAACGGCGATGTTGAGCATATTTTGTGAAATGTCGATTGCCGTTATTTTCGCGGAAGTTTTTTTTGCCTCAAGAATCGAAAAATCACCCGTTCCGGCTGCAATGTCAAGAATTGTTGCGGGATTTTTTTCCGCTGCCGCTTTTATGGCTTTTTTCCTCCAAATTTTATCAATTCCGAAAGTTAGGGAATGATTCAAAAAGTCATAATTGCCGGCAATATTATCAAACATCTCTTCTACTTGTTCGCGTTTGCTTTTAGAAGAAGATGCGTATGGTTTTACTTCCATTTTTTTGCTGTTAAAAATCAGTTTTTCCGTTAAAAATTTTAATTCCTACGGTTTCAAAAGCATATTTGTCATAAATTACTTTTTTGACATCTATCTCTTTGAAAGGTAATGTTTTAATATCGAACGTACGGGACGAACCCTCTCCGTCGCGCACAAGATAAAACTGTAAAGGCTCTCCTTGCGAAAACAAAACACGCTTTTCCTCTACGTAAAGATTAGAACCGTAATCGTCCAATTCCTCACCGTGCTTAAAAAACAATGACTGAGTCATTTGCAATTTCCCGTCATAAAAGTAATAAACGTATTTTTCACATTCGAAGAGCGTTCCTATTTTGCCCGTATAATACTCCGCAATAAAAAATCCGTCTTTGCGTTTAACACGGTAAAATTTGAAATCTTCATAGTTTTCGAGCCAGACCGTATCGCCTGTAAGTTCGTTGTTATAATCCGCAAAAAAATTATTAGCATTGTTTGTCAATTCCGTATTAACAAAACTCTGCTTGGATAATTCTTTCTCAAAGCGTGAGATTAAAGAATCTGATTTTTGTTTTAATTGCGGATACCCGTTTTGAGCCGAACAATTAAAAAACGGAAAAATCCACATCAAAATAATAACAATGGCATATTTCATAACGCACATTTTTTTTAAAGGTTTAATTATTAAGTTGTTTTTTTTATTCTATTCTGAATCTTCTAACGAGCCTTCTGAAACTTCGATGTCATCCTCAAAACTTGAAACGGCAGTTTCGTTTCCGAATTGAGAATCAGGCGTGCTTTCAGAATCAGGATTTTGCATCAAATAATCAATCGAATTGATGGCTTCAACGTTTTCCTGACGTTCTTTTTCTTTATTCTCCGCAATTTGTTCAGGAGTTTCCTCCTGTTTAGGTTCAACGTATTCTTCCCTCATAATGTTGAATCTGCGGTTGCGCAAAATCATTCTGAGCAGCGATACGATATATTCCAAATTAACGGCAATATTTTTAGGACTTGCAAGCGAAGGAATTTCGTTGATAACGGTTAAATGTTCGCCCGAAAAATTCGTAACGTGAAAAACTTTGCCCGCCCCTATCGGCTGTTCGGGATTGTCAATAAAACTAAACTCTATTTCCCGAATGTCGTTGTTGATAGAGGTAATGTCCTGAAAATAAAATTCATTGGTTGAAACGGTATTAATACTGTCAGTCAGCCAATTATAATTGCATTTAAAGAGGCTTATGTAATATTTTGTCAGCACTAAAATCTGAACCCTCCAAGCCGTATAAATGTAAGTTCCGTCCGAGAGCGGCGACCTTAAAACCTCTTCCGCTCCTAAGCCTTGAGCCTGCCAAAAAATCGGAACAGGAATTATTATGAAATTTTCGGGTTTAACATCGCTCATGTTTAAGCCTAATGTTGTGATACTTCGCGGTTTAACAGTCTTTTTTAAATCCTTTATCAGCCACGAAATCATTTGTTCCTCGCTCGGACGTTGCGAAAAAAGCCTTTTTGTCCTAAAATACGGTCCGATAAAAAGATAAAACTGCCAAAACGCAAA
>Ga0310695_10008021_pt1 | contig 16553 bp, 9 predicted proteins | sample RumenRJG_04DNA_FD_203882 | JGI IMG/M metagenome (GOLD analysis project Ga0310695, IMG submission 203882) | Bovine rumen microbial communities from Lethbridge, Alberta, Canada - RJG_04 (v2) (version 2) | ecosystem: Host-associated > Mammals > Digestive system > Stomach > Rumen | place: Canada...
TGAAGACAATGAAATTGTCAATATGAGGCCACGAACTGTAAGCGAATCAGAGTATAAAAGGGTGCATGCAAGCCTTAACAGGTGGCATGCGAATTACCTGAGCGAAGAGGTTCCCCTTCTTCACCGGGATAGTAATGGAGGCATCTAAGCGCATCTGGCGTAATACATTCAACGTACATTCAACGGTCACTTCAACGAGTAATACACTTAACGGAAATCAGATGTCCCTGCTTTACTACTTTTAAGTAGTAAAGCAGGGATTTTTTTATGCCTTGTCCGCTTTCTTGCCCATCATACTCAATAGCCGTCCAAAATCAAATAAATCAGTCTCATAGCTTCGCCGATTGCGGTATAATTAAAGTTGCGGTTTTATATCACAAAATAGAAAAAGGTGATTTATGAATATAAAAAAGAATTACAGTGCGGGTGCCGTTAAGCACGCGTTCTGGTTCATGGAATTTCGCAAGGTGGTTACTCTCAGAAATGAGAGAAAAACCTGGGAAGAAATAAAGAAGGCAAGCGAAGAGGAGAACCTGTTCGGCGCACCGACTCCTGCGCGTGCAAAGCAGATCTGGAATACAGTGTCAGCAAGGACAAAGGCGTTAAACGACAGTTTTTATCCGATTTTTATGAATAGTGACCTGGCCGCTCAGAAATTGTATGCGCTAGTCGCAGTTATGGCAAATGACACACTCTTTGCAGAATTTGTCTACGAGATCATCCGCGAGAAAATGATCATCGGGATCAACGAGTATTCGCCCAGCGATATCCGTCTGTTCTTCAAGCACAAACAGGAACAGAGTGAGAAAGCCTCTGGCTGGACAGACCAGACATTGGAAAGGCTTGGACACAGCTATAGGAATTTCCTGTACGAAGCCGGTGTGACGGATAACGGCAGGGGGATCCGGAAGATCCTCAAGCCGATCCTGGATCCGGAAATGGAGAGCTGGCTGAAGGAGCAGCACATGGATTATTATCTGAAGGCACTGAAAGGAGAAAGGTGATGGCGGGAATACAGGAAAGGCTGGATCTGATGGAAGCCGCGATCAAAAAGCCTTCTTTCAGGCAGAGCAGCGGCAGAGCGAATGAAGTCAATTACTGGGTGTTCGATTATCCGCCGGAATGTGAGCTGGAAGTTCGCGAGAGGGTCGAATATCTGAAGAAAAAGAACCAGAAGGGCGTCGACGGATTCGAACTGGTTGTATTTGATCTGTATGACATCATCATGGATTATCTCGAGAAAGAAGATTTCCTTGAGCAGTGTTACAGGTTCGAGAAAAGGCGCGGACTGGACAGGATCACGAAGGCGGTAAACAATGCCATGAAGATCAACGATGATGACAGCTATATCGTGCAGTACATCAGGGATCACACACCGGAAAACGCCGTTGTTTTTCTTACGGGGATAGGAAAGTGCTATCCGATCCTTCGCTCGCACAAGGTGCTGAACAACCTTCATCAGGCGTTTGTGAGAGTACCGGTAGTTATGTTTTTTCCCGGTACATACGATGAGCAGGAACTTGTCCTGTTCAATGAGATCAAAGACGATAATTATTACAGAGCATTCAGGCTCGTAAAGTGACCCAAGTGGGTGAAAATTACTGAGGAAAAGGGCGAGCCATAGTTCCCATACGGAGGAAATACCATGCAGCTAAAGGACATGTTTGTAAAGCGGATCGATCGTGATATTCAGGGCGTCATCATAGTAGGACAGGGTGAAGAGACTAACGTAGCTCAGGAACTGGAGGAATACGTAGTTACAAAGGAACTGCAGAAGCATTTTGCAGATTTCTTCTCTGCCTATAAGAAAGGGATCCTTGGAACAACCCCGAAGATGGGCGTCTGGATCTCTGGCTTCTTTGGAAGCGGTAAATCACACTTCCTGAAGATCCTTTCTTACCTTTTGGATAATCGGAAGGTTGGGGAGCGGACTGCTCTGGACTATTTCACAGAGGATAAGAAGATCACGGATCCTATGGTACTGGCGGATATCCGGCTTGCGGCAGAGACGCCGTCAGATGTGGTCCTTTTCAATATTGATTCCAAGAGCGATACCGGCAGCAAACAGAACAAGGATGCTATCGTCAACGTTTTCCTTCGTGTGTTCAATGAGATGCAGGGATACTGCGGGGCTTTGCCGCACCTGGCGGACTTGGAACAGCAGCTCACCGAGGCAGGCCGGATGAAAGAATTTGAGGAGGCTTTTGAAGAAGAGTACGGCAAGCCTTGGAAGGAGAATCGCCATAAATTCGATTTCATTCAGGACACCGTTGTAGATGTCCTGGCAGGTATGGACTTTATGAGCGAGCATGCGGCGCGCAACTGGTGTGAAAAGGCAGCGGAGCCGTACCAGATCAGCATTGAGGATTTTGCCAAAAGAGTGAAAGCCTACATCGATTCCAAGGGAAAGAATCACCATGTCGTATTCCTCGTGGATGAGATTGGCCAGTATATCGGCGAGGATTCCAAGCTGATGCTCAACCTGCAGACAGTCACGGAAGAGCTGGGCAAGGAGTGCAAGGGCAAAGCGTGGGTCATCGTGACCAGTCAGCAGGACATCGATTCCATCACGAAAGTGAAGGGAAATGATTTCTCCAAGATCCAGGGACGATTTGATACCAGGCTGTCCCTGTCTTCGGCGAACGTGGACGCGGTCATCAAAAAGAGGATTCTCGACAAGACCGATACGGCAGCGCAGACGCTGCGTCTTCTGTATGAGCAGAAAGCGACGATCATCAAGAACCTGATCGTCTTCAATGACGGTGTGGAGAAGAAGCTCTATTCCGGCGCGAAAGATTTTACGGAAGTATATCCGTTCATTCCGTACCAGTTCAACTTGCTTGCCAGTGTTTTGACATCGATCAGAACACACGGCGCTTCCGGTAAGCATCTGTCGGAAGGCGAGCGTTCTATGCTGGCACTGTTCAAGGAGTCGGCAGCAAGGCTCAAGGATAAAGAGATGGGCGTCATCGTGCCGTTCCATCTGTTTTATGATGCGCTGGAAAACTTCCTGGATCACAGTCACAGAGGAGTAATCCTTCGTGCTTATGATAATACGAAGATCAATCCTGAGCATAAGGAGAGCGGCGTGTTCGCCATCGATGTGCTCAAGACCCTGTTCATGATCAAGTATATTCTGGAGATCGAGGCGAACGTAGACAATATCACCAGCCTCATGATCAGTAATATTGACGATGACCGCATTGAGCTGAAGGGCAGGGTGGAAGAGGCTCTCAAGGTATTACAGCAGCAGATGCTGGTGCAAAAGAACGGAAGTATATATGTGTTCCTGACAGATGAGGAGCAGGAGATAAACCGCGAGATCGACAGCCAGAATGTCGAGATGGCGGAAGTGATCAACAAAGTGTCTGAGATGATCTACGAGGACATCTTTAAGGACAAGTATTATCGTTATCCGGCCTTCAACGGGCGGTACGCTTTCTATTTCAACCAGATGGTGGATGACAGGCTCTATAAGGCCAATCAGAAGTATGATATCGGGCTCCGTATTTTGACACCATGGTATGAGGGCGGAAATGATGACACGACACTGCGCATGATGTCCGGGCAGGGCAAAGAAGTGCTGGTCGTGCTGCCGAATGATGCGGCATTCCTTGATGAGATCCGTGTCTATCTGAAGATTGAGAAGTTTCTGCGGCTGAACACATCCGTGCAGCTGACCAAGTACGAGACAATCAAAGAAGCAAAGCGTGTAGAGATGCGCGAACGTAGCGCTAACGCAAAGGTGTATCTGACCGAGAACCTGAAGGACGCGGTGATCTACGTCAACGGTGATACTGTCAGGACCAGTGCCAAAGAAGTGACCAGCCGCATTAATGAGGCAATCGGAAGGCTGGTTCAGACCGTCTATCATAAGCTTTCCTACATTGAGGCGGCATTTGGAGAAGCGGACATCCGGAAGATGTTCAAGACGTCGAACCAACTCACGTTGAATCTTGAGGGCGGACGGGAAGTGAACGCCCATGCGCTGGATGATGTGCTGGGATTCATCTCCGACAACAGCAGAATCCATATGAAAACTTCCATGAAGACCGTGAAGGACCGTTTCATGAAAGCGCCGTACGGGTTTGTTGAGGATGATGTGCACTGGCTGGTGGCAAAGCTTTTCAAGCGCGGTGACCTCGCATTTACAGTGAACGGCGCCAGCGTCAGTACGGTCAATAAAACAGATGAGGAACTGATCAGCTTTATTACCAAAAAGGCATTTGCAGAAAAACTGCTGATGGAGAGAAAAGTCGGATCAAGTCCGAAAGACAAGAAAGCGGTCAAGGATATCATGAAAGAGGTGTTTGGGGTCGGATCTGTATCCGATGACGATGACACCATCATAAAGAACTTCCAGCGCTATGCGCAGAATAGACTGAACGAAATTTTACGGCTTGAGCCGCAGTACCAGAGATACGCCTATCCCGGCAGAAAAGTGCTGGATTCAGGCAAGCGCCTGATGCAGTATGCGATCCAGATTCAGGAACAGCTGGAATTCTTCCAGAAGATTCCGAAGAAGCGGGATGCATTCTACGACTTTGCGGAAGATTATGAGCCGGTCAGTGCTTTCTTCGGCGGCGAGCAACAGGATATTTTCACACGCGCGCTTGATATGCTTGCAATCTATGAAGACAGCAAGACCTATATCGTGGACAGTGAGCTGGAGCAGATTGTCCATGAAATGCGGGCAATTGTCACACAGGAGAGGCCGTATAAGAATATACCCAAGCTTCCGGCACTTCGAGAGAGGTTTATGAAATCTTATGGTGAAGTGTTGAGCAGAGAGGAGAAGCCGGTATTGGATGCTATTGATCAGGCAAGGAAACGCGTGATCGAGGTGCTGGATACAAAAGAATATGCTGATAACTACAGGTCTCGCTACAGTACGCTGTTTGATGAAATCAGAAGCGGAGCTGAGCATTGCAACAATGTTTCGTCTCTACGTAGTTATGCCGATAAAGCGGAAGCATTAAAGATTCGTCTCCTGAATGAGATGGCTAAACGGGACGTGCTGATTGATGATGGGGATGAAAAGAAAACGAAACATGTTACGCTTAGAAATGTGACCAATACATCTTCGTGGAGCCTTGAAAGTGTGGAAGATGTGGAAAGAGAATTGAATAAGCTTCGTAATTCTCTTCTTGAAAAGTTGGAAGAAAACGTAATTTTGAATGTTGAGTTTTGACAAATAAAGGGATGACATAACTATGAACAAAACCGCCATAAAGAACTTCGCCATCTGGGCAAGAAATAAACTGATCGCCGACATAAGCTACCGCGCCGGACTTATGGGCATAACAGCTGATGGCATTCACCCCGCACTTCCCCAGTCAACAGGACAGACAAAGTTTTATGATATTGGAACAGCCGAGCCTTATGCGATTAGCGGCGAAGCTATCCACCAGCGCGAGCATCTGGCAGACCTGATTCGAAGAAAAGCGAAGGATTCCAATTACCAGACTGCTTACAAGTATATTATCGAGGAGGTTGCTTACACATGGTTCAACCGCCTTATTGCGGTGCGCTTCATGGAGGTCAACGATTACCTGCCGAGCCATATCCGTGTTCTATCGTCCGACCAGGGCAAAATAGAGCCAGATCTGGTCACAACTCCATTCGACGCAGATCTCGATTTCACTAAAGATGAGCAGAATGCCATTATTGATCTCAAGAGAGAGAACAAATTGGACGAGCTTTTCCGCCTTTTGTTCATTAAACAATGCAATGCCTTGAATGAAATACTGCCTGCTCTTTTTGAGAAGACAAACGACTACACCGAACTCCTGTTGAATCTGTCTGTCATCGACCAGGATGGCGTGGTCTATCATTTGGTACATGATATTCCTGAAGAAGATTTTGATATTGAACGCGGCGGACAGGTCGAGATTATCGGTTGGCTGTACCAGTATTACAATACAGAACCCAAGAACGCAGCATTTGCAAAGAAAGGAAAGATCACCAAAGAGGAGATACCGGCGGTTACACAGTTATTCACTCCGGACTGGATTGTACGTTACATGGTGGAAAACAGTTTGGGAAGGCTCTGGGTGGAACATCTTCTCGCCTGTGGTGATTCACGAACCGAAGCGGAGATTGCTGCAGATTTCGGATGGAAATACTATCTGCCGGAGGCAGAGCAGGAACCGGAAATCGCTTCTCAGTTGGCAAAGATCAGAGAAGAGCGTAGAAATCTGACACCAGAAGAGATTCGATGCATCGATCCGTGCATGGGCAGCGGGCATATTTGTGTTTATTTCTTCTCCGTTCTCATGCAGATTTATGAGAGCGCCGGTTATGGGCAGCGAGAAGCAGCAAAAAGCATTTTGGAAACCAATCTTTATGGTCTCGATATCGATGATCGTGCTTTTCAGATAGCTTATTTTGCTGTCATGATGAAGGCGCGGGAATATAACCGCAGGATCTTGAACGGAGAAAACAAGCCGAACCTATACTCTATTCAGGAGAGTAACGGGATTGATCGCAGTCAGCTGCAATTGCTGGGAAAATCGATGGCAAAGAGTGAGCGGATGGCGGCTCTGAAGGATATGAATGAGCTTCTGGATACCTTTGTTGATGCGAAGGAGTATGGCTCAATCTTGTTGTTGAAAGAATATGACTGGAAAAGGCTTGAGAGATTTGTGGAAGATACGGAAAAAGAAGTACAGATTAGTTTGGATTCGATAGGAGTGGAGGAGACAAAAGCTTCACTAAGGAAATTAATTGGGCAAGGAAGATGTTTGAAAAAGAAGTATCATGTGGTGGTTACGAATCCGCCATACATGGCTATAAGTAATGCAAGTAACAAGCTTAATAATTATGCCAAAGATAATTATCCTGAAAGTAAAGCGGATTTATTCTCGATGTTCATTGAAAAATGCATTGCAATGGCAAGATACAATGGCTTTGTATCGATGATTACGCAACATGCTTGGCTATTTTTGAGTAGTTTCGAGAAATTGAGAAATCAGCTTCAAGTGGTTGATATCGTAAATATGGCTCATTTAGGAGCAAGAGCGTTTGATGAGATAGGTGGAGAGGTTGTTCAGACAGCAACTTTCACAATGCGAAGATCTAATTTATTGAAATATAAAGGAATATACTGTCGACTGCTTTCTGGAGGCAAACAGAGCGAAAAAGAACAACTGTTTTTTGATAATAAACTAAGATTTTTATCTTCAAAAGAAAACTATTTGAAAATCCCGGGTTATCCAATTTCGTATTGGGTTAGCAATGATGTATATCGTGCGTTTTCTGGAAAGCTTCTTTCGGATTATGCGCTGCCTCGTGTTGGTTGCCAAACCAGTGATAATAACAGATTCTTAAGAGCGTGGTATGAAATTTCGATTGACAAGTTTATGGATAATGCAGAAACTGCTGAGGTTGCAGCGGAATCTAGGAAGAAATGGTTTCCATACAATAAAGGAGGATCTTTTCGAAGATGGTATGGAAATAATGAGCTGGTTATTAATTGGGAAAATGATGGACAAGAAGTTAAAGAGTATGCAACTCTTTTATACAAGAACTCAACAAGAACGGTGAAAAACGTCCAATACTATTTCCGCGAAGAAGTAACGTGGTCAACATTGTCTAGTGGATTGTTTTCAGCACGGTATTGCAAACCGGGGTTTTTGTTTGATACAAAAGGGTCAGCAGTCTTTTTTGACAATCGAAAGCAAATCAATTATTGCATAGCATATTTAAACAGTTGTGTCGCCCAAAAGTTCCTTGAAGTATTATCACCCACACTGGACTATTCAGTGGGAGCTGTAGGTAAACTACCTTACAAATATGACCAAATAAAAGCAGACGAGATAGATGATATCGTAAATGAGTGTATAGAAGTCTCAAAAGCAGATTGGGACTGCTTCGAGTCTTCTTGGGACTATAAAGTTCATCCATTAGTTGCTCAAACAATAAGCAATAGAGATTACTTTGATGACCAAGAAAACATTAAGATTTCTGACTGTTATACGCTTTGGGCAAAGGAGTGCAATAATCGTTTCAATACTATAAAAGAAAATGAAGAGAGAATAAATAGCATATTTATAGATATGTATGGATTGCATGGTGAATTAACCCCAAGTGTTGCGGATGAAGATGTTTCTGTAAGGCAGGCCAATTTAGTCCGCGAGATTAGATCTCTTCTTTCATATGCAATAGGATGTATGTTTGGTAGATATTCATTGTCTTGCTTAGGGTTGGTTTATGCAGGTGGAAAGTGGGAAAAAAGCAAGTATGCTCAGTTTACGCCAGATGAAGATAATATTATTCCCATAACTGATGAAGAGTATTTGGAGGATGATATTGTAAGAAAACTATGCTCGTGGTTGAAAGAGGTTTTTGGCCAAAAGTCTTTGGAGGCAAATTTAGATTTTATTGCTGATGCTATTGGGAGCAAAGGAATCTCTAGTCGTGACATAATCAGGAAGTATTTCCTTGAATCGTTTTATAAAGATCATAATCAAATTTATTCAGCTACTAGTGCAGGAAAGCGCCCGATTTACTGGCTTTTTGATAGTGGGAAGCAGAATGGATTTAAAGCTCTGATTTATCTACATCGTTATAACGCAGATACAATCGGTAATCTTCGAATTGATTATCTTCATCGCATGCAACGCATTTATGAAACTGAGATTGGTCGCATGCAGGATATGATCGATCACAGCACAAGTGCGCGTGAGGTAGGACAGGCAACAAAGCGCAAGGACAAATTGACAAAACAACTTAAAGAATGCCATGAGTATGATGAGAAACTGGCACATCTTGCACTGTCACGCATAGAGTTGAATCTTGATGACGGCGTGAAGGTTAATTACCGTAAGATGCAGACTGCTAACGATGGAAAGTTTTATGAGGTTTTGGCTGATTCAAAGAATATCATGGCGAAGAAGTGAATAACCAGACAGTGTCCGGTTTTGTTATGGAAAAGATGATTTTGCAAACACTGTCGCACAAATAACCTTGAACTAATGAGGGATTGATTGGCATGGCAGAGCTTAACCTGAAACAGATCATAGACAGATTGAACGCAGAGTTTACGGGTGATACCCGTAAACTCGTCTTTTGGTACGACGACAAGGGCGAATTTGCAGAAGATATGGACAGTGTTGTTCTGGAGCACGCAAAAGTCTATCGACTGGAACCGCACAACCAATTCTACACGAAGCGCTTTCTGGAACGGGAGGACACTGTGACCAATTATCTGGTCTACGCGCCGTTCCCTAAGCCGGATGTGAAGGAGAACCATTTAGAGGATACGCTGCTGTACTCCAAGCGCTTCTTTGCTGACCGAGCATCATTGCTTTGTGTAGATCTGGGTATTGATGAGAAGTATAAATCCATCATTGAAAAGCACATCAAGTTTTTTGCCAGCAAAGACCGCACACAGCGTTTTTATGATTTAGAGATAGGGAACTTCAATGAGGAAAATATCCTTATTGGCATGCTGGCCTGTATCTGCCGCACGAAAACCTTTTCCTTTGAAGAAGTCGTTCGCGTAGTGCTGACGGAGGGAACTCTGGAGGATAACGGTTTATTGGCAGAGCTCGAGAAGTATGATCTGCTATCCGGTTTTTGGAAGCTGTGTGAGCAATATTTTGGCTATACCGATCCGAAACCGACGCTGGAGAAGCTCGTTGTTACAATGTTCGTCACAATGACGGACAGGCAGCTTTCAGGAGAAGTTCCGCAGGGCTGGAAGGCGTTCGTTTCCTATCAATTCGGCAACATCATCGCTTTCCTGGACAACCTATCAAACAGTGTCCTGTACAGGGACCGTTATGATGAACTGTCTGCGCATGTGGCAGCGGGCCTACATGCAGATATGCTACTTGCCGGATACCTTCCGGAGAGCCTGCTGGAATGTGACAGCTTTATTGAAATTGATCAAATTATTGTGAAATGGATCACGGGACGCCTGACCGCGGAAGATACCGGAGCGAAACTGGAACAATATGATATTCCTACAATCTGTGACAAGCGGATGAAGATGCATTTTGGCCGGAAGACTGAGAAGGAGTATCGGCTTCTGAAGAGCGCCTATTATCTGATTAATGCTGCGAATTATACAGCGCCGACGAGATTCGGGAATATCATTGATCGATATCGCAAGTCGGATTATCAGGTCGATCAGGAGTACCGGTCTTTCTATCACTGCTATGATTCTATGGAGGATACGGCGGCGTTCGAAAAATTGCGGACGCTGGTCGAGAATATATATACGAACGAATACTTGGCGAAGCTTCTTCCGAAATGGAATGAGGGCATTCAGGAGAAAGGCGCAATGGCTGAGATTCCTATGCAGCGCGATTTCTACCGCAGGTATGTGGCGAATGCAAAAGAGCGCACAGTCGTCATCATTTCCGATGCATTGCGCTATGAAGTCGGACAGGAGCTGTTCCGTCGCATGCAGGATGATCCCAAGTGCACCGCAAAGCTGGACGTGCAGCTTTCAGTCCTGCCGTCATATACACGGCTCGGAATGGCGGCACTTCTTCCGCACTTTACACTCACTATGACGGATGATTTTCGTGTTCTTGCGGATAATGTGCTCTGTGATGATCTTGCCGGCAGAGAGAAGGTCCTGAAACTGCATACGCCAAATGGCGAATGCGTGCAGTTTGATGATATCAAGAGCCTTAAACGCAGTGATATGCGCAGCCTTTTTACAGGAAAACAGGTTGTTTATGTGTACCATAATCAGATCGATGCCCGCGGAGACAAACCGAACACAGAGGATGAAGTGTTTGTAGCCTGTGAGGAAGCAGTCCGGGAGATCATGGATATTATTCAGAAGATCTATGTGAATGCTAATACATATCATTTTATTGTTACAGCTGATCACGGCTTCATTTATAAGCGAGATAAACTCACAGAGAGCGACAAGATTGGAGGCGTGAGTGGAAAGAGTGCATTTATCAATCGGAGGTTCATTGTTGCGCAGGAACCGGTAGTCGATGATGGTATTGATTCTATGCCGATGTCACGTGTTCTGGAGAATGATGATAGTAAAGCTGTATCTTATCCGGTCAGCAGCAATGTGTTCAAGGCTGGCGGTGGGCAGAACTATGTTCATGGCGGTTCCTCACCACAGGAAATGTTGGTACCGGTACTGGATATCAAATTGGAAAGATATCACATGGAGACCCGGCCGGCTCAGATCGCACTGGTCAGTATGGCACAGAAAATCACGAACCTGATTACGACTATGGACTTTATTCAGTCGGATGCAGTCAGTGATTCAATCAAACCGGCGACATACAGGATCTATTTCATTTCGGAAGATAATGAGAAAATTTCCAATGAGAATATCTATGTCGCAGACAAGCGTGACACGGATGAGACGAAGCGGATCTTCCGAATGCGGTTCAACTTCAAGAACAAGAAGTATGACAAGCACAAGCAGTATTATCTGGTCGTGTACGATGATGCGACGGGGATTGAGAGTTTTAGGCATCCGGTGATCATGGACATTGCGTTCGCGGATGATTTTGGGTTTGAAATTAGTTATTAATTGGAGAATAGCAATGACAAATAAACAATTGCCAAAAGTTGGATTACGAGGTGGTTTTTCTGATCGAATGGGTATTCAAGTCATAAACACGGAAGTTCAAACAAATGATCTGGATGAACGTACTCGAGTATGTTTAATAAATATGATCTATGTAGCTTATAAGGAAGTGTTTGGAGAAGGCAGTAATAGTGATGAAAAGGCAGAGTTTTTTTCAGACATTCTTAGCAATGTATACTTGCAACAAATTAATTATTGGAATTGCTGTTTTGATGAGGTCGATGTTTTTGAAGGGTATATTAACAAAACTATATGTAAGGATACATACGATGCCGTATTAACAGTTGTAGAGTATGTTGTTCAGCAATTAGAACACTATTACAAAATAAAGCGTATCGATATTGAAGAGTTGTTTAATCATCTATTCAAAAAAGAATATGTTGGTTACAGGTTTATAAATAGAAAAATAGTTCCGATTACAGACAGAACAGAAGTGTTCGAGATTAATGAAGCATTAAAAGTACCGTATGAAAATGTAAATAAACATTTGGATAAAGCCCTGGCATTAATATCTGATAGAGATGCACCTGACTATGAAAATTCAATAAAAGAGAGTATCAGTGCAGTAGAAGCAATGTGTTTGAACATTCTTGAAAAGCCTGGAACACTTAACGATGCACTTAGAAAAATTGAAAAGGAGAAACATGTGTCTATTCATCCAGCCTTGAGAGATGCATTTATTAAATTATATGGTTATGCTGGAGATTCAGGATCTGGAATAAGACATGCATCAAAGCTTGGTGGAGTTGATTCCACTTTTCAAGAAGCTCGTTATATGCTAGTGGCTTGTTCAGCATTTATCAATTATTTAAAGGCTAATATGTCAGAGCCGGTAAGAAAAAATGATAAATAAGGATTTTATTAATATGAACAAGAAAGTGGGAGACGATTATAGTCTCCGCGAAATAATAAGACAAAAACTTCGAATGAGTTTTGAAGGCAAAATAGTGCGCAAGGATCTAACAAAAAAGATTAAAGAAGGAGCCAATGTTCCGGTGTATGTACTGGAATTCCTTCTCGGGCAGTATTGCTCATCAGACGATCCGGAGATAATAGAACAGGGAGTATCTAACGTCAAGCATATCCTCTCCGATAATTTCGTGCGCCCAGACGAAGCACAGAAGATCCTCTCCATCCTCAGGCAGCGTGGAAGCCATACCGTAATCGATATGATCACTGTCAGCTTGGATATCAAGAACGACTGTTATAAAGCGGAGTTCTCCAATCTTGGGATCAGGGATATCCCGATATCAGAGGAGTACCCTACGCAGTATGACCGCCTGCTGTGCGGCGGGATCTGGTGTATTGTCCGCCTGGAATATGAGTTTATCGAGGAAGACAAGAAGGCGTCTCCGATCCATATCATCAAACTGGATCCGATCCAGATGCCACATATTGATATTGATGAGCTGAAAGAAGGCAGGAAAGCTTTTACCAAGGATGAGTGGATCGACGTACTGCTCCGCTCGATCGGTATGGAGCCGGATGTGCTCAACTACCGCGAGAAGTGGCTGCTCCTGACCCGCATGCTGCCTCTGATCGAGAACAACTTCAACCTCTGTGAGCTCGGCCCCAGGAGCACAGGTAAATCGCACCTGTACAAGGAGATATCGCCGAACAGTATTTTGGTATCGGGCGGCCAGACGACAGTGGCGAACCTTTTCTACAATATGGCGCGCAAGACGGTCGGCCTTGTCGGCCTTTGGGACTGTGTGGCATTTGATGAGGTGGCCGGGATCCGCTTCAAGGACAAAGACGGCATCCAGATCATGAAGGATTACATGGCATCCGGATCATTCGCCCGCGGCAAAGAAGAGAAAGCCGCATCTGCATCGATGGTCTTTGTCGGCAATATCAATCAGAGTGTGGACGTTCTTCTCAAGACATCCAGCCTCTTTGATCCGTTTCCTCCGGAGATGGGAACGGATACGGCATTTCTTGACCGCATGCACTGCTATCTTCCCGGATGGGAAGTGCCGAAGTTCCGGCCGGAGTATTTCACCGACGATTACGGTTTCATAACCGATTATCTGGCCGAATTCGTCCGCGAACTGCGCAAAGAGCAGTATGGCGATGCATTGGACAAATACTTCCGCCTTGGCAACAACCTGAACCAGCGCGATACAATCGCTGTCCGTAAGATGGTCGGCGGCTTCGTGAAGCTACTCTACCCGGATGGCGTGTTCACAAAGGAACAGATTGAAGAAATATTGACGATCTCGCTGGAAATGCGCCGTCGTGTCAAGGAACAGCTGAAGAAGCTAGGCGGCATGGAGTTCTATGATGTGAACTTCTCTTATATCGACAACGACACGTTCGAGGAACACTATGTATCAGTTCCGGAGCAGGGCGGAGGGAAGCTGATTCCTGAGGGAATCTGCAATCCCGGGCAGATCTATACCGTCTCGCGTGGAAAATCCGGTATGATTGGCGTATTCCGCCTTGAGTCCCAGATGCTTCCCGGAAACGGTAAATTCGACAGGACCGGGCTCGGTTCTGACCGCGAGTGTCGGGAAGCTTCTAATACAGCGTTCAATTTCCTGAAGGCCAATGGTAATCGGATTAGCGGTTCGATAAGCACAACAACGAAGGACTATATCGTGAACTATCAGGATCTGCAGGGTATCGGTATGACAGATAAGCTTGCGTTGCCGACACTGATCGCGATTAGTTCCATTGCGCTTCTCAGGCCTGCGGTGAGTGGCCTTGCGGTGTTAGGAGAGATTAGTATTAGCGGCACACTGATCAAGGTGGATGAATTGGCAAATGCTCTACAAGTTTGTTTGGATTCGGGGGCTAAGAAAGTGCTGCTGCCGATTACGTCTGCAGCGGATCTTGGTACTGTACCAGCGGAGCTGATTGGGAGTTTTAATTTGATTTTCTATAATAGTGCTGAGGATGCGGTGTTTAAGGCGCTGGGAGTGGAGTGATATGAGAGGGGAAAAGTAGTGGATAGGGTATATGAAGACTTCTTTCGGAAGCTACTTAGCAATGCTAATAATCTTTCGGAATATGTAGACTCCTTGTATAAAAGCGATGAATATACTGAAGAAGACTTAAATCATATCTTTGGTGTTCTCAAGAATAACGGATTGATATCGTGTTACTATGCTGACAACCGAGCCTGGGTTTTTAATATTACATTTACGGGGAAACATTACTTTAATCAGGAACAATATAATATGACAATAAAACAACCAAGAATATTCATAAGCCATTCTTCTAAGGATGTTGCATATGTAGCCCAGATTGTGAATTTACTTGACGGTATGGGATTGAATCAAACACAGGTGTTTTGCAGTTCTCTCCCTGGTTATGGAATTCCAATTGATACTAATATATTTGATTTTTTGCGTGAACAATTCCTGGAATATGATCTTCACGTAATATTCATACATTCAGATAATTATTACAAAAGCACAATTAGTCTGAACGAAATGGGAGCAGCGTGGGCACTAAAAAGTGCTGTCACATCAATATTGCTTCCTGGTTTTGATTTTGGAAAAATGACTGGAGTAGTGAATGATCGGTTCATTGCTATAAAACTGGACGGTAAGCAACTTGAATTGCAAGATAAGCTTAACCAATTGTACGACAAGATTGTTGGAGAATTTGGTCTTACGAAGAAAGCAGACATTATATGGCAACAAAAGAGAGACTCGTTCATTAGGGAATTACAGCAGTTGACAAATCAAGAATCTAAAAAAATATCCCTTTCAACGGAAGCTTATAAACTGTTACAGGTCGCAGCTGCCGATTCGACAGGAAATATACTAAAAATCTCAGATACATCTACTGGATTCTCCATTCAAGGTGGTTCTACACTAATGAACGAAAACGATAGTCAGCGCGAGAGTGCAAAGTGGATTGCGGCATTAGAAGAGCTAATAAAAGCAGGATATGCTGTCCAAGATGATGGAAAAGGTGAAGTATATCGTATAACGGACGCGGGGTATAAGCTAACGGAGAGATAGTTTTGAAGAAAGAAAATATCACTGTAACCTGTGATTATTGTGATGTATAGAGCAATCGATGATATCCTATCTGTTCGAATAAAAGGAGATGATGTTGATGCTTAGAATTGATAAGGCTATTCTTGATACGAATGCCGTTATATGTGAAAACATTTCCCGTCTTGGCGAGATAGATAGAGGGTTGCTTAGCCAGAATATTCTTAGTCAAGTTCGCAACTTTGTCGAATACGTAGCAATAAAGATCTTTGCTAATGGCAACGATGTAAACCCTAATGACTACAATCTCAATGTTGCAGCGTTGAAGGACATGCAGTGTCGAGGAAATTTGAGGTTCCTGTACAGATTTCATGAAATGCTTCAAAAGTCCGTATCGCATTATACCGTCGATAAAGACGGATCCGAACGACTGATGCTTAAATACTATGAGCATCTGCTCAGAATCAAACTGTATCTTAAGACGAATTATGATCTTAATGTACTGGATAATATTTCCGACTTTCCATTAGATACAGATACAGAGCTATCTGATTATTATGGAAAAATAGCAGAGAGAATTGAGAAACCGAGTACTGAGAGTTATTCGGTCACATATAATGAGCGTTATTATGTACAAAAAGTTAAACCGTTCTTCGTAAATCAAAGGATATACTATGAGGTGACATTTACAGCAGCTAATGCAAATGCGAGTAAGTTTGATCGAGTAATCGCATTCACCAAGCACGAAATCGTCGATAACTACGCAATAAGATTCTCTATCCATTCTGACGTGATTCGCATTCTTGATAAGGATATGCTCATTCTCATTATCGATGATTATGAGGTATCTATTCGCCCATGTGAATGGGATAATTTTTCTGAAATATTTGGACCGAGAGTCAGGCATAGCCCGAGTTCTAATGAATACAAAGAACTAATGCGCTTCCTTTCGACAGTGAGAATGTCTTTAACTGAGCTCGTGAGTAGCGATCAGGATTATTATGATTTTATAAAAAGCAATGTTACTG
>Ga0310695_10008022_pt1 | contig 16552 bp, 15 predicted proteins | sample RumenRJG_04DNA_FD_203882 | JGI IMG/M metagenome (GOLD analysis project Ga0310695, IMG submission 203882) | Bovine rumen microbial communities from Lethbridge, Alberta, Canada - RJG_04 (v2) (version 2) | ecosystem: Host-associated > Mammals > Digestive system > Stomach > Rumen | place: Canada...
AGTCCAAGGAGCAAGGTGAATACGACGTTATGGCTGCCCTCGTTGCCCAACAACTGCCATGGAATCTCAGCAACAATAGCCGTCACCAACAACGCTGCCATGTATCTCCCGACGTGCCGGGTATGATAATATCCCTCGATGATAAGAAAGGCAAAGATGGGAAAAGCAAAGCGGCCAATGCACCGCATCGTTTCGTAAAGCCAAGTGTCACCCATCCCCAACTGTTGGTCAAGGATGTAATAGGCGACGTGGTCGATGGTCATGGAGACCACGGCGATTACCTTCAGCGCACTGCCGCTGAGAAATCGGTAAAGCATAAGGTCGTTCTTCATTTGCTAATCGTTTCCTGGTACGACATCACGACAGCCGTGCTCAATCAGGACACCTCACAGGTGCCCTTTTTGAGACGGTTCTCGCATTCTTCAATAAGTTGTCAGGAAGTGGGGGCAAAGGACAAGTCCTTCCGATGGCAAAAAGTTTCCAGTTTTCAGCACTCGGACCCGCACAACCTTTACAGGGACATCATCCTCTTCTTGCTTCTATAAGAGGTTTGTCCCAAAATATCTTTCCATTGGCTTCGTCAGCCAACGAGTCAGCTTCTTCTTGTACAATTTCCATGAACTGCTGTTCACGCTTCTTCGACCTCCGGCCAGGTGCCTCGAACACCACCTTGCTGAAATAGGCATCGTAAGAAACAGCAAAGTCATCCTCAGAGACATGAGGGAAGAAAGAAACCGCCACCTCATACTTGATTCGCCCTTCCTCGGAAGTGGCTATCAGCATTACAGAGGCAGCGTGACGTTCAACACCGTTGAATGTACATTCAGCGGCGAAGTATTGTAGATAGACATTGACTGTAGCCATAGCTGATGATTGTTGGGATGGTTATAAGAGGTTGATGGATTCTTCCAAATCCTCACCGACTTTCTTGCTGGCTACCTCAAACTGGCTCAGAACCTCTTCCCGAAGGAGAGACAGCTTCGCCTTGACGATGGAATTGAGGGAGTAGTTCTTGCTGAAAAGCGTCTCGTCTTCAATGTCGAACTTCTTGGAAAGAAGCCCGTCGAGCGAAACATGCTGAGAGTAGTACATCAGCATACTGAGGAAGAACGGCGAGAGGACGTTTTCACCCTTTTCCATACGGAAGACCATCAGCTGCGAGGTGCCCAGTTCCTCCGCAATCTTCGTCTGTGTCATTCCCAACTTTTGACGGACCAGCTTGAAGCGCTTGCCCATCTCCTTCACGTCTATGGCTTTTGCGTAATCGTTCATATGTATTATATCAATTTTGATGCAAAAGTACACATTTTACTGGAAAAAGGAACAATTTATATGGAAAATTTATAGATGTATGTTTGTCTTTTGATTATTTAGGACTAATGATAAGATTATATTTGATTAGTTATGAAAAATGAATTATTTTTGCATGTCAAACAAACTTAAGAAGAGAAGTATGGGAGATTTTTCTAAAGGCAACGACAGAATTTTTAAGAGAATGGGCTATAAAGACCGAGGGTCTTCAAGTCTTAAAAATTCGGATGAATATGACCCTACAATTGAAAGAGCAAGGGTTAAATATCGTTATGCTACAAAGAGGTGGTTTGGAGTTAAAGGATGGTCTGTATATGAATCACTAATGGAATTCGGCGTTGCAGTAAGATATGTCAATGTAGATTTTCTGGAATGTGAATGTTACGCACCGGATCCCGAATATGACGATTGCTGTATATACTTTGTAATAACAGAAGATGAGTTAGAACGTATAGTTAAAGGAAGAAGGGACTTACATGACTTTTTAACCATGGCTGGAGTAACTTTGGTGAATTTCATCTTGATGGAGATGCCTGAAAAAATTTATGCTCTCAGTCAGTTTTATGATTTTATAGAATTGCTGGGGTTGGACGAAGACATAGAAGCTACTCCCCGAGAAGAAATAAGCATAAAAATTAAAAATGACAATAAGAGGAAATAAAAGCCATTATTTCCAATGTTATTAGTCTCTCTGTAATAATCACCTATGAAAGAGCCACCTTTATTCCTCTGCATAGGGGACAGCTGGCATTAAGTCAATTTATGGAGATTTATGGTTGGATGGGATAACCCTATAAAGATTTCCACAATGAGGGCAACGAATCCATACTTCTGGATTATATTTACACATAATCTCATAATCCTCACATCCAATTGCCATAGCAATTTGTGTTATATCTTCCAAATTAAACTCTTTGCTATTAACCCTCTCCTTTAATTGTGCATATGTCATACCTAACTTTGCACATACTTCTTTCATGGTTACACCATGTCTTTCTGCTGCCTGTTTTATATTATCAAAGATATTCATAAAAATGCTTGTCAAGATTATGTTTGATTTTTCAATGTGCAAATTTAGGATAAAAAGAAAGAAACACAAAAATAAAAGGGTTGCTTACAAAGCTGAGTACTTATTCCCAATATGGTAAAAGATATCACATACCGATATTTTTTCACACTTATTTAACCAAAAAATATCAGCATCTGATAGCTTGTTAAAGATTCATAAATGTGAAGCTGGTGTATAAGGAAAAACACAATACTTGGGTTGGTAGTCATTTAAGTGTGCAGGAAAAATAGACCCACAGACATCACGTCTACAGGTCTAATTAAATACAAAAACAGAAAAATAAAAAAATAATATGAATAAAAAACTTCTTATTCATTGTCAGCAGTCGATTTATCCCTGCCTAATCCTTTATCGAACCAAGTTGGATTTGTCTTATAAAAGTCGTATGACTTTTGTAAAGCGTCATATAATAAGGATTTAATTTGCTTTTCTCCGTCGTAGTCATGAAGTTGGCAAGAGGTTTGCAGAATATGTCCCACGGCTATTCCAATAGCACTAAGTATTTCAACCAATGGGTTTAGTTCTTTTTCTGCTTCATACATTGTATCCATAATACTCTCTTCAATCGAGAATGCGAATTGTTCTGTTCCTTTGGGAAATTGTTCCCAAAAAACGTTCTTTTTTTTGTTAATGTCTTTTTCCATAATTTTGAAGATTAAAATGACTAACTCTAATTATATTGAATCTATTCACTCTTTGACCGCCCCAGCAGCTCATTCACCATCTGTTCGACCTCTTCATTCACTCGTTTGAAGTTGCGGTTGAGCATGATTTCCTTCTCCTTCTCCGAAGCGAAGGCATAAATTTTGGGGAGATCGACGTAAAAGGATTCCTCCTGCTTAATTTTCTCCATGTCGAAGTTTGTCTTGCAGAAATATTTGGTCGTTTTGAACTCCTCCGACTCCTCGATGTTGATGCCGTCAAGGGATTTCATGTCCGTAGGAGTAAAGTCACGCGCCGCCTGACCCGCCAGCCATCCCGTCGCCATGTCTGCAATTTTGGCCGCCGGAACGAGGTAGTCCATCTTCTCTGAGATGGAAGTCGACACTTTATGGTCGTTGATGGTGATGGACTTCGAGGTCTGCTTGGCCTTGCCGAACACGTCGTTCTGCGCCCACTCCAGGGTCTCCTTGTTGCGGGCGGCACCCATGAAAATGTTGCCGCAGGTGGTAATGATTTTCTGCATACCGTTCTTGCCGTAGTCCGCTTCCAACTGAGGCAGTTCCTGGAAGCCCAACGTCACCGCCACCTTGTTGGAACGAGCCGTACCAATCAGACGGTCAATTTTGTGGAAGTAGAGCGTCGGCAACTCATCCACGATGATGGACACTGGAAGGTTGCCCTTGCTGTTCACACGAGTCACCAGACGATTCAGAATAAGGGCATTCAACGAACCGACAATCTGTTCCTTCTCTGGGTCGTTGGCAATCACGAGATACGAGGGATGCTCACGGTCTGAAATCTTCAGGTCGAAGTCATCTCCTGTAAACACCCAGTAAGCTTCAGGTGAAACCAGACGAGCCGCATTGACACGCAGCGTACCCACCATACCTTCCAACTGGTCCATCGCCTTGTTCTCCCACGCCGAATGGAAGGGAGCCATGAGCGACATAATCTTCTCGTCCTGCATAAGGATGTTGAACACGTCGCTGTAAGCACGGCCAAGGAACGACAGCACATGGGGCATGTCAGAGAACTCACCCGTGATGGTGTCCGGCTCCACCTCGTGACCTTCGTCATCCTCGTACCACGACCGCTTGATGACAATCTTCTTGTCCCTCATGTCCGTATAGCTGAAGCCATTCAAGTCCACGAACATGCCGTCATCGTCGGTCGAGATGCTGTTGGCCTTGTTGTCCACGAAGTCGAGAACCACCTTTCCTTTCTCATCGATAGCCTGGAAATCCGTCCAGTTGCGGATGACCAGCCGCAGTTTCCTTCCCTCATACTCCACATATCGCTTCAGCTTCTTACCATTCTTGAAGCCAGTGGGACGGAAGTTGATGAAGAAAAAGATGATGGCCGCGAGGAAGTTCTCCGCAGAGTTTTGGAAGAACGCCTCCGAACCACCTTTTTTCTCACCACCCTTATTGAGTGAGGAAAGCAATGTGGCCGCTGTCTCAGAAGCAGCCGCCAAATCAGGGATGTATTTTCGTTGTATAGGATTGATGCGGTTGGAATACTCCACATCGGTAAAGTTGACGATGTTGAAGGCGCAGTTCTCAGGCAGGTGGCCATACCGCTTGTTCTTGCAGTACTGGTAAAACAGGTTCTTCGCCAGCGTCGGGAACTTGTAGTCATACACCATCATAGTAAAACCCTTGGCAGAATGCTGCCTGATGAAAGGGTCGATGATGCCGAAAGACTTACCCGATCCAGGTGTACCCAGCACGATGGTCGCACGGAAGGGATTGATGATGTTGATCCATCCCTTGTGCATCTTCCTCTTATAATAGTATATCATGGGGATGTTGACCGAGTACTCGTTCTCGTTCTTCTCCTCCGACTGTTCAAACGACTCGTTCTCGAAGTTGAAGCGGTCGTCGCCCAACTTGTAGTTGTAGTACCGGGCGATGCCGTCGCCTCCTTGGTGGACGAGCATCGTACCGAGGATGGACGTGATGGCGTAAAGCACCCTGTTGGCAGGGATGCCGCCCATCATGCCGCCCCATTCGCCGATATGGAAAACCATGCAGACCACAATCATGGAGAATCCTGCGATGATGGGATAGAGCACCATCGTCCTGATGTTGAACTTCAGGCTCTTCTTCGCCTTGGTGCCGATGCAGGTCACGAAGATGAAAAGCAGCTCGAAGAACTTGCATGACAGCACGGAGTTGAAGATGCGGAAGCGTCCTATCAACTCCAGAATGAAACCCGTCACACGGTTGTCTGTCTGGATGGGCAGGTTCATCACCAGTTCAATGATGAGGAACACATAGATGCAGCTGCGGAACAAGCCGTACATCTGCTGTTGTTCTTTCGTCTCTTCTATGGGCATGGCTCAAAATATGTTTTCTTGATGCTGTTGGGGTGAATGGGGCTGCCGACAGACAAGCCGGCAGTCCCCGCTGATCAAATTACAATAATTGAACATGAATGAAGAAATCATCTGATTCTCATAACAGGCCTGACCGCTCCCGGCGAGGTCTTCACCGTGGAGGTGACGAAGCCGTTGGCCAGGCTCACGCTCAGGTAGTACATCTGCTCGCTCTCCGACGAAGAACCGTCCTGAGACGAACTGACATACTGGCTATTGGAGAAAGCGTCGCCCTCGATTATCCTCATGGCGGTTTCCACCGCACAACGGTTGGTAGACAGCGCACGCAACTCTCCAGCCGATGGCAGCACCCATCCCGACACAGGGGAAGGATAATGCAGCACCGACTCTACAGCCGGGCTGTTGATGCCAGAGGCAATGATGGCCGCAGTGTTCTCCGTGCCACATTTCGACACCGCGTCGTTTACCACGCCCGACACCGAGCTGAGCGTGTCGGAGAATTGGTGGCTACCCAGTTCCCGAAGTCCCACGACCAGTGCCGTGTCCTTGTTCACATAGAAGATGACACCTGCTGCCTGATGCTCCGAGGCATCGTAACCCATGGGCGAGATGACGGTGTTGTCGGTGAGCAGGATGCTGCCCACCCTGATACTGCTGTCATAGATGTCCGTGTGGTCATGGCAAGAGACCATGCCCATGGCTGCCAGCAGAATGGCCAGCAGACCCCGGCACGGACGATAGAACATTATAGAATTATAGAATTTCATAATCAGAATGGGATTTTGAGTCCGATAATAATGCCGTTCCTGAACGTATCGCCGTGGAAGAAGCCCACCTGGTTCTTCTGAATCACAGAGAGCTGCATCCTGTTTTGGAATACATAGTTGTATTCAAGACCGCCCTCCACGGCAAAGAAGTAGTCGCCAGTATGTGCGCCGCACTCCGGACCGATGCGGAAACGAAGCGTGGAGTTCTTGAAACGCCGCAGCAGCTTCTTGTAGAGCACGCCACCGCCCCAGTAGTAATCCTTCCAGAACGACTCGTCGCAGACATGGCCGCAGACGGGGTCTTCGTGCCATCGGTTGCCAATCTCGCCGAACAGCTCCACTGCATCGGAGTAGGACAGTTCCTTCTCGTAGCCAAAAGTGGCATTGAGGGTGCTATTGAAAAGGAACCCGGCATTCAGGTTGAAGAACCCGTCACCGTCGCCGGCACGAGCCATGGCTATGGACAGTGCCAGACATAAGGGAAATAGAAACTTTCTCATGGCTTATCTGTATATGTTGATGGTGAACGGAAGGCGATTGAGCAGACTCTCGTCAAAACTGTCGGCGTGCAGCACATCGTCATACTCTATGGGGATGTAGATGACACGCCCCGAAATCTGGTCTTCGGCAATCTCCAGCCGGAGAATCTTCTCATCAGGGAACGTCAGCTTGTCGATGACGATGACATTTCGGTAGCCCTTTTGGAAGCTCTTCGCACGGTTGAGAGAGTACACGGGAGTCAGTTCGATGGTCTGCGAGTTGGTGGCCTTCGCCTCCTTCTTGTCGGTCAGCTTGATGCGCACCTCGTCGATGTCGTACTTGATCTTCGTGCTGTTGTAGAGCGAGAAGTCAATGAAGAAATAGTCGTTGATGGCGTATATGTTGTTCACCACTGCCTTGATGCCATAACGTTGGCTATGGATGTTGTTGAACTTCTTGCCGCTGCCGAAAATGGCCCAGGCGTAGTTGGCCATCTGACTCTCCGGCATCAGCACATCGGGGTTGGAATACCGTTTCATCTCATCCAGTTGGATGGAATACACCGAGTAAGCCTTGGCTGGTCCCGAGGTGTAGATGACATCGAACTGCGCCAGATGTCGCTCACCGATGACTGTGATGGTGCCAGCCAATTCATTCTCATACATCCGTCCTGCAGGTTTGATACGGACGATGTTGTCGGCACATTGGTTGCCCACAATCTTGTCCGTAGAAATGTCCACCAGTTTGATGTTTTCCGGCATGATGACGTGGGTGGTCACCTCTTCATTCACATAGATGACGTTCTTCCTCACCGTCTTGTCAAAGATATAGGAGTCGGCCTTGTTGGCACTCCTCACATACCTTACTTTTGCCGTGTCGGGGCGAATCTCCCCGTACTTCTTCTGTGCGGAAGCCGGGACGGCCAGCGTGCCCAGCACCGCCAATGCGATTGTGATTCTATTCATGTCTTTTATGTTTTGATGATTATATGTCACTGCACTTTTCTGCACTAAACTGCACTAAACTGCACTCGATGTCACTTCATGTCACTTTATGTCACTTCGTGTCACTTTTCAAATTAAACATACCGTTTTTACACTCTTTTTACACTTTTTTTTCACCCTTTTTTCACTTTAGCACATCATGCATTTATGTATTCTTGGCGTATTTTCATACCCATGTGGTTCCCATGTGGTACCCATGTGGGTATCATATTCAATACACCTTTTTACACATTAGTACACATTTAGTACACCTGCTTTACACCTTGGTTTGCATGTTACATCATGCAAAATGTTACACCACGCAATAACTGGAATCCGTCGAACATTTCCGTAATTTTTCGAACTTTTCCGTAAACTTTCGGAATTTTTCGGATTTCTCAGTTTCCAGACAGGGCATCGGCGTTGACCAAGTAAACGATGGTGTTATATTTGATTCTTGCCTTGTTTTTCCGAATGTTGCCGGAAATGGCACTGGAGGCAGATTGGTACATGTTTTGGAGAGCCTGCAGAGCCAGGGCTTCACCGCTCAGACCATAGCCGTCGCTTTCAAAGGAGATATTGCTCTGCATGGCCTGTGCCCCTGCATCCTTCATCATGTCACGGAACGCAGACTCCGGCACATAGAACCCCTCCATCCCGTCATTGTCGAATACCGAGAGATTCACCTTGACGAACATGTCACCAATGAGGATGCTGGTAATGGTAGCCATCACACGCTGTTGTCCAAAGCCGGTGACAGTACCATATAAATAGGTGCCTTTTTTCAAGGTGGTGTTCTTGATGACCACATCATCGAGCAGCTTGAAGCGAAGCCGTGTTCCTTCATGCGCCTTGGTGGTCTTGTCAATCATCGCCTTGATGAGTGGAGCATCAGCCTGTTGCTGTTGGTCGATGGTGTTGAACTTGTCTGCATTGGGGTCGGAAACTTTCTGCACCACCTCGGCCTTTTCCTCCTCTTTTTTCTTGGAAGAAGTGCTGTCGTTCTGCAGAGCCATTGAAGCGTTCTCACCAGATGCCGAACCAGCCTTTGGTTGATTATTGGAACTGCCAGTACCAAAGACATCCTCCATCACACGCTGCCGTTCACGGCTTCGGTTTTGGATGTACTCCAACTCACGGGCATAATCATCCAGTTCATCCTGCCGGGACGTACCCCTGTTTCCGCCGAAAGAGGAACCACCCGAACCACCTGAACCACGGCCACTGTAGGAGTTGATGTGCTTGCGCGACTCGGCAAGGCTGCGCTCCAAATCTTCCAGTTCTTTCTGTTTCTGCTCCCTTTTGGCATTCTCAGCGTCTATCTGATTCAGTTCATGCTCTTGATAGCCGCTTTGCGTACTGTCCTGCTGCTCTTTCTCATCGCCGAGCGCACCGATGGCCGTATAGGCACCGTCTTCACTGAACCGCTTGCTCATCTCGTCCATCTTGTTGCCCATACCTTCGTTGCGGGCATCCGGCAATGTCATGTTGATGTTGTCGGTCACCACGCCCTCTTTCTTCTCATCGTCGTTTCCTCCGAAGAGTTGGGAGAGAGTATATCCCAAAAACACCAGTGGCAGGAAAATCACCAACGGCAGGATATACTTCGGCTGCTTGAAATTGATTTTCTTCATAGCTGTCTATTTATTATTGTTATTTTGAACTTCGTTCGAAGTTCTCTCGCCATGGCAGAATCGATGCGAGCATCATTCTGCTCATTTGGCTTATCGAGAACTTTCCAGATTTCTCACAATCATTTCCAGCTGCTTGTACTTGATGACAATCTGCACGGAATCATCGTGTGTCTTCAGAGGGATGTTCACCAAAGAGTCCAGTTCGTGCTTGATTTCTTTTCCCCTCATTGTCATTTTTTCGACTTGCGACACCTGATAGTCCTTATTCTCCTGAATGCGCCGCATTCCGTTGAACATCGGACTGACTATGGCGATGCTGTCAAACCGAGGCTCATGTTCCTCGTCACCCTCCAAGAGACAAGTCAGAACACCTGCGACAAGTGAGATGAGCAATGCCCCCATGGTGAAGGATGCTGTGCGCCCCTTGTGCTGCTCACACCATTGGTTGGCTTTACCAATCCGCTCACGCAGGCGGAATCTTTTTGTCAGTTTCCACAAGCCCAGACGCATCAGTCGGATGTGTTTCGGGTCTTTGCGCTTCGCTTCCTTTTTCTTCTTGCCAAATATCTTCATGACGCAATCCTTTTTTAGTAGTCCAAATCCTTGTTTTCCAAAGTACGCCAGTTGACGATGAGCAACCCGTGGGGATTATTCTGCGTCCTTGGCACACCTTCCAAACCACCCACCGTGACGATGGAACGTCTCATGTCCCTTGAACGCCGTTTGATGAGTTGTGTGCCATAGTAAGTGAATCTCCTTTCATGCTCGTCGAGCAGGATGGAGTCACAGATGATGGTGCAGACCGCCGAAGAGGAGATGATGTCCGAGTAAAAACCATTCTCCTCCATGGCCTGTTTCTGTTTCATCGCCGTACCGTCGGCCATATACATCGCCTTTCCCAACGTCCATTTGATGTAGTCATCATCGGGCGGCAGATTGAAGAAGTACTGGTGGAAGAGTTGGATATGCGCCTTGGCTTCCATCACGAAGTTTGCTTCCTGTTTGCTTCTCTCCGCCAAAAAGGGGATGTCCCCGTCGAGGACGTAGATTTGGTTGCGCTCGTCGGTCACCAACTTTACACAATAGAAGATGGTGAAGCCGCAGATGACTGTGCACCCGATCACCGTCACGAGGACGGTGAACAGGGCCAGCCTTGTTTTCTGTTCCAGACTTTGTATCAACATAACACACTATTTTTTCATGTGAGTGATGGGATGTGCCATGATGGTACCAGCCGTGACGGCACCTGAAGCGGCACCCGAGACGACACCAGTAGCCACGGCACCTGCAGTACTTCCTGCACTGCTGCTGACACCTCCCGGAACAAGCCACGAAGCGACTTCAGGCACGAAGCGGATGACATACGCACCCACGAGCATACCCATGGCATACATGCAGTTCGAGCCGATACCCTGAATACCCAGGGCACCAATCTGACCCCATGAGGTCACGTCACCCTCCAGCAGTTTGCTGTAGGCGGTGATATCCTCCTGAAGGTTGTAAAGCAAGATGAAATCCACATAGTACAGGCACATGTAGACTACAAATCCCCATAGGGATAGCGAGAGGTATTTGCCAATCCACTGTGCCCACGCACTGCTCCACGGAGGCACAATGGACAGTGCAAACATGATTGGCGCGAACATCGCCAATATGGTAAGGAAGATTCGCTGTGCTATCAGCATTCCGTAGTAGCTCATCTGGAAAATCAACTCGCCCACGAAGCGTATCACGTCGTTGATCCACTCAGAAATCTTGGTCTCTGCAGCCACGGCGGCACGCTGTGCATAGTTCTCGATGGTCGAGCCCAAGTTCTCCATGCTGTAGATGAGCTTGTCCCACCAGTGAGCATCCTCACCGATGGCCTCTATCTGTTTTGCTGCCTCGATGCTGTCCTGCACCTCTCGCAGCCTATCAAGGTATTCCCCTTGTTTCTCGGCCACCTTCCTTTCCAGAGCTGCCACCTCCTTGTTCTTGGCCAATGCCATCGCCTTGGTGGTGTACTCCAATGCCTTGCCTGGAGACTGGAGTGAGTTGCATATCCATGTGCTCGATGTGATACACACCGAGAGTCCCACGATGCGTAGCAGTCGCAGCACGTCAACCGCCCTGCGTCCGAGCATCATCATCCAGCACTCGTAGGAACCCATGCAGAGGGCCAGGCACAGGCCGATGACACGTGCATAGCCCACGGCATTGCCGAGGATGGCCGACTTCGGAAACGATTCCATGGCCACCAGCAGCTTGTCAAGGCTCTCGTCAATGGACGGGAGACCCATCGTGAGCAGCATATCAGTGATGGTCAATAATAGTCCTGACATCATTTCTCAATAGTCTTATGTTGAAGTTGATGAATAGTCGATATTTAATAATGCGTCTGTGCCATACCCACCAGATGTGCCACACGGCTCACCAGTTCTTCCATCTGATGCTTGGCGTCTGTATAAGCTTTCTGCCGCTTGGCGTTTTCCAACTCATAGCCAATGCCTTGCTTGTGGATGTATTCGATGTTGGTGCAGATAATCTCGTTCTGCCGAGAGAGCTGCGTGACCTGATAGTTCATCTTGCCGCCGCTCTTATACATGCAGAAGAGCAGCCCCTCCGAGATGGCATCCTGCATCCGCTCAAAATCATCCTTGAAAGTGGCGTACATCAGATCGACGTTGCGGTCAGCCGCACGAGCCACGTCCTCGTCATGCAGTTCCTTCACCATGGCCATCTCTTCCTCCACCTTCTGTTCCTTCTGACGTTGCGTCTCTTCGGAGATGATACGGGTTGGCATGATGCGTTTCACGTCGGAGTCTTCCTCCTTGAACCTGACGTGATAGCCGCTCTTGAAGCCACGCCACTGCCAGTACTTTTCAGCACCGCTGTAGCCGTTGTGCAAAAAGTAGTAATACCATTCAGGGGCGAAGTCCCATGGGCCGTTTTCCATCGACTGCCACTGCTTTTGTTTCTGCTCGTCAAATACGACGGTCTGCGCCTGAACGGTCATCGCCGCCAGGCAGCACAATATGAATAGGTGTATTTTCAATGCTTTCATTTCTGTATCTCCTTTCTGTATCACCTTATGTTAAAGCAAGGCCGGGCACTTACGCGCCCAGCCAGTTATTGATGACACCATTGGCGATTTTATCGAGCACCTCGCTGTTGAGGATGTCCCAGATATAGTCATGACCGAAACCGCCGATGGCCACGGCGCTGCACCAGAGGGAAGCGCTGTCGATGATGCCTCGCATCGTGTCGATGCGGGTCTTCAGCTCAAACACCATCTCCAGTTTCTCGTCCATCGAGGCTTTCATCACGTTCATTCCGGCTGCGGACATCGTGGCGAACATCAGCTTGATGCCCTTTATCTCACGGTCGCAAGCAAACATCGCCTCAGTGTAGTACCAGCCCACCATGGGTTTCTTCTTCACCGTCTCCACCATATTGGTGGTGAAGTCGGCGTAGTCGGTGATGAGCCGGTAGAGACTGTTGGCCGTGGAACTGAGCGCACCTGCCAGCACCACATACGAGTAGGCGTTGCTGAGCTTGCTGTCGAGCGTTGTCCGCACGTCATTGAATTTCTTTGCGCCTTTAGTGACCAGAGATTGTTCGCCGAAGCTCGTGGCGACACGTGCCATGGCATCGTCTTCCTCTGCCTTCACCAGCTTGTGCAGACTGATAAGTGCCTCGATGGTGGGAAGGTCATGAGGCAGGTCGAAGACCTCTGCACGTGCCGGTGAAAGGCAGAGTACCAAACAAACTATGAATATGATAGACTTTTTCATATGCCAAGTGTGTTCCAGTCGTTAATCAGTCCTTCCACGATGTTCTTGCCAGTGAAATAGGCAGCCCAGGATTGGGGGTCGATGGCATAGAGCACATCCGACAATCCGTTGCAGTACTGGCACATCATGGCCATGACTTCCATTTTGTATTTGATTTCCAACAGTCGCGAGTAGATCCTGTTGGCCATGGTCAGCCGCTCGTAGCGGTTGAGCAGGTTGTAGCCGTCACCGACGTTGTTCTCAACGGTGACGTCGTTGATGTTGAACGTGTGCCAACCGCACCCCTGGCAGACATGCACATGTGGCTTGTCAGGGTTGCCTGTTTCGTAGGTCTCAAACGTTGTCCCTCCGCAGCGGGGGCATTTGCTGATTGTTTGTGCCTTTTTCAGGGGGTTGTGCACCTTCCCGTTGTTAACGATGTCTATGAAGTCAGTCACAAGTCCCTCCGTTTCAGTCACCACATCGGCTATCTCCGACACACAGAGAATGTAGTTCTTGACCGGGGAGTGGTTGATGTAGTCAATCACGACGGGTACGTTCTCCATGATTTCAAGGGTGAGCTGGCAGATTTCAACATAGTATTTGGTTTCCTCGCCAAAACCGGTGATGTTCTCCATCGACAGATGGTAGAGTTCCTTGATGGTCTGCATAGCCGCCGTGTACTGCATGATTTTCTGCTGCTTGGACGACATGGAGTCGAGTCTTGCGTTGTGCTTCTCCTCAATGAGTTTCTGCGAGGCGGTGTTGGCAGACACCTGGGCTGTAGTCTTTGGGTCGAAAACCACGCGCCAGGCCGCGCCCGCCGTTGACGAGACGGCGAGCAGGACGGCCATTGCCAAAAGGCGCGTTGCAAAACAATGAAAAAAACTACATAACCTATTATCTATGAAAAACCTTAGTCTCTCCATAAGCTCATTACACATTGATGGTTGTTCACTTTCCTTGCGAAGTCGAGGTACTTGCCCACGCCGGCAGCCTTGCGGTCTTGCTCAATGAGGGCGATGGCCTTCAGCGTGTCGCCGTCGCAGTGGGCGGCATATATCTTCAGGGCTTCCTTCTCGGCACGCTCCGTGGTATAAGCCCAGTAGCACTCCGGCGGTTCCTCCACGCCATAGACATCCGACACCTGTCCCCGGCATATCCACACCTCTTTGAAGTAGGAGCGCCCCTCGTGGTTGTTCAGGGCGTTAATGGTGAATATCTGCTTCCGTTGCACATCGGTCAGCCCCATTACGGCTGCTATCTGGTCGTAGCGGTCCTTGAACTTGGACTGGTCGAGCAGAATCTTCACGTCGGAGTTGTTGATAATGGCCTCCTTGACAATCGGAGAGTCAATCACGTCGTTCAGCTCCTGTGTCACCACTCCGGCAATGCCGTGGAACTTTCGCACCGTCTTGTAGAGATATTTGATGTACTCTGCCATGGTGGGCGAAGAGATAGCCTTCCAAGCTTCCTCAATGATGAGTGCCTTACGGCCTTTCTTGATTCGCATCTTCTGCAGGAACACGTCCATGATGATGAGCACCACGATGGGGAAGAGCACGGGGTCGTCCTTGATCTTGTCAATCTCGAAGACGATGAACTTGGCGTCGAAGAGGGAGTCATCCACGTCGTTGTTGAGCGTGTGCTCCAACTCGCCGCCCTTGTAGAACTGTTCCAGGATCGCTGCGAAGTTGTCGATGTCGAAACCAATCTTCTTCTCCGTCATGATTTGTGGAATCCGTTCCAGGGCAAACTCATAGTAGGAGTTGAACGAGAGGTTGGTCACCTTCATCTTCCTCCGCTGAGTCTCCATCTTGTCAATCTTCTTCTCGATGCGCATGAGGTACTTGCCCTCAATCAGCTCGGGCATCAGTTTGATGAGCAGTTTTCCTGCCGCATCCTTCTCACCTTCGCTGGCCGCCTGGTCGGTCACCAGTTTGTGGAGTTTGTCCACTCTCCGGCTCACCCTCTCATGGTGCTCGCGCTCCTCGTCGGTGAACTCCAGTTCGTCCACGTCTTTGGGAACCTTCGTGTCGGAAGGAGCGTTCTCTTCCAGTTCGTCTATGCGGTAGTCGTCGCCGTATTTCTCTTCAAGCTTCTCCTCGTACCGCTGGAACTCGCCGTTTTTTTTGTCCTCCAGGAGCAGCCTCTCACGCAGCTTGTCGCGCTCCTCGGGAGAATATTTGTCGAAGGGATGGAAGTATTCCTCATAATACTCCACAATCGTCTGGTTGATGATCTTGTCCTCAATCTTGGTCGCGGGCTCGTTGCCTTTGAAGATGAGGAAGATGAGCGATTTGAGGAAGTTCTTCTTTTCCCCGAAGTTCTTTTCATACTCCTCGGTGGTCACCTTGAATGGGTTCATCGAGATGGGCTTGTCCTTGGAGTAGGTGATATAGGTGCCGTGAAGCGAGCTGCATATTCCTTCGTAGGAGTCACCCGTATCGACCATGACAACGTCGGTGTCTTGTTCCAAAAGCTGCCTGACGACGCTATTCATATGAAAGCTCTTCCCGCTGCCGCTTGGCCCGAGGCAAAAGAAGTTGGCATTGTCTGTCATCTTCACTTTGCCCTCCTTGCCGGTGATGTCGATGGCCACTGGCAAGCCCTGCCTGTCTGTATAGAAGGTGGTGAGCGGAGTCACCTCCGACTGCTTCAGATGCTCCTTGAAAAAGAGGCACAAAGCACAATCGGCCAGGGTCAGGAACAGGTCATAGTCCTGTGAGAAACGGTAGGCCTGTCCGGGGAACGAGCATTCAAACAGCTCGAACTGGTTGTAGGCGTTGTCCGAAGGAGCAATGCCGCACTCATAGAGTTTCGCCTCTATATAAGAGGTGACCGGCGTGAGCTTGTCGAAGGCGCAGCTGACGAGGATGTTGAAGTTGGTATGCACCAGCAGCTTTCCCTCCTTGGCTATGAGGTCGAGCACCTCGTCAATGTCAGCCTTGGCAATCTTGTTCGACGGGTCGGGCATCGAGCCGTGGCGTTTTGCCTTGGTCTGCAGTTTCCTCTGCAACCTTCTCTGCTGCGGAATCTGAATCACCTGGTTATAGACGATGCAGTCCGCATCGGGGACGGAGGCGAGGAATGCAAGCAGGTCGGTGGCTATCTGGAAGCCGTTGACCGACACGGGCTGGAAGGGTCTGACGAACGTGGGCAGGTTGATCACGTCCACATCCACGAGATTGACCGATTTCAGTATTCGGTCGCCCAGGTTCAGGTACTCGTCGCCGCTCTTGAAGTTGCGCATTGCAAACGGCCCCTTTTTGAACTGGAAGGCCATGAAGCGGTGCAGGTACTCGTCCACCTCCTGACGGCTCAGCTTGTGATGCCGGATGCCTCGCTCGGCAAGTATGTCCACTACCTTGCTCACCTTCACATGGAAGTCGAGCCACAGCTTCGGGTCATACTTGACGAACGTGCTGCGCGGTGCCTCCTGCGTGATGGTGAGGTAGGTCTTGATTTCCGTATAAGGCCTCCCTTCGTAGTATCGGAAGTAGGCCTGCGAGAGGAACGCCATGTCTGGCGTGATGTCGTGGTGGTAACGCTGTC
>Ga0310695_10008025_pt1 | contig 16546 bp, 18 predicted proteins | sample RumenRJG_04DNA_FD_203882 | JGI IMG/M metagenome (GOLD analysis project Ga0310695, IMG submission 203882) | Bovine rumen microbial communities from Lethbridge, Alberta, Canada - RJG_04 (v2) (version 2) | ecosystem: Host-associated > Mammals > Digestive system > Stomach > Rumen | place: Canada...
TAAAAGACCGGCGGTTTCAACAGCAAAACTTGATTTTAAGGATGAATAATCATGGCAGTGAAAGTAATTACCGGTGTTAACACCAGATGGTCATACGCCAACGTATGGGAACCCAAGGCTATTGAAGGCGGCAAGCCGAAGTTCAGCGTATCTCTCATCATTCCGAAGTCCGATACCGTAACCGTGGGCAAGATCAGGGCCGCCATTGAGGAGGCCTACCGCGAAGGCCAGTCCAAGCTCAAGGGCAACGCCAAGTCCGTGCCGGCTCTCAGCACCCTGAGAACCCCGCTGCGGGATGGCGATCTGGAGCGTCCGGATGATGAGGCCTACGCCAATGCGTACTTCGTGAATGCCAACTCCGCCACCGCCCCCGGAGTGGTGGATGCGAACCGTAACGAAATCCTGGACAAGTCCGAGGTTTACTCCGGGGTGTACGGGAGAGCCAGCATCACCTTCTATGCCTTCAACGCCAACGGTAACCGGGGCATCGCCTGCGGGCTTAACAATCTGCAGAAGATCCGGGACGGCGAACCTCTGGGCGGCAGAGCCAGCGCCGAGAGCGACTTTGCCACCGCAGACGATGAAGAAGATTTTCTGGGATAGCACATGGACGCATCGGAAATCTTCATGGCGGGGTTCTTCTCCGGAGTGTTCAGCGGAATCACCGCGGCCTTTGTCTTTGAGTTCACGACCTATCTGATCTCAAGGCTGCGGCGCAGACTGAAGTACTTCCGCTAACCGGCATTTAACTTTGTGTACGAGGGCGGCGGCTTCGACTTCCGCCCTTTTTTGTGAGGCATTGAAATGAAATCGATTTGTCTTGATTTGGAAACTTATTCCAGCGTGGATATCGGTAAAAGCGGGGTATACCGCTACTCAGAATCACCTAATTTTGAAATACTGCTCTTCGCCTGCAGCGTAGATGGGAAACCGGTGCAGGTTTACGATCTGGCATGCGGGGAGAAAGTGCCGGATGAGATTCTTAAGGCGCTTACCGACGAGAAGGTCATCAAACACAGCTACAACGCTTCCTTTGAGAGAATCTGTCTCTCCCGGTATCTCGGACTTCCTTCAGGCACCTATCTCAGCCCGGAAGGCTGGCGCTGCGACATGGTGTGGGCGGCGACTCTGGGACTCCCGCAGTCCCTTGAAGGCGTTGGCGCGGTGCTGGGGCTTGAGAAGCAGAAGCTCACCGAGGGCAAGGATCTCATCCGCTACTTCTGTAAGCCCTGTGCTCCGACACAGAGTAACGGCGGCAGAACCCGCAATCTCCCCCATCATGCTCCAGACAAATGGGAAACATTCAAAAGCTATAACCGCCGGGATGTTGAGACCGAAATGGAAATACAGCATCGTCTCTCCAGGTATCCAGTACCGGACTTTATCTGGGAGGAATACATCATCGATCAGCAGATAAACGACCGCGGGGTCCTCGTTGACATGGATCTGGTGCGTCAGGCGATTTACATGGATGCCCGCTCACGGGAAGAACTCATCACAGCCATGAAGGAGTTTACTCAGCTTGAGAACCCCAACTCCGTGCAGCAGATGAAGGAATGGCTTGCCGAAAACGGACTCATGACAGAATCCCTTGATAAGAAAGCTGTAGCAGAACTCATGAAAAGCGCTCCACCGGAGCTCTGCCGGGTGCTCTCGTTACGGCAGCAGCTTGCCAAATCCGCCGTCAAGAAATATCAGGCCATGCAGAATGCTGTATGCGCTGATAACCGCGCCAGGGGACTCTTCCGTTTCTACGGGGCCAATCGTACCGGGAGGTTTTGTCTTACTGGAGACCACGAGATTTTGACTGACAGTGGATGGAAACGGTTAGATGAGTGGAAAGGAGGAAGAATTGCCTGCTGGAACCCAATTGCTGAAGCTGTATCTTTTCAAGATTCAGAACAGGTCAGTTTTCCATACTCGGGAAAAATGTACACCTACACAGACGTGAGAATCGATCAGTGCAGCACACCTGATCACAGAATGTGGGCAAAGAAAAAATATTGGGGATCATGGCAAAACATAACAGTGGAAGAGATGGCTGGTTTCTCTAGACCTGTAATACCGCTAACAGGGTTCAGATACAGGAGAGATTGTTGCGATCCGAACTGGTTGCGTGTGTTAATTATGACACAGGCCGACGGAACATATACCGCTGATGGCAGTGTCAGATATAACTTCAAAAAGCAGCGAAAAATAGAAAGGTGCAAAATGCTTCTTCGCAGAGCTGAAATACCCTTTATGTACAGTGAATTCAAAAACGGAGTGGTATCGATAACAGTTCCCGCCAGAGCCGTGCCTTTGTGGCTGAGAGAATTCAGGACAAAAACCTTTGGCTATTGGCTGTTAGACGAAAACGCTGAATTGATTTTTGATGAACTTCCTAACTGGGATGGCTCTCGCCCCGCGCCGAATAGCATCCAATACACGACAGTGAATAGACAAAATGCCGATCTTGTTCAGGCCTTAGCTCATATGAGCGGAAGATGCTGCAGTATGAAAATTAAATACCGCGACAAGAATAAATACCCCAATTGGAGCGATGCGTATGTACTAAATATTTGGCTCACTCCTGGGAATAATCACATAATCGCGAATAAGCCGTTGATATCTGATTTTAACGGAACAGTGTACTGTGCTGTAACACAAACTGGCTACTTCCTGGTCAGAAGAAATGGCAAAGTATGGGTTACCGGTAATTCCAGCAAAATCGTGCAACTTCAGAATCTGGCGAGAAACAGCATGTCTGATCTCGACCAGGCCCGGGCTCTAGTCCGTTCCGGGGATTACGATGCGGTCTCCATGCTTTATGAGGATGTGCCGGATACATTGTCTCAGCTCGTGCGCACGGCCTTTATCCCACCAAGGGGAAAGCTCTTTTATGTGGCGGACTTTTCTGCCATTGAGGCCCGGGTGATTGCCTGGCTTGCCGGGGAGAAATGGCGGTCTGATGTATTCCGAAAAGGCGGGGATATCTATTGCGCCAGCGCCAGTCAGATGTTCAAGATTCCCGTGGAAAAACATGGTGTTAACGGGCATCTGAGACAGAAAGGCAAGATAGCGGAACTCGCCCTAGGTTACGGGGGCGGAACCGGCGCTTTAACAGCCATGGGAGCCCTCGAAATGGGGCTTAAGGAGGAAGAACTGCAGCCCCTGGTTACAGCCTGGCGAAGCTCCAATCCCAATATCGTGAAGTTCTGGTGGGCGGTGGATAATGCCGTAATGACAGCCATCACTGAACGTACCTCCGCTGAAACCCACGGGCTTAAATTTGCGCGCAAAAGCGGGATGCTGTTTATCACCCTCCCCTCCGGCAGAAAGCTCGCCTATGTGAAGCCCCGCATCGGCATGAACCAATTCGGCGGGGAGAGTGTTACCTACGAAGGAGTGGGAACCGCCAAAAGGTGGGAACGCATTGAAAGCTACGGCCCCAAGTTCGTGGAGAACATCGTCCAGGCCATCTCAAGAGACATTCTCTGCTATGCCATGCAGACGCTCCGGCACTGCAGCATCGTGATGCACATACATGACGAGCTGGTTATTGAAGCAGACCCGCGGGTAAGTCTGGAGACATTGTGCGAACAGATGGGACGTACACCGCCCTGGGCGAAAGGTCTAATCCTGCAAGCTGCGGGGTACGTTACAGGGTTCTACAAAAAGGATTGAGTCAGTCGGCAGCTTGGTCGGTCTTTTGCTGGTCAAGTTGCTTTTGGCGCTTCTTTTTTTATGGTGCAACAAAGATTTCTGGCAGTAGCAAAAACCCCAAAAAGAAACGCTGATGCTAACAGCCCCAAAATGTAACCCCACCCTCTCTTCTGACCACACTTGAACGGTAACAAATACCAGAATTATCGCAATAGACAGGCAGCAAAACCGACTAATTCAACTTGAAAATCAATTTCATCTACTCGACACCAGTTTTCTCCAAAGAGTATTTTCTGGCGTTGCTTTTCTTCCTTGCGTATTCTTAACTGAAAAATTTTGATGCTAAATGAAAGATTAAAAAACACATTATTGTCGGCAATAAAAACAGCAGCGCAAAGCATCCACTGCTCTTGTTCTTCTCCTTCTCCGTCTCCTTATGTATTCCATTTTTGCGCCTGTATTCATCCCATTTTCTCTCAGCCTCAAATTTCTTCTGGAATTCTGAAGTACTGGATATAAACTGAGCTTTTAACGATGTCTGTTTGCTATTACAAATACGGTGATAGAACACAGATTCCAGGTAATCCTTATATCTGTTGCAATCAAGCCAATCTATTCGGCCGCACCTGAACTGATACAGAAAATTGGCAATATGGGCATCGGTGTTGTTTGGGTCGATGTTCAAGATCTGCTCGATAATGACATGAGCCTCATCAAAGCGTTTTTCCTCCAGAAACTGGAAGCATCTCACCAGGGCTGTCTGAATATCAACAAGGTTATTATCCAAGAATATTAGTCTTGCATTGGTTGCATTATCAATCATAGAAAATACCTTTTCTACAGAATTAATTGGAGCTCCGGGCGGCACATTATTACTCCCCGCAGTTTCCACTCCGGTGACCATAAGCCCTACAACTTGTTTTGTTATCCTGTTGTCATAGCTCTGAAGAAACTCAATGGCCTGATCATATGCTTCTTCCTGAAAATCAACTGACTGCCCCGTGCTATGCTGGTATGCCAGAAAAACGGTGTATATCTGCATGTATTGGTCACGAGTGAAAATATTCTGGTAATAGAGTCCCGCCGCAGCCGATCTTCTGGCATAGGCATATGCCATCTGAATCATAGGCGGAACATTCGGAATTTTTAAATCTCCCAGGTCATCGCTTGCTTCTGCGAATACACCATAAGCATTCCTATGTGTTTTGGAAACATAATGAATGAGACGACTCGTAACCATGGTATCTCCTAAATTTAATAAGCAATTCCGGTGTACATTGGTCACCTTTCCAACAAACGCTGTAGCCGGGCTGATCCTCTTCTGAAAAATGCCGTGGTTTTCACAAATCAAGCTACTTTTTACACCTCTTTTTCTTTTTGAAATAAAGCTTAACAGCAAAATATAAAACCATAAAAAGCGAGGAAACTAGAACTGTTAAACAGAGATCCCGAGGAACTTCACAATCAAAAACAAGATAATATGTCCCCCCTAACGCAAAAAACGAGAATACTCCTACCCAAATCTGTAAACTTTCCTCTTCTTTGCGATCTAATTCCTCATCTTCTTCAAGTTGCTTTTCACGCCTCTTTTTTAGTTTTCTAGCATCAAACATTAAAGCAACAACAACAACGGCAAGAGGCATAACAATTATTGAAGAGATCTCAAGAGACCTGATGTAACGTATAACTACTGTCATTGTAAAAAATACTACCCAAAAAATCTCGAAATAAAACCGCTCCTGTACCTGTAGCTTTTCCTCTTCGTTTTTACGCTTTTCATTCGCCATTTTTATTTCGGTCTCGACCATTTGAAGTTCCGAAATAAGGGATATAAACCGATCTCTTAACGGTGTCTGTTTGCTAACGAAAATGCGGTTGCAGAACTCAGATTCTCGGTAATCGTAATATCTGCGATGATCAAGCCGATCTATTCTGTCGCATTTGAACTGATACAGAAAATTGGCAATATGAGCATCAGTATTATTGGGGTCAATGTTTAAAACCTGCTCAATAATGACATGAGCCTCCTTGAATCTTCTTTCTTCTAGAAACTGAAAGCATCTGTCCAAAGCTGTCTGAATATCAATCTGGTTATTCTCAAAATACACACATCTTGTAACCATCTCATTAACCTTATTTTTGGACATAAGATAACCGTCTTTCTCCCTATACGCTTCTATCACCCTACCAACAAACACCAATGTCTAGTTAATAATCTTCTGAAAAATGACCACTCTTTCACAAATCAGACAACGATACTCATTTGCCTCCCCTTCAATTCGCTCATTTCTTAACCACTCAGAAATTTTTTTCAAAATATTTCCGCTCAAAACCGCCCCTCACGTCCAGTAGATAGTAGGAGCACCGAAAAAAGCTCCGTTTTTATCAACAATTTTCATTGGAGTTTTTATGTTTGAAATTAAAGAAAAACAGAAAGTTCTGCCGGACGGAACCGAGATCACCACCTTTACCCGTGAGGTTGCCAGTGCCAACACCATCGAAGTGGAAGTCGGCACCACCGGCTTTAAGGGTGGCAACGCCAGCTGCGGAGGCCGCACCTACATCCGCATCAAGGATCTTGGCGGTACTGACATGTTCGTGAAGAGATTCCGCGCCGAGAACGGCAATACCGCCGAATTCGAGGTGTACCTGGGCGGCGACTGCGAGCTTGAGACCATGCTTCGGGCTTTGAAGTTCGTTGTCAGGGTTCTGGAGGAAGAATCAAAGGAGGTTGTGGACTAATGACCTGTTTAAATTCGCCATTTAAAGGAAGAGATGAAATGAAAGAGGCGATGCTTAATGGGCTCGCCAGCATTTTAACCATTGATGAATACAAGAAGCTGTCTCATCTTTTTGCCACTATGCCGGATTCTGAATTTGATCAAATTGCGGCTGAGTGTGTGGAGCGGGTTAAGCGTGAAGGTGTTTCTTATAAGGAGCTCGTGCAGAAGAGAGCCGCATTCAATAAGAAAAGAAATGTTACTTTTGAAAATTCTGCTCTTAACTGCATTTCAATGCACCCTTTAAGTGATGACATTCGTGATGAAGTATGGCGGGATATTTCTCAAAGCCGTCCTACTGACCGTATTCATCTTAATTCCAAAGACGATGAGGCTATATCCAGGTTCTGGAAACAGTTCTGCTCTCAGGAAATGCTTGATAAGGGATGTATCCCATCAGATCTCTTTTTTTCGGGAAATGTACCGCTTCTTGACTGCGAAATAACAGTAGATGAAAGAGATAAACCATTCGGTCAGCTTGTTACCTATCGCATTGTCATATACCCGGATTATATAGAGCGTATTAAGAATAGCGGGGATGAGCCCGCAGACGTTGGTGCCGTAGTAATAGAGTTTATGGGTCATAAATTCTTTATACCGATTCTCGTGTTTTCCGGTATTGACCATGTGCTCATGTCAAATTGCGGCGTAATTGGCAATTACAGTAATGCAGAAGTAAGAAGTCGCATGGAGAGGATTCCGGTACAGGAGTTTGTTTCTGCCGGATATGAATGTCTTACCACCTGGTACGGTATTCAGCTGGCACTGCTCCACCCTACTGTTAAGGAGGTATTCAGTCACCCTAAAATCGAGCCGGTAATGGACACCAAGCCACGTAAAGGTGGAAAGAAAAGACGTGTTGTTCGTTACATAAAAAAGCACGTCATTACTGCTGAAGACTTGGAACAGACCTCTTTCAGGAGCAAGAGCGGTTTTACTCGCCATACCCCAATCTGGTACGTCATCGGTCACTGGCGTCATTACAGCGATGGCAGAAAAGTGTTCGTAAAGCCTTACTGGAAAGGCGAAATGAGGCAACTCCGAATGGATCTTGATGGTCGTGAAAGGGAAATTGTTATCGAAGAAGGAGGAATTTAATGAAAAAACCAATATTTACCCTATATTTTGCCAACTGCAGAGGGAATGAAACCAACTGTCTGTATCCGCACAAAATCGATGTTGTTGATCGGGAATCCCTTATCAAGGCTGTAAGCCGTGACTATGTGTGCGCAAAGTACAAGAACAGCTACCGAGGCTGTGACAACTTCGAGGAGGCCAACTGCTGCGGCACTGACGTGGACAACGATCATTCTGAAGATCCGAAGGACTGGATTACTCCGGCAGACCTTTCCAAAGCACTCACCGATGTTTCTTTCTGGATCCACTATAGCAGACATCATATGCAGGTCAAGGGTGGCAAGTCCGCACGCCCGAGATTCCATGCAGGGTTCCTCATAGATCCGATTACGGACAGAAAGAACTACGACAGTCTGATGACCAGACTGCATAACTACCTCCCTTTTTTTGACCGCGCAGCTAAAGACGCAGCACGATTCTTTTATGGAACTGAAAATCCGCAGGTGGAATTCTTTCCCGGTACTAAGACCCTGAATCAGTTTCTTGACGAAGTAGACGATGAGTTTGATGCCGATATGCCCCAGGGCAGTTACGGCAAAAAGATCGTCATAGAGGAAGGTAGACGCAATGCCACTATGAGCCGTTTTGCCGGAAAGCTCGTCAAGCGATACGGCTCTACCGAGGAAGCCTTCAAGATTTTCATGGAAGAAGCCAACAGATGTACCCCTCCTCTCACCGACGAGGAACTAGGCAAAATCTGGGCAAGCGCACAGCGTTTCGCCAAAAAGATTCAGGGGCAACCGGGGTATGTTCCACCAGAGAAGTATCAGCCGGAAAACACTCTGCAGCCTTCAGATTATTCCGATGTGGGACAGGCCAAGGTGCTGGCAAGGGACTGTGCCAATGAACTCGCATTCAGCCCCGGTACTGACTTTATAGTCTATGAAACCAATCGCTGGGTAGAGTCCAAATCAAAAGCCATGGGCGTCATGCTGAATTTCCTTGATCGCCAGCTTACCGAAGCCAGGGAGAAGTTTGCTATCGCCGAGCAGGAACTCATCAAAAGCGGAGTGCCAGAGGAAGCCATCACTGCAGGGAAAAAGACTCTTCAGAAAGCTCTTAAAACCGATGAACAGATGGACGCTTATCTGAAATTCAACAATGCCATTACATACCGGAGCTTTGCCTGTCAGCGAAGAGATATCAAATATGTCAACGGTGCTTTAACAGCGGTTAAGCCATTGGTGGAGGTTTCCATCAGTGCTATCGACTGTCATCCGTTTCTGCTGAATTGCCCGGACGGTACCTATGACCTTACCAAGGGTCTGGCCGGCCGCAGAGATCACGATCCGGCTGATCTTATCACCCAGATAACAGCTTATGCTCCCGGGGATAAAGGCAAAGATCTGTGGCTCGACTTTGTGGACAGAGTGTGCGAAAGCAATCAGGAAAAAATCGAATATCTGCACCGCGGGTCAGGGCTTTGCCTTATCGGTGAAGTATTCCAGGAAGGAATTTTCATTTCCTTCGGTGTAGGGCGCAATGGTAAATCCACATGGTGGAATTCGGTTGGCGGAGCTATGGGATCCTATGCCGGAGTTATTTCTGCAGACATTCTGACTGCCGAGTGTCGCAGAAATGTTAAGCCGGAGCTGGCAGAACTGAAAGGCAAACGCTTCCTGCTTGCCTCGGAACTTGAAGAAGGCAGAAGGATGTCAACCTCTCTGGTGAAACAGCTGTCGTCCACTGACGAGATTGAGGGAGAGAAGAAATACAAGGATCCCTTCAAGTTCAAGCCGAGCCACACCCTCGTTCTGTGTACCAACCATCTGCCGAAGGTGGGAGCCATGGATGACGGTATCTGGCGACGACTGATCGTGATCCCTTTTACCGCCAAGTTTGAAGGTAATGGTGAAATCAAGAACTACTCGAAGTATCTGCTGGATAACGCCGGTCCCTACATCATGAAATGGCTGATTGAAGGCGCCGAGAAAGTCATCAAAGACAAATTCATTCTCACCCCTCCTGCCTGTGTTCGTGAGGCTGTTGACAGGTATAAGGCGGATAACGACTGGATGAGCCACTTTCTCGATGACTGCTGTGACGTCGGCAAGGAACTCGAGGAGAAGTCGGGAGAACTGTATACCGAGTATCGAGCTTATTGTGTCAGAACCGGTGAGTTCGTCAGGAGTACGACTGAGTTCTACAAGTGCATGGAGGAGCGAGGTTTTGTCCGTCACAAACGTAAAAACGGCACGTATCTATGCGGACTTAAACTCGCTGTTCAGGATTTTTAAGCATGTACGGTGGTGGTCATGCCAGTTTTTCATCATGACTAATCTGTACGCAAAATACACAAATATTGTTCATTAATTATACAAGGTGGAGGTCGTGGAACTCTTCTAATAAAAACTAGTATAGGGCGAAAAATTGGTTAAAAAATAACCTATTAATAAGCCTATAGGGAGTTTAATGCAACAACCTCCACGACCTCCACCTTTTAAGGATTTTCAATATGAATTTTTATAACTGGATGATGAAAAATCATCGTGATGAAAATACCCCCGCCGGGGATTTGGCAGCTGACATGGAGCTTGACAAGGAGTCATTTCCAAGGAACGGCACCGGCAAGTTTGATGGATGGCACAGGATTATCCGTGAGTATCTGGTTCAGCAGGATGTCTGCGATGAATGCCTTGAGGTCTTTGAAGAATGCTGGAAGGAGTACGTGGAATGCGAGAAAAGCAGATTGAACAGAAACTCACGCTGATGGTTAAGGCCAAAGGTGGCATAGCACCGAAGTTCGTGTCCCCCTCCTTTGCCGGAATGCCGGATCGTCTGGTGCTGTTACCCGGAGGTGTATTTGCCTTTGCCGAACTTAAGGCCCCAGGCATGAAGCCAAGAGCACTGCAGGTAGCAAGGCATGAGATGTTAAGGCGGTTGGGTTTCAGAGTGTACGTGATTGACGGAATTGAACAGATAGGAGGAATGCTGAATGAGATTACCGGATAAAACCAGTCTTCACGACTACCAGAGCTTTAGCGTGAAGTTCATCGAGGATCATCCCTGTTCTGCTGTATTCCTGTCATGCGGTATGGGCAAAAGCATTATCTCCCTGACTGCCATTGCAGATTTGTTGTTTGATTCCTTCGAGATCAGCAAAGCATTGATCATTGGTCCTCTCCGGGTGGCAAAAGTGAGCTGGCCGATGGAAATCAGCAAGTGGGAGCATCTCAAGCACCTCACCTATGCCGTGGCTGTCGGTACTCTGGCAGAACGCAAAGCGGCTCTTGCAAAGAATGCCGACATCACCATCATCAACCGGGAAAACGTACAGTGGCTTGTCGAGAGCGGTAATTTTGACTACGACATGGTGGTTATCGATGAACTGTCTTCCTTCAAGAACCACTCCGCCAAACGCTTCAAAGCTCTGATGAAGGTACGTCCTAAGGTTAAGCGCATCGTAGGTCTTACCGGCACACCGTCATCAAACGGTCTGATGGACTTATGGTCTGAGTTCCGATTGCTTGATATGGGCGAACGCCTGGGAAAGTTCATCACGAGATACAGGGAATGCTACTTCATGCCCGACAAGAGGAACGCCCAGCAGGTGTTTTCCTACAAACCGAGGGAAGGAGCTGAAGAGGAAATCTACCGCCGCATCTCGGATATCACCATATCCATGAAATGTACCGACCACCTCTCAATGCCTGAACTGATTTCAACCCAGTACGAGGTGGTGCTGTCAGATGATGAACGAAAGCAGTACGAGAGGCTTAAGTCTGAGCTGGTGATGACTCTTTCCGATGAGGAAATCACCGTTCCCAACGCAGCAGCCCTCACCAATAAACTCAGTCAGCTTGCCAACGGTGCAATTTACGACGATACCAAAAACATCGTGGAATTCCATGATCGCAAGCTTGATGCCCTGGAAGACATCATCGAGTCAGCCAACGGCAATCCCCTTCTTGTGGCCTACTGGTTTAAGCACGACCTAGAAAGGATCAGAAAAAGGTTTGATGTCCGGGAGATTAAAACCTCTAAAGACATCATCGACTGGAATGCCGGAAAGATCCCGGTGGCTTTAATTCACCCGGCGTCAGCAGGTCACGGCTTAAACCTTCAGTCCGGCGGTTCGACTCTGGTGTGGTTCGGTCTTACCTGGTCGCTGGAGCTGTATCAGCAGACCAATGCCAGACTGTGGCGTCAGGGACAGTCAGCAGGAACCGTGGTGATCCAGCACATCATCGCCAAAGGAACCATTGATGAGCGAGTGCTTAAGGCATTATCGAAAAAGGAATTAACACAGAACGCATTGATTGATGCGGTTAAAGCAGATTTAGGAGGAAACGTATGAACGCAAAAGACTTTTTGATGAGAGGCATTAACCTGGAACGCAGGGTTAATACAATCAAGGATCAGATTGAGCATTACAAGTCTCTGGTAAACAACTGCACCGTGACCTATTCTGATTCACCAAAGAGTACGGCTTCGAACTACAAGCTTGAGGAATGTACCCAGAAGATTATGGATCTGCAGGCAGAACTCTGTGAGGCGATGGCTGATCTTGTTGATGTTACCTGTGAGATATCCCGGGCAATCCAGAAGATTGAGAACTACGACTATCAGGATCTGCTGGTGAAACGGTACGTTTTGGGTCAATCGTGGGAGAAGATTGCTGACGATATGAATTACGGAATAAGAAACGTACATCGACTGCATGGCGAGGCTTTAAGAGAATTAAAAATATTTTCCTGAGTGCACTAAAATGCATAGTAATGCACTAACTTCTTAGGTTATTATTATAATCACGAGAAACACAGAGCTTCGAGGCTGACCGCCCCGGAGCTTTTTTTATGCCCGGAGAAAACCATGCCAAGAAAACCTAAAAGACCATGTTCCTTCCCGGGATGCCCGAGGCTCACTGACGGAAGGTTCTGCGAGGAGCATGCAAAGGAAGAGGCGAGACGCTACGAGAAGTATCAGCGAGATCCGGAGGCAAGGAAACGCTACGGTAAAGCATGGACAGTCATCAGAAAGTCCTACGCTTCTGAACATCCTTTCTGCGAGGTCTGCCTTTCTGAAGGAAGATATACACCGACCGAGGCAGTCCACCACATAAAACCGCTATCTCAGGGCGGAACTCACGACATCAGCAACCTAAAAGCTGTATGCAAAGCCTGTCATGCCAGAATTCATGGCGAAATGGGCGACAGATGGAGCAGAAAAGTAAAGGATTACGCTTCCCAAAAGTGATGAATATCGCGCTTTAGGCCCCCAGGGGCGGTCAAAATCGCTCAAATTTCCATCAAAAAGCTTCGGGCCCTTGCCTCCACGCGCAAAACCGCAATTTCAAAGAGGGGTATAGCCCCGGCCCGGCGGCGTTCAGCCCCCGTGATCTCGGCATTCAGCCCGGCTTCTGACCGGGGATTAATTCAAACAGCAGGAAGTTCAAATGGCCAAAGACGGAACCAGCCGCGGCGGAGCCCGTGTCGGCGCGGGAAGAAAGCCCAAGGCTCTCCAGGAGAAGCTCCTCGAGGGCAATCTGGGACACCGCGACATAACGAAAATCGACATCCCGGACATCGCACCCGATGAAGGAGAAGAACCGGAGGGAGCCGACATCCCCCGCCCGGACGAATATCTCTCGGCGCTTCAGCGTGACGGAAAGCCCCTCGGCGCCGCGGAAACCTACACCAAAACCTACCGGTGGCTTGCCCGCCTCGGCTGCGACCAGCTGGTGAGCTCGGAACTGGTGGAACAGTACGCCGTGGCATTTGCCCGGTGGAAGCAATGCGAACAGGCGGTCACGAAGTTCGGACTCTGCGGCAAGCACCCCACTGTCGTTTCCTCCATCGTGCAGAGTCCCTTTGTGGCCATGAGCCATAACTACCAGAAACAGACCAGCCAGCTCTGGTTTCAGATCTACAGCATCGTGAAGGAAAACTGCTCGGGTGACGCGTCGGGAACGGCGAACCCCGCCGATGACATGATGGAGCGGCTCCTCCGCTCAAGGAAGAACTAGGAAACCCCATGAAAACAACTACGGAATTTCAGCTGGTCAGCGTGGATAAGCTGATCCCCTATGTGAATAACGCAAGAACCCATTCCCCGGAGCAGATCACCAAACTGCGATCCTCTCTCCGGGAATTCGGCTTCGTGAACCCGGTGATCGTGGACAGAGACTTTAACGTTCTGGCCGGGCATGGGCGCATTCAGGCCGCCAAGGCTGAAGGGATTCCCGAGGTGCCGTGCGTCTTTGCCGACCACCTCACCGAGGCACAGAAGAAGGCGTACATTCTGGCGGATAACCGCATGGCCCTGGATGCCGGCTGGGATGAAGAGCTCTTAGCCGTGGAGATGCAGGAACTGCAGGATTTGGGTTTTGACCTCTCCATGACGGGGTTTTCCGAAGATGAGCTTGCAGAGCTCTTTGCCTCCGATGCCGAGGGCGAAGAGGATGACTTCGATGTGGAGGCCGAGCTCCAGAAACCCTGCTTCTCCAAAACCGGGGACGTCTGGCATCTCGGGAGACACACCGTGATCTGCGGGGATTCCACTTTGCCGGAAACCTACCAGAATCTGCTCGGGGATGTGAAGGTAAACCTGGTCTGCACCGATGCCCCGTACTTCGTTGATTTGCAGAATGCCTCCGGGAAGATCCGGAACGACAATCTTGATGACAAATCAGCCTATGAGTTTCTGATGAAGGTCTTCGCCAACTTCAAAAACAGCATGGCCAAAGATGCCTCCTTCTACGAGTTCTACGCCACCTCCAAATCCCGCATTTTCTACGATGCCTTTGAGGACGCGGGCTTTAAAGTGGGCGCCGGGCTGATTTGGAAGAAGCCGCGGTTTCCGCTTTCCCGCACCGACTGGAAATACAACATGGAGCCCATCATCTACGGCTGGCGGAAGGACGGCACCCACAAGTGGTACGGCGACCAGAAGCAGACCGTAGTGTTTGAGTTTGACGGCATCAGGAATTCCAAGGAAGACGGCTTCGGCCACCCTAGCAGCAAGCCGGTGCCGCTCATAGCCTACCTCGTTAAGCTTTCCACCCAGACCAACGGCATCGTCCTTGACAGCTTTCTGGGATCGGCATCAACGCTTATTGCCTGCGAGCAGACGGAACGTATCTGCTACGGCGCGGAGATCGAGCCCAAGTTCGTGGACGTAGCGGTGAAAAGATACATCCGGCAGAGGAACGGCTGCACTGATGATGTATTCGTGATCCGGGACGGTGTGAAATTAAATTACGCCGATGTGGCAATTCCGGAAGAAGCGGCTCCGGAACCGGCGGCACAGCCCTGAGTTCCCCGGTTTTCCGCTATCTGTCACTATTCTGAAAAGAATACCGAAAAACACTAAATATAGTTGCAGAGATCGCTCTTATTGACTTGATATAGTGTTTTGACAGAGCAAATATGTCCCTAACGAAAACGAACACCAACACGGAGACATAACGATGAAAATCGAATTTAACCTCAAGGGCGCCGAGCGCAAAGAGCTGGTTAAGGCCATCTCACGGATCACCGGAATCAAGGCTGAGTATCAGGGCATGCCCACCGCCAATTTTGTGATCGGCGAGTTCACGGTAACCCGGGACGGAGCTCTGGTTTACGACGACAAGGTTGATGCCGGCGATCTTCTGAACGATCTGGCCGAAGCCGGCTTTGAAGGAATTCCCGATAAGACCGAGGACAAGAAGTCGGAACCGAAGATCCTTGCCATTGAAATCCCTGCCGACAAGGTCTGCCCCGAAAAACTGCAGAAGCTCCTTGACGCCAAGGGGTGGCTGATCCGGAAGGCCCTCGGGACGGAGAACCTTGTTTTTGAAGTCCATGAAGACCGGGTTTCCTTCCCGTGGTTCATCGAGCCGGATGCCGACCACGCCCAAGCCTACACCCAGTTCATCTCCGCCCTCTGCAAGATGAGCATCGAGCAGAAACGCATAACGGCAAAGGCCCGGGAGGTGGCCAACGAGAAGTACGCCTTCCGGTGTTTTCTGCTCCGCCTCGGCTTTATCGGGGATGAGTACAGACTGAGCCGGAAACTTTTGCTGGCGAACCTTGACGGGAGTTCCGCCTTCAAGACGGTGAAGGAAAGCCGCCCCGCCGCATCAGCAGAAACCCCCGAATCAGCCGAACTCCCTGATACCGCAGCAGCTGAAAACGCTGAACCGGAAACCCATGAGGAGGCCTGAGATGATGTTCTTTCCTAGCAGAGAAACCGTGGAACGTCTCCGCCGGGAATTCCCCGAGGGGGCGCGGGTGGAGCTTGTCCGCATGGATGATGTTCAGGCCCCGCCCCCGGGAACCCTGGGCACCGTCCTCGGAGTTGACGATATCGGGAGCATTCAGGTGCGGTGGGACAACGGTTCGGGGCTTAATGTCGCCTACGGGGCGGATGTGTGCCGGGTGGTGGAAAATAGCAAGCAAAAGTTGTAAAAATATATGAATTAAATATCTGAAAAATATCGATTATTAACTTGCTATGGTGTGCCTTCAGAGTGAATATACACACAACAAAACGAAAACACCTTAACCAAAAAGAAGGCACACAACATGAAAGACAAAACCTTAAAGCAGATCGCCAACCTCAAGAACCAGACCATCGGAGTTGAAGTTGAGATGAACAGCATCACCCGCAAGGACGCCGCCAAGATTGCCGCAGAGTTTTTCGGAACCGGCCGGGTTGAAGACACCGCAAACCGCAACGGTTACTGCACGGTCAGCGCCTGGGACGCCCAGGGCCGCGAGTGGAAGTTCCAGAAGGACGTAAGCATCGCCGGCGACGACGCCCACAAGTGCGAGATGGTTACCCCGATCCTGAACTACGCCGACATCGAAACCCTGCAGGAGCTCTGCCGCAGACTCCGCAAGACCGGGGCGAAAAGTGATGCATCTCGGGGGTGCGGGGTTCATTATGCATCGCCCGGAGTTACAGGAAAGATTTATGTATAACCTCTGAATTTATAAGGATTTTTACCAATCATCATACATAAAAACTTTTCATAATTTCCTATAATTATTTCACAAGCA
>Ga0310695_10008026_pt1 | contig 16544 bp, 11 predicted proteins | sample RumenRJG_04DNA_FD_203882 | JGI IMG/M metagenome (GOLD analysis project Ga0310695, IMG submission 203882) | Bovine rumen microbial communities from Lethbridge, Alberta, Canada - RJG_04 (v2) (version 2) | ecosystem: Host-associated > Mammals > Digestive system > Stomach > Rumen | place: Canada...
TGATGTAAACCCAAATTATGACTAACGTAAAGTCGAGTCAACATGAATTAAAAATAAGTTTAACCCCAGGTCAACCCTTATCACAAATAAGGCTCCAAGTAGTCAACTAAAATCGTTAAACTACAAGTCGATTGCCTTTATTCCCATCGTGGGAATACCTTATTCCCAACTTGGGAACGCCTTGTTCCCATTGTGGGAATGCTATATTCCCAACATGGGAATGCCATGTTCCCATATTGGGAATGCATGCTATAACTTATTTTTATTTCACGTTGACTCGACTTTACGTTAGCCATTAATAGGGATTATAGTTTCATCCTACATTGCCTACACATTTGCCTACATAGACTAAAATGCTATAAATCAGCCTATTGTCCTTTAATGTAGGCAATGTATGCAAATTGTAAACTTTTCTATAAAAGCAACCTCTCTTGCCGAGGTGCTGGGTGTTACAAAAAAAATGGGGGCTGATACTTCTCTGACAGAAACGCTGGCCGACGATGAAATTCTCTCAGAATTATCTTTTACTGCGACGTTGCACGGGCGATGGCCCGATCGTTTCCTGCAGCGACAATCGAAAAAAAAGAAGGAAAAGTTTGTGTATCTGCACAGATTCTATTATTTTTGCAACAAAAAACGAAGGGACATGAAGAAAAACGACCTGCTGTTTGTCATTGTCGCCACGCTGCTGATGAGCGTGCCCGCCGGCTACGAACCGCACCACTTCGCCAAGACACTCTTCGCCACAGCTACGCTCAACGCGCTGGCCTACAGCCTGTTGATGATGTGGGCGAGCCGCTGGAGCAACGTCGTGCGTGGTCTGCTGACCACCCTCCTGGTGGTGCTCTTCGCGGTGGAGACCTTCACTTACGTCAGGTTCGGCTCGCGTTTCGATCCGGGCATCCTCACGTTGGTACTGCAGACATCGGGAAAAGAAGCCTTGGAGTTTGCGCAGACCTATCTACTGAAGCCCTGGCCCATAGCTGCCTTGGCAGCGACAATCGCCTTTTTGTTGCTGCTGCTGAGGTTGGTGACTGGCAGAAAACCGAAGTCGGCAGTCGCCTCAAGCCGCTATCTGACTCCTGGTTTGGGCAGCAGTTCGCGAAGAAGAGAGCGGCATGAGCGCACCAGACAGCGAGTGCTACTGGCCGTCTGCATGCTCGTCGTGGCTGTCGGTGTGGCGCTGCCCTTCGTTCGGCTACCCTTCCCCGTGGGCAGAAACACGCTGAAAGAGCTGGCCAGCGACATTCGTTTTGTTGCCGACAAACACCATGAGATAGAAGATATGGAGCGGATGCTGGCCAACATCCGCATCAGCCACACCCCGCGAAAGGCGGAAGCTCCGATTGTGGTGCTCGTGGTGGGCGAATCGTTCAACAAGCACCATGCCAGCCTCTATGGCTACCCGCTGCCCACAACGCCCTGTCTCGACAACCAGCGGACGTCGGGCCGTCTCGTCGTCTTCAACCGAGCCACCACGCCCACCAATGCTACGGCATCGGCCATGCGCTACATTTTCTCGCTGAAGAGCTGCAACAGCCGGTCTGGCGAGCAGCAGCCCTATGTGCTGATGCCCGCCGTCTTCAGGAAAGCCAATTATGATGTGCGCTATTTCGACAACCAGTACACACGGTCGTCGGGCGGTTCGCTCGACTACAGCTGTGGCTACTTTCTCAATCCGCAACCCATCAACAGCCAGTGTTTCAGCTTCCGCAACGACACGACGATGGCCTTCGATGCCGACTTCGTCAGTCATTATGCTGCCCGTTTCGGTTTTCAGCCTAAGTCGCTCAACATCATCCACCTGATGGGACAGCACTTCGATGCCCGACAGCGATACCCCGAGACGTTCGCTGTTTTCAAGGCCAGCGACATCAAGCGCAAAGACCTCAACGAAGAAGAGCGGCAGCGGGTGGCCGAATACGACAATGCCACGCTCTACAACGACCATGCGGTGGGGCTGATTCTGCAACGTTTCATGCATCGCGACGCCGTCGTCGTCTATCTCTCCGATCATGGCGAACAAGTTTACGACGGGCCGAACCACTTCTTCGGACGCTATTTCGGCGACGACCAGACACCCGAAACGCTCAACAATGTGTTTCAGGTGCCCTTCGTCGTATGGTATAGCGACATTTTTGCTCACCGCCATCCGGCTCTCGCGCAGAAGCTCCGCAGCGCGGCCGGTAAACCTTTCTGCATCGACGATGTGCCCTACCTGCTCTTCCATCTGGCGGGCATCGACTTCAACTACAACCAGCCACAGCGCGACATTCTCGACGCCAACTACCGATGGCATGCGTCAAAGATAAGCGACGAGTAGTGGGGGCGGCTTTTTTGATTATCGTTTGGCCATTTTGGTGATGGTGCCGTCGCTGTTGCGAACGATGAAGATACCTCGATGCGAAGCTCCTTCAGGCCTCAATGAAGAGGTGTTGATACAGCGGCCCTGCAAGTCGTAGACGGTGTATTGACGGGTGATGGGTGTTGGGTGATGGGTGTTGATGGATAGTTGATGGGTGATGGACGAAGGTATTGCCGATGGATAAGCGAGCAGCGGTGTAATACAGAGCGAGATGGGGTCGTCGGTGTTCTCAAACCATTGGAAGGTGCCCAGCCGCTCGAAGGTACGCGGGTCTTCGTCTTCAAGGAGGTGCCAGGTGGTCGACTTCTGTCCGGCATCACGCCTGACGGCGAGGATGCTGATGGCATCGGTCTTGCCCGTCTTCTCATCGGTGTTGTTGGGGAAGGGTCCGATGACGACGAAGAAAGGCTCACCGACGGCGATGGGCTCGTCGAAACGGAACGTCGTGGGCACGATGGTTGTCTCGTTGTAGGCTATCTCGCTGGCCAGGATGCTGGTCTCGCCCAGCACATCGCCTGGTTCGCCCGAGGCATTCTCACGACATAGCTGTACGGCTATCTCGGCATTGGGACTCACCGTCTGTGTGCCGTCGAAGTACACCTGCACCTCGCTGATGGTGGCTCCCTCAGCATGCGGTGCCTCGAAATGCTCGGCAAAGCGCTCCATGCCCAGCCAGTTGGTGCCGGCATAAAAGCCATACCAGCCAAGGGCTATCTCGCCCATCAGGTCGTATTCGTCGATTCCGATGTTCCAGATATATTGCTCGCCACCCACCTGGATGGCGTCTTTCATGAAGTCGTCTGACGTTCCTGCGGTGTTGCTCACTTGTAGCGTCATGCCATAGACGCCCTCGTCGTGATAGGTCACCAGGGGGTGTTGCTCGTTGCTCTCAGCAGGATCGCCGCCTTGGAAGGTCCAGTGCCACGAGGTGGGCTGGCCGGAAGAGAGGTCGTTGTATTGCACCGTGGTCTCCGTCGGGATGAACAGTGCTGTCCAGGGCGAGAGGTAGCCGTTGGTGGGCAGTCCTATAAGGGCCTGCGGAGCCTGTGCCACCACGTTGACATAGCCCTCGCGGGTGAGGGTCGATGTCTCGTCGTCGCGCCCTACGGTGAGCATGACGCTGTACGTTCCGGCTGTGGGATAGACCACCTTGGGGTGCTGCTCGGTAGAAGTGGCGGGCTGTCCGCCCTCGAAAGTCCATAGCCACGAGGTGGGATTGCCCAGGGATGTATCGACGAACACCACTTCGTCGCCTTCGTCGATGGTGACACTGGCCACCTCGTCGTCGGCTCGCTGATAGAGACGCAAGCCGTCGATGGCCAAGTCTTCGCCGCCCGGGCCGGTATAGAGGAAGGAGAAGTTGACATTCTTCCCAGCATAGTCGGAGAGGTCGAACGACAGCTTTTGCCACGACGGACCGGTAAATGCCTGCTCTTGTGCCCAGCGGAAGGCGCTCCATTCGAGGAGCAATTCGCCACTGTCGCTGTCGGTGATGCGGAATTTCCAGTCGGCATAGACGAGGAATACCGATCGGAAACAGGCGTAGAATTCGAGCGAGGAGTTGGGCAGCACGGCGACAGCAGGCGAGGTGGCCAGCTCGTTCTGTGTGTCGTAGTTGCTAAATCTGACGCAAAGTGAGTAGCAACTTTCGGGGTCGATGCTGCTGAAGGCTGGCTGGCCGGTGTAGGGTGTGTTCTCCTCCAAGTGCCAGCTGAAGTTGCCTGATGCCTGGCGGCTGTATGTCCAAAGGGCGGCCTCGTCGGGAGAGTCCCATCCCATCTGGTAATAGACCACCTGCGAACCTTGTGCCGTGAAGGCGGCTTGCAGGCTGCTTGTCTCGTCGTCGGCCATGGCCGATGGCATGATGGTCATGAAGGCCATGAGGCCCAGTAAATATCGTTTCATGTTTATTCGGTTTATTATGGGTTTGTCAGGATTTCTTCACCACGTATTTCTGATAGTAGTTGAGCAGCAGCGTGGTCATCGGCAGGGCGATGATCATGCCGAGCATGCCGAGGAGCGACCCCCAGATGGAGAGTGAAAGGAGGATGATAGCAGAGTTGAGTCCCGTCACTTTTCCCATGATTTTCGGCACGAGGAAGGTGTCCTGGATGGTCTGCACCACGGCAAAGACCAACAGCGCCAGGAGGAGGATGCCCCAGAAGTTCTGCCCCGTCTCGGCAGCTTTCACGATGGCCAGCAGGATGGTGGGTATGAAGCCTAAGGTCTGCAGGTAGGGCACCATGTTGAGCAGTCCGATGAACATGCCCAACGGGATGGCCAGCGGGAATCCGATGATGAGGAACCCGATGCTGAAGAGCACGCCCACGAGGAAGGCCACGAGTGCCTGACCGCGGAAATACTTGTTCATGCCTTCTTCGACATCGGCCACCAGCTGCACGCAGAAGGGACGCCAGCGTTGTGGCAACAGGCCTACCCAGCCTTTCGAGATCTTCTCGTAGTCTAATAATATAAATAAGGTATAGAGGACTACCATCGTCAGCGACAACAGACTGCCGATGAGTCCGAACGACTGTGTGATGACGCCCCATAGCTTCGGAATGGCTTCCTTAACACTTGTGATGAAGCCTTCTTGCGTCACGATTCTCTCTATCTGCTTCGTACTGATGTTCTCCTGTACCCATTGCTGTATCTGCTGAGGGATGTTGGACAGCATCACCTTGTTCTGAAGGAATCCAAGGAGAAGGTCTTTGACATGCCATCCCTCGCTGATGAGCGGCGGCACGATAAGCCAGAAAGCGGCCGTCAGCACCAAGCCTGTGACGATAAAGGCCAGAAGGATGCCCACTATACGATAGCGCAGTCGGCACTTATACTGGAAAAACTTCACTAACGGGAACAGGATGTAGGCGATGAGCCATGCTGCGAAGAAGGGCAGCAAGACGCTGCTGAGGCGCTTCAGGAGCAACAGCACACCCACGACGATCACCACCGCGAGGAATCCTCTGACGAAGAGGTCGAATGTTATCTGCTTGCGTTCGGGCATTTTTTCTGGAGTTCAGGAGTTCAGGAGTTCAGGAATTCAGACATTACTTGGGGAGTTTCAGGAGTTCAGGAGTTCAGACATTACTTCGGGAGCGCAGACATTACTTTTTGTGCTTCTGATAGTAGCGCAGGGCAGCCCGCACGTTCTGCTTCACGGCTTCGCTGGAGAAGGTGGCACCCGTGACGCCGTCTACTTGCATCTTCTCGGCCTTCTGCACCTTCTTGCCGTTCCACTTGTCGAGCATCTGTTGCTTCACGCGGACATAGTATTTCGGCGTTTCTTGGTTGCGCAGGGCTTCCACCTTGACCACCTTGCCACTCTTGATGTAGACCTTCAGCGGCGTGGTGCCGCGATAGCCCTCTACATCAGCACAGAGCGTGGTGGTGTTTACGACATAAGTGCCGTCGGACTGACGTGTCATCACGTCGTCTTTGGCGGTTCGCGCCCAGGCTGTCACGCTGACGGTCATCATCATGGCCATCAGCACATAAACGATTGTTTTTCTCATATTGTCCTTATTCAATTTTATTTTCCTTTTCACTTTTTAATCAGTTGGAGTGCGCGGTTCTCAGCTGCCTCCATCTTTTCGCGCTCGCCGGGACCTTTGTCGTTGATGCCGCAGAGGTGAAGGATGCCGTGGATGATGACGCGGTGAAGCTCTTCGTCGTATGGCTTGCCATACTTCTCGGCATTCGAGCGCACCGTGTCTAACGAGATGACAATGTCACCATGGATGGTGTCACCTTCGTCGTAGTCGAAGGTGATGATGTCGGTGTAATAGTCGTGGCCGAGATATTCGTTGTTCACTTCGAGGATACGTTCGTCGTTGACGAAGAGGTAGCCCACATCACCCACTTGGCGGCCATAGCTGGCAGCCACTTGGCGAATCCAGGCTGTTGTGTCTCGGCGACGAATCTTTGGCATTGCGATGCCCTCTGCGTTGTAGGTAATCATTCTTTTAGGAGTTCAGACATTACTTTGGGGGATTGTAATTTTTTGGGGGAGGTAGGCGGAGACATCCTTGCCAAAGTGGGCGAGCTCGCGCACCATCGACGAACTGACGCTGGCGAGCTCGGGCGATGCAAAGAGCAGCAGCGTCTCGATGCCTGACAGCTGGCGGTTGATGTCTGCCTGTTCGCGTTCGTACTCGAAGTCCTTCATGGAGCGCACACCTTTTATGATATAGTGCGCGCCCAAGCGCTGAGCCAGGTCGACGGTGAGGTCGCTATAGGTTGTGACGCTCACCTTCGGCTCGTCTTTGTAGAGCTGTTCGATGGCTCGGCAACGCTCGTCGGTCGTGAGCATATACTGCTTGCGCTCGTTCACGCCGATGGCGATGACAATCCGGTCGAACAGCGGCAATGCGCGACGCAGGATGTCGGCGTGGCCAATGGTGTAGGGGTCGAAGCTGCCTGTGAAAAGAGCCAACATGATTTTATTTATTTGCGATAATAACGTTAATAACGAGAATAACGGAAATCAACGAGAATCCGACACCAATTCCATTTCCTTTTTTAGAAATTGAAGAAGCCATAGAAGTAGATGATGGCTGCCCACTGCGGCTTCTGCATATTGGTGACATAACCCACGCGGCGCCCATCCTTATAGATGTCGCCGTTGGAGCGTATCTCGCCCACGCGGCGTCCGTCTTGATAGACATCGCCGTTGCTACGGACCTCACCGACGCGGCGTCCGTCCTGATAGACATCGCCGTTGGAGCGTAGCTCACCGTTTCGCCGACCGTTGACATAGACATCGCCATTGCTACGGGCATTACCCACGCGCGAGCCATTGATGTAGATGTCGCCGTCGGGACGGATATAGCCGATACGCCGGCCGTCGTAGTAGAGTTCCATGTCCTTCTGCTGCTGGGTAGATACAGAGGTTGTGCTGCTGCTCTGAACAGGCCTGCTCTGCGTCGTGGTTGTTCTGACAGCAGAGCTGTTGGACACCGAACGTGCAGGAGCATTAGATACAGAACTTGCAGGAACATTGGAGACAGAACGGGCGGGAGTTTCGGAGACTGCCCTTGCGGGAGCCTTCGAACCAAAATGCCACGTCTTCTGTCCGGAGGCATCGGTCTTGATGCGCATTTCCTGATTGGCGGCAGGGCGCTGTGGCTGTGCCTGACTCTGCGAGGCAGCGGGTTCTTCCTCGTAGTCGGCATTCTTACGTTTCTTGCCCTTCTTGCCTGTTACGGCATCTTTGGCCTTCTTGGTGCGGTTGACAACACTTTCGGCGCGGTTCACCGAGTATTCTATCTCGTCGGCCGTGTACGATACGTTGTTCACGGCACTGGCCACCTTGTCGATGATGCTCTGTGCGGTGGCGGTGGTACTGATGGCGAACACGATGGCTGTCGCCATGAGTGTTCTGTGGAGTTTCTGTTTCATATTTTCAGGATTTTTAGTAAGTTATCATCCGAAGAGGTCGGGTTGTGTAGGATTGAGCGTGAAGGGGTTACGACCGAAGTGCTTGTAGGCCAGTTCGGTCACCATGCGTCCGCGTGGTGTCCGCTTGATGAATCCCTCCATGATGAGGAAGGGTTCGTAGACTTCCTCCAGCGTTCCGGAGTCTTCACCGATGGCTGTGGCAATGGTGCCCAGGCCGACAGGTCCGCCGCGGAACTTGTCGATGATGGTGAGCAGAATCTTGTTGTCTATCTCGTCGAGACCATACTGGTCGATGTTCAGCGCGGTGAGCGACAGTCGGGTGATGTCGGTGTCGATGCGTCCCGTTCCCTTCACCTGTGCGAAGTCGCGCACACGGCGCAGCAGGGCATTGGCGATACGGGGCGTACCCCTCGAACGACGGGCTATCTCCATGGCGGCCTCGTCGCTGATGGGAATCTGTAGGATGGCGGCACTGCGGCGGATGATTTTCGCAAGCGTCTCGGGCTCGTAGTATTCCAGGTGGAGGTTGATGCCGAAACGAGCGCGCAGCGGAGCCGTGAGCAGTCCGCTTCGGGTGGTAGCTCCTACAAGTGTGAAGGGATTAAGGTCTATCTGTATGGAGCGTGCCGACGGTCCCTTGTCGATCATGATGTCGATGCGGTAGTCCTCCATTGCCGAATAGAGATACTCCTCGACGACAGGCGACAGACGGTGTATCTCGTCGATGAAGAGCACGTCGTTGGTCTCCAATGAGGTCAGGATGCCTGCCAGGTCGCCCGGTTTGTCAAGCACGGGGCCGCTCGTTATCTTGAAGCCCACGCCCAGCTCGTTGGCGATAATGTTGGAGAGCGTCGTCTTGCCAAGTCCCGGAGGGCCGTGCAACAAGGTATGGTCAAGCGGTTCGCCGCGGTATTTTGCCGCCTCGACGAACACCTCCAGGTTGTTCACCACCTTCTGCTGGCCGCTGAAATCGTCGAATCTCAGCGGTCGCAGTGCGTTCTCAAACTCCTTCTCCGTAGAAGAGAGCGACTGGTTGCGAATATCAAAATCTTCGTTCATTCGCTGCAAAGGTACGAATAAGCGAGCGAAAAGACAAGAAAAAGCAAAAGAATTTCAGTTTTATCAAGAATAATTTGTACATTTGCAAGCAAAAACCGAAGCACGAAGATGAATATCAAGAAGAGATACCAACAATTTCGCCAGTGGCAGCTGACCCCCTTCAACTACGTAAAGAGCCACGAACAGCATCATTGCCACAACTGCGACCTGGAGTTCGAAGGCCACTTCTGCCCCACATGTGGACAGAAAGCGACGGCAGGACCCATCACGTGGCAGAGCATCCATCGGGGCATCCTCGAGGTCTGGGGCATGGGGTCGCGCTCGCTGCCCTATACGCTGCTGCAGCTTTTGGGTCGTCCCGGTTATTTCATGAGCGACTATATCAACGGTCGGCGGCAGGTGAGCTTTCCGCCCGTGAAGATGCTTGTCCTTGTCGGACTGGCCATCTATCTGCTCGACCAATGGCTCCATCTGGATGTGTTCTCGGCTGATGGCATGCTGGGATTAACCGAAGAAGACAGTGACTCTCCCTTTTATCGCGTGTTCTTATGGCTGTCGCAGCACTACGAATGGGGCATGCTCTTCTTCTTCATCGTCATGGCGCTGCCCACCCATGTTGTCTTCCGCGATTCGCCACGCAACACCCGCCACACCCTGCCCCAGGAGTTCTTCATCCAAGTGTTCAACGCTACCCATTTCTTGATTCTGCTGACACTCACGGGCATCATCATGAAGATATTGGACATCCCTACGAATGAAGGAATGTTCGAGACATTCGTCCTTTTGCCCACGATGTTGTTCTTCAACTACAAGCAACTCTTCGGCTATAGCTACCGGGGGACGCTGTGGCGCATTTGCGTCTGCATGCTGCTGTGGTTAATGATAGTCGTCCTTATCGTTTTTTCGCCGGATATCTTAAGACAAGCATTAACGAGTACAAGTAATAGGTCATACCTGTTGCCGTTTGCTATCCTCATTATCTTTGGGATGGGCATCCTGCATGCGGTAGATATCCTCAACAACTGGAAAGTCGAAGAGCTGCACCGTGGCAGATTTTGGCGCATCTTTAACATAGTCTTCATCGTCACCGCTGCATCAATCATTATTTTGATAGTCACCATCCTGAGTTTTGCACTGTTTGGAGGATTGACAGGAGAAACACTAAAAAAGGTTCTCAACATCAAACCAGCCCTTCTCATTATCCTGGTGGTGAGCGCCATCACCCTTTATGTCTTGATTAAAGGCATGAAGAAGGTAAAGAAAAAAACCGCTGTCGCTCTTGATACGGAGCCGACAGCGGATGATATGAGTGTGGCCGAAGCAAACGCCTAACCTTCTTATGAGGCTGTAAGCAGTTGGCAACGCTCCTGCTAATCTTCTTGCGGTTGGTAGTTGCTGTTGTCGTTCTGCTCGTTCTGGTCAATCTGACCGCCCTGTCCTTCTTGACCACCTTCCCAAACGGGCTTCTTCTGCTTCATGTTGCCGAAGTTCCACGAGATGTTGATGTTGAAGCGCCGACCACCGCGCCAGTTCTTCTGGTGGCGGGTGAAGGTGTCGCTCTCTGTAAACGTCTCCCAGTGGCGGCTGTCGAGCAGGTCGCGGCAATTCAATGACACGGTGAGCTTCTTGTCGAAGAAGTTCTTCCTGATGCCGAGGTCCATGCCGTAGTTGGCCTTGCGGTAGCCTTGTGTGATGACCTGGCGTGCGCGATAGTGGCCGGTGAGCTGTACGGAGATGTCGAAGGGCAGCATCAGCGAAGCCTGGCAACGGGCATTCCACGTGAAGTTGTCATCGGCCTCGCCCGTGACGGTCTGTCCGTCGATTTCGTACGAGAAGCCGTCGAGCTTATAATAATAGAAGTTGGCGTTGGTGTTGATGTCGAGGATGCGGAAGAGTCGGTTCTTCAGCGTCAGTTCCAAACCGGAGCTCTGGCTCTTCGCCACGTTGCGGCCGGTCATATACATCACACCATCCTCGCTGCTCTGCCAACGGATGCGCTGGATGACGTCGGTCGTCGGACGGTAGTAGGCCGAGAGGAGGAACGAATGGTCGCCGAAGGTCTTCAGGTAGTTGAGCGAATAAGAGTTGCTGAACTCCGGTGTGAGCAGCGGGTTGCCGAACGACACCATCGAGGCGTCGCGTGTGTTCTTGAAGCTGTTCAGCTCGCCCCCCCACGGACGGCGCAGTCGTCGGGTCCAGTTGAGTTGCAGCTGGTCGTTCTGGGTCAGCTGGTACGACATGAAGATGCTGGGAAATAGTTCGAAATAGTCTTTCTTAAACGGAGCCTCACGCTTCGACGGATCGTGCTCCTGTTCCCAACTGAAGCTCTCAGTATTGACGCGCCAGTATTCGCCGCGCAGTCCGCCCATCAGTCCGAACTTGCCACTATTCCATGTAATGGTGGTATAGAGGGCATGCACATCGTTGTCGTAGATGAAGCGATTGAAGTAGTCGCGGTCTTCTGTCATCTGTCCATTGTCGTAGTGAGCGATGCTTGATGCCGTCTGCGACCATGACTCCTGCGGTGTGTTCTCGTGCGAGAAACGTCCGTTGTAGCCTGCCCCTATCTTGAAGTGTTCGTTGACAGGGTTCTCGTAGTCGAGCTTCACCTCGGTGTTGCGGTTGCGGATGCGCATGGGCAGGTATTGTGTCGTGCTGCTCCAGTTGGCAGCTTCAGTATTGAGATATTCGTCAGTATCGTAATAGTAGTTGTCATTATCCATGTGCCAGCTGCCTGTCGACAGAGTCAGGTCAAGGAAGTGGCGGTCGGTGAAGTTGTGGCGGTACGACAGTTCGCCGTGCATCATGCGCATATCGCCGTCGGAACGGGTGTCGCGTGTCATGATGTGTGTGTCGCCCTGTCCGATGATACCGTAATGATAGGGAGTGTGTCCGTAGTTCTTATGCCCGCCGAGCATGAACATACCGCTGGCACTGAGGTCGTCCTTCTTCGTCAGGTGGAAGGTCAGACCGGCACGGGTGAAAAGGTTGTTGCCATACTCGCTGTTCTCGCCCTCATAGGTCTGATACTCGTTGGTCTGCAGATACTGCTGTTCGCTCAGACTTCCGCCTTGGTTGTTCTGGCGGTGGCGATAGCCGATATTGGCGTAAGCATCCAGGAGACCCGACGAGTAGTTGATGTTGGCACTGGTGTTGGCGCCGCCGTTGCTGTTGGCTCCGGCCTGCAGCGATCCGTAGTAGCCTGCGCGGCGGTCGCGTTTCAAGACGATGTTGATGATGCCTGCCGACCCTTCGGCCGAGAACTTTGCCGAAGGGTTGTCGATCACCTCGATGCGCTCGATGCTCTCTGCCGGCAGTTGCTTCAGTATCTCAGCGCGGTTGTCGGTGGTCAGTCCGCTGGCCTTGCCGTTGATCCACACCTCCACGCTGGAGTTGCCACGCAGCGAGACGTTGCCATCCTGATCTACCTCGACGCTGGGAATGTTTTCCAGCACATCGCTGGCCGAGCCGCCGGCATTGCTGATGTCGGCCGACACATCGAAGGTCTTGCGGTCTACCTCCAGTTTCATCGTTGAGCGCTGTCCCGTCACGGTCACCTCCTTGAGCATGGTGGCATCCTCAGAGAGATAGAGCATGTTGTAGTTGACGTTTGGTTTCTGCTTGGTGATACTGAATTTTCGGGTGATGGTCTTGTAGCCTACGAACGACACTTGTAGCTGGTAGTTGCCGACGGCGAGACCACCAATGTCGAAATGTCCACCCTCATCAGTAATGGCACCCTTCAGAATCTTCGTGGTGTCTCGCTGCTGATAGACGGCGACGTTGACAAACTGCAGGCTCTCGCTGTTACTCTTGTCCGCTACATGACCTCTCACACTGCCTTGCGCAAAGGCTATCATGCTGCTCATCGCGAGCAGGCATGTCAATAGATATCTATTCATACTGAATATATAGACGTGATGCCTACGAAATGGTTTAAACCGTCCACTTACTTTCAGCGTGCCAACAGCAATGCCGCTGCTCCGTGATACGGGGCAGCGGCATTTTGATGCTTCGTGTCGGTTGCCAAACTGTGGAGGTTGGCAAGCGGAAGGGCCTTAGTAGTCCTCTTCCTCCTCGTCGTCCCATATCTCGTAGTTGCGGCGTGCGCGGTTGTCCTCGTCGCCCTCGTCGGGATCCTGGGCTCCCGAGATGGGGGGATCCGTGTTACTGGTGATGCTGGGTTCCATCAGCGGCTGCAACTCCACGTTGAACACATCGGTGTTCGGCTGAATATATTCTTTCTTGATCATAGTCATACGTTTTTTACAGGATTATAATCTTTTGGAGAGCCTGCCCACGTTTGGGGCGTGGGCAAGCTCAACAATCATTTACTTAACCACAACCTTCTTACCGTTGCTGATATAGATGCCCTTCTTCAGGGTTTCCACCTTCATACCGCTGACGGTGTACCAGTCGCCCTCGAGCATGTCGGCGGGCAGGCTGCTGATGCTGGTGGCCTGGCTGCCGTCGCCGAAGTCGAGCACGAAGGTGCGTGCACTCTGCATCACATTCTCACCGAACTGGAAGTAGGCGCGGAAAGCTTTCAGCGTGCGGGGCTTACCCGTGTGAGCCAGCGTGTTGTCGGCCTTCATGTAATAGATGTCGTCGTTGGCAGGCGTGGTGATGTCGAACGCATCGTAGTAACCGATGAACTTCACTTCGCCGCTTGCGAACTCACAAGGATTCGTGACATTTGCTATGGTGACGTTCTTGAAGGTCGGGGCAACAATGTTCTCGCCTTCATTCCACAGGATGATGTACGGCACGCCAGCTTCCAGTTCGTCCACTTCACTGCCGAAGATCAGGTTTACGGAATTGCCGTCAACCGTTGCGTCGGTGAGCGTCTTGGCTGTGGCACCTTCCAACGGACTGCCTTCCAGCGTCACGTCGAACGGCAGGCAGAGGGTGTTCCAGCTACCGTCCATGAAGAGCGTACGGCCTGCGAGGGTCACATCGACAGTCTCACCATCGTACTTGGCAATGATATCACTGTTCTTCATTTCATTATTGGAGTCGTCATTGGCCAGCTCAATCAGAGGCAATGTGGTGAAGCTTTCGCCGCTTACCCAATTGGTAGTACCTTCATCTAAGATGCCCTGCACCTGCCATTCGTAGTAAGTGTCAGGAGTGAGCCCCGTCAATTCATAAGGATTGGTGACATTTTCCACAACAGTCCATTCGCCCATAGGTGAAGTGACTTCTAATGCAGCACCATCATTATCGCCAAATTTCTGCATAGTAAAGTGATAAGTCTTGCCTGCCTCAAACACGAAGTCATCATTGGCAGTATCCACATCACCAGCGGCTGCAGCAACATAGATTCGGTCGCCAGGAGTTGGGTTGAGAATGATAAAGTCATAGGTGCCAGCAGGGATAGTAATTGTTACGCTACCGGTAACCACAGAGTTAGGAGCTTCCAAACTTCCGTCTGCTGCATTTGTAGGTATTATGTATTCGAACTCATCATAATATGATGTCGGAAGATCTCCACCAGAGTATTGTTCACCATCCACATAGATATAGTGGCTTGAATCCCACAGCACGCCGGATGTATTGGCATCGGCATCAAGCAGCATCTGATAGCCTGAGCCATCCCCCCATACGTTGTCTGCTTCCAGGATAATGGTGGCAGGCGTGGTTGGGTCAACTTCCAATGCTTGTCTGTACTGCACATTGTAGCTTTCCTGATAGCCTGTCCAGCCGAGCGTGGCCGATGTGGAAGTAATGTTGGTGGTAATCGGGTCAATAGGCTCGTCGGTAGCAGCCTTTGTGGTAAAGACCATCATTGCCCAATCGCTCATACCTTCATCACCAAAGTCACCTCTCACTCTAAACGTGTAAGTTGTCTCTGGGTTCAGGTCTTCCAGCGTGCAAGGACTGCTGGGATTCTCCACAGCTATCCAGGTAGCTGTTGAAGGATCATTGCCGCTCAATTCTGCACGAATCATCCATCCATAACCAGCCAGACTACTATTCACATCGCTCAGGTGAACCCATGTGCCTCCGTTATTAACCCAGTTGTTGTTCGGTTCGTCAGAAGCACAAACTGTCAAAACATAGGTGCCTGTCTCTGTCAGTGTAATCCACAAGTTCTGTCCTTGAGGAATCTCAACAGGAGAATCTAACGTAATCTCATGGAAAGCATCAGCTGCCTCGGGAGTCACTGTTTGTGTATAAAGCAAATCGCCAGGAGCAGTGTCACCGCCAGAGTAGATGTTAATAGTGATGTCTTCTGTATTGTATCCGGCTGCTTCATAAATGGATACTTTAGTCAGCTCGTCAGCTGTTACCATGCTGCCGGGATACATCACGCCCCAAGTCCACTCTGTCGCAGTGCTGCCACCAATTCCTGATGAGTAACTGCCGTCATCATATTGCAGCCAGCCGTTACCAAAAGTTCCTTCGGCATACTCCAGTTCATAGCTCTCGGCGAAGCCGTTCCAGCTTACGTCAGCTGAGGTGACGAGCGGGGTGGCAGCCAGGTCGGTGGGAGCGGGAGCAGCAACGTCGGTGGTCCAGGAAATCACTTCACTCGGTTTATCCACTTCGCACACAGGTGTCACCCGGGCATAGTACGTGGTTTCAGGATCGAGGCCTTCGAGGGTATAAGGATTGCTTTCGACGGTGATAGTGGTTATATCTTCATCATCTTCTGCCATGTATTCGATGACCCATGCCGTTGCCTCGCCATTCTCCGTCCAGCTCAGCTCTACGCTGTGAGGACCGATGTTAGAAGCAGTAAAGTCGGAAGGCCTGTGGCAGTCGGTCACGGTGCAGTCAATGGTGTAAGCCATGGCCAACTCGAAGTCGTTTTGAGCAACGATGTCACCATTGACGTCGGTGATGGTGTAGGAACACTCGCTGTCATAATTTCCGGATTGCCAGGAAATGGCAAGCTCCTGGCCGTTGCAGAAATTAAGCGTAGTGGTTTGTTCCACACCTGCTCCAAGGCTTGAGGAGATGGTGACAGAGGCCAAAAGGTCGCCCACCGTTTCACCTGTGTAGTCATAGATAGCGATGGAAGCGCCGTTCCATGTGTCGCCATAGCTGTCGGAGAGGGTGAAGGTGAGTTGGCACATGTCTTCAGGCATGCATTTGTCGGTGGTGAAGCTGACGGGGTTGGTCCAGTCGCTGTGTTCAGTTGCGCTGCAGTTGGCGCGCACCTTCACATTGTAAGTCGTAGCCAGGTCAAGTTCTACTGGGATAGTGAATGGCATGGTTACATTCTCCCAAACGTTGATGTCCTCCAAGCTAACGTCGAAGCTCTCGGCATCGCTGGTGCAGTTCACTGTTGCCTCGATACCGCCCTCATAGTTCACGGCCAAATCCTTAGGCTTGGCGCATGTGGGAGGAGTGCAGTCTACGAGGTAAGTGGCCAGCACGTCGCCTGTACTCATCGAGGAGTTTCCTGTTCCTTCTGTGATGACATCATCGTTGACGTCCTTGATAACCCATGAAGCCTCTTGAGGAAAGCTGCCTTTCACCCACTGGAACTCGATATTCCTGCCATTGCAGACGGCGAGGGTGTATGTGTTTGTCTCCTCAACATTTGTTCCGTCAAGATTCTCGTTGGTGAATTGTCCCAGCACTTTGCCAGTTTCCACATCCACCACCTTGATGGCATTGCCATTCCAGCTGTCTCCGTAAGAGTCGGTGAGCTCGAAGGTAATGAGGCACTGGTCTTCCTCTAAGCAAAGGTCGGTTGTGAAGCTGACGG
>Ga0310695_10008027_pt1 | contig 16544 bp, 15 predicted proteins | sample RumenRJG_04DNA_FD_203882 | JGI IMG/M metagenome (GOLD analysis project Ga0310695, IMG submission 203882) | Bovine rumen microbial communities from Lethbridge, Alberta, Canada - RJG_04 (v2) (version 2) | ecosystem: Host-associated > Mammals > Digestive system > Stomach > Rumen | place: Canada...
CATCCTCAAAGCTTTTTCCATGCAGGACAAGGCGAGGGGAGTGGGGTTCGACTGGGAAGAGAAACAGCAAGTCTGGGACAAGGTCAAGGAAGAACAAGAAGAGTTGGAAGCAGAGTTCAAGGCCATTGATGCCGTTTCTTCGGAGGATGACAAAAAAGCAGCCTACGACAGGGCTGAGGAGGAACTGGGCGATTTCATGTTTGCCACCATCAATGCGGCAAGGCTCTATGGCATTGATCCTGACACTGCACTGAACCGTGCCTGCGACAAGTTCAGGCGCCGTTTCACCTACCTCGAAGAGAATACCATACGTCAGGGACGCGACCTTCATGACATGACCCTGGAAGAGATGGATGCGATCTGGGACGAGGGAAAAGCTAAAGGTCTTTGAGCCTGACCTCTTGCCAGAAAGAAGATAAATGTCTACATTTGCAAGATGTCAGTTTACAAGGTAGTTGAGGTTTTGAGTAAAAGGGACTTGAAGCGTTTTATCAAGTTCCCCGATCAGCTATATAGGGACTGCCCTCAGTACGTTCCTGCGCTCCATTCAGATCAGGTCAAGTCACTTACTAAAGTTTCGACACTTTCGTATTGCAAGCGTAAGATGTGGATGGTCCTTGACGGTAATAAAGTCGTAGGGCGGATCTGTGGCATGATCAATCCCAGGTATAATGCTCTTTATGACAAGAAAAGGGCACGCTTCGGCTGGCTTGACTCTATTGATGACTTGGAAGTAGCCCGCCTGTTGCTCGGGACTGCAGAGGATTGGGCCAGGGAAAACGGCATGGAAGAGATCCATGGTCCGCTCTATTACAACACCCTTGGCAAGCAGGGGATGTTGATTGAAGGCTTCCAGAACATCCCTCCTTTCAACTGTATCTACAACTATCCTTATTACGCAGGCTTCATGGATGCCCTCGGGTACGTCAAGGAATGTGACTGGGTCCAGTACAAGGTTCCGGCAGACCAGAAACCCCAGGACAAGATCTACAGGATAGCCGGCCTGCTTAAAGAGAGGTACAACCTTCATGAGGGAAGCCTCAGCAAGCTGAAGAAGGATAAGAAGATGGTTCGCTACTTCTTCGATGTCTACAACGAAAGCTTCGCCAAGTCAGTCTACAACTTCATACCTTTCACAAAAGAGGAGATAGAAGAAGAGGCTTCGGAGGTACTTAGGTTTGTCAATGACAAGACGAGTAGCATAATTTTTGATGAACACGAGGAACTTGTCGGTTTCGGAATAACGTTCCCGTCCATCTCGAAGGCTTTGCAGAAGGCCAAGGGCCACCTTTTCCCCTTCGGGTGGTGGCACCTTCTAAGGGCTATGCATGACTACCATACTGTCGACTTGATGATCAACGGGGCCGTGCCGAAATGGCAGAACACAGGCGTTTCGTCAATATATCATTGCACCATGTCGGAAAAATACCGCAAGATGGGGACGAAGATCGCGATTACCAATCCGCAGATCGAATCCAACGGAGCTGCCAATGTGTGGGGAAAATATGATAACGAACTTTTCATGAGGCGCAGATGCTTCGTGAAGGAACTCTAAGGAGGATAATATGGCAGAGAACACTCTGGTAGACAAGATCCTGGCTCTCCAGGACAAATACAATTCGCTGCAGGCTCAGCTTTCTGATCCTGCGGTGATTGCCGACATGAAGAAATACGTCCAGCTCAACAAGGACTACAAGCAGCTGGAACCGATCGTCAAGACCGGACTTGACTATAAGAAGAAGGTTGAGGAACTCGCAGAGGCAAAGGATATCCTGATCAATGAGAAGGATGAGGACCTCAGGGAGATGGCCCGTGCAGAGGTTGCTGAAATAGAGCCACTGCTGCCTCAGCTCGAGGAGCAGATAAAGATCCTCCTCATCCCTGCTGATCCTGATGACGCCAAGAATGCTATCGTTGAGATCCGCGGCGGTACCGGTGGCGACGAGGCTGCCATCTTTGCAGGCGACCTGTTCAGGATGTATTCCAAGTTCGCAGAGAAGAGGGGATGGAAACTGGAAGTCAATGATGCAGCTCCGGGAACTTCCGGTGGCTTCAAGATGATCGTCTTCAAACTCTCATCGAATGATGAAGGAGTCTACGGCATAATGAAATATGAGTCCGGAGTCCATCGCGTGCAGCGTGTTCCCCAGACTGAGACACAGGGAAGGATCCAGACATCGGCTGCTTCCGTGGCTGTGTTCCCCGAAGCCGGTGAGTTCGATGTGGATCTCAAGTGGGAAGACATCCGCCTGGATCTCTTCTGTGCTTCCGGTCCCGGAGGCCAGGGCGTCAACACGACATATTCAGCAGTGCGCCTAACCCACCTTCCTACCGGACTTGTGGTCCAGTGCCAGGAGGAACGCTCCCAATTGAAGAACAAGGACCGTGCTTTCGAGGAACTAAGGACCCGCCTTTACAACCTCGAACATCAGAAGTATCTCGACGAGATCGGTGCCAAGCGCAAGACCATGGTGTCCACCGGCGACCGTTCAGCCAAGATCCGTACTTACAACTATCCGCAGGGCCGTGTTACGGACCACAGGATAAACTGGTCGATGTACAACCTGCCGGTCTTTATGGACGGTGACATCCAGGAATGCATCAACCAGCTTCAGATAGCAGAAAATGCCGAGCGCCTGAAAGAAGCCGGCGATTGATAATAATGTCAGTGTACTAGGTAACCACTTAAAAAACTAGAAATGCAAAAGAACAGTTTTTCTACAGCCTTCGTGCTGATGGCCGTACTTTTCACGGTCTGTCTTATCACTTCAAACCTTTTCGCCTCCAAGGTCTTTGCCATCGGCAAGATCACGCTGCCTTGTGCTGTGCTCATATTCCCCGTCTCCTACATCCTCAATGATTGTTTCACCGAGGTCTGGGGATACAGGAAGGCACGCCTTGTCATCTGGACGGCGTTCGCGATGAACCTGTTCGTGGCTCTTACCGCCCAGATAGCAGTCCTGCTCCCGGCAGCTCCTTTCTGGACTGGCGGAGAGCATTTCGACTTCGTGTTCAAGATGGCTCCTCGAATCCTTCTGGCATCGCTGCTGGCTTTCCTTGCCGGCTCGACCTTCAACGCTTACGTAATGAGCAAGATGAAGGTAGCCCAGGAAGGCAGGGGCTTCTCCGCCAGGGCAATAGTGTCCTCTGTCGCCGGAGAGTGCCTGGACTCTCTCATATTCATGCCCATAGCTTTCTGGGGGACTCCGGTAAAGGACCTGGCTTGGATGATGCTCTTCCAGGTGTCGTTCAAGGTGCTCTATGAGATTATCATCCTGCCTGTCACGACGATGGTTGTACGCAAGCTCAAGGAGACGGAAGAAGAGGATGCTTTCGATCGCGATATCCACTACAACCCTTTCAAGATTTTCGATTATTGATTCATTTATGGACAGGAAGAAAGAAGGCCTGGAAGCTCTGGGCCATGAGACTAGATACAAGATGGATTATGCTCCCGAAGTACTTGAGACATTCGAGAACATGCATCCCGGAAGGGATTATTGGGTGAAGTTCAACTGCCCTGAGTTCACTACCCTCTGTCCCATAACCGGCCAGCCTGACTTTGCAGAGATCCGCATCAGCTACATCCCTGACATCCGGATGGTTGAAAGCAAGAGCCTGAAACTGTATCTTTTCAGTTTCCGCAACCATGGCGGGTTCCATGAGGATTGCGTCAACATGATCATGAACGACCTTATCAAGTTGATGGATCCCAAGTACATAGAAGTGCTCGGTCTTTTCACGCCGCGCGGAGGAATATCCATCCATCCGTATGCCAATTACGGCCGTCCGGGGACTGAATATGAAGCACTGGCCCGTCAGCGTTTCGCCTCCCACGAGTGACAATTTGTCAGCCGCCGCGGCTTGGCATAACATTAGTTATTCTCCATACCGGTTGAAATAGATCCTTCGGAGGCTGACCGCCTCCTCAGGATGACAGAATAAAAACTGTCATTATCGACAGAATAAAGGCTGTCATTCTGAGCGAAGCGAAGAATCTTTTCCAACCGGGATAATTGTAAATAATAATAGGAGAAAAAGAATATGGGAAAAATCATCGGAATCGACCTTGGAACCACCAATTCGTGCGTTTCGGTCATGGAAGGCAACCAGCCTACCGTCATAATCAACAACGAGGGTGAGAGGACTACCCCTTCTGTCGTGGCATTCACCGACGGCGGAGAGAGGAAGATCGGAAACCCTGCAAAGCGTCAGGCCATCACCAATCCCCAGAACACTGTCTTCTCTATCAAGAGGTTCATGGGTGAGACTTACGACCAGGTGACCAAGGAAGTAAGCAGGGTCCCTTACAAGGTCGTCCGTGGCGAGAACAACACCCCGCGCGTGGACATCAACGGCAAGCTCTATTCCCCTCAGGAGATTTCCGCAATGATCCTCCAGAAGATGAAGAAGACCGCCGAGGACTACCTCCGCCAGGATGTCACCGAGGCTGTCATTACAGTGCCTGCATACTTCTCTGACTCCCAGCGCCAGGCAACCAAGGAGGCCGGTAAGATCGCCGGACTCGATGTCAAGAGGATTATCAACGAGCCTACCGCAGCTGCCCTTGCTTACGGTCTTGACAAGAAGAACAAGGATATGAAGGTCGCTGTCTACGACCTTGGTGGCGGTACCTTCGATATTTCCATCCTCGAGCTTGGTGGTGGAGTCTTCGAGGTGAAGTCCACCAATGGTGACACCCATCTTGGTGGTGACGACTTCGACCAGGAGATCATCAACTGGCTTGCAGCCGAGTTCGCAGCAGAGAACGGCGGTATCGACCTGAAGAAGGACCCGATGGCTCTCCAGAGACTTAAGGAAGCTGCAGAGAAGGCAAAGATCGAGCTTTCCAGCCAGACCTCCACTGAGATCAACCTTCCTTACATCATGCCTGTCGACGGCATCCCCAAGCACCTTGTGAAGACCCTGACCAGGGCCAAGTTCGAGCAGATCTGCGACAACCTCTTCCAGAGGTCAATCGAGCCTTGCCGCATCGCCCTTCGTGACGCCGGCCTCCAGGCTTCCGACATTGACGAGGTCCTCCTCGTCGGCGGATCCACCCGTATCCCCAAGGTCCAGGAACTCGTGAAGGAGTTCTTCGGCAAGGAGCCCAACAAGAGTGTCAATCCCGACGAGGTCGTCGCAATCGGCGCCTCCATCCAGGGTGGTGTGCTCGCTGGCGATGTTAAGGATGTCCTCCTCCTGGATGTCACCCCTCTGTCTCTCGGTATCGAGACCCTCGGTGGTGTCATGACTAAGCTCATCGATGCAAACACTACCATTCCTACGCATAAGAGCCAGGTCTTCTCGACAGCTGCTGACAACCAGCCTTCAGTCGAGATCCATGTCCTCCAGGGCGAGCGCCCGATGGCGAAGGACAACAAGGAACTCGGACTCTTCCACCTGGATGGTATCGCACCCGCTCCGAGAGGAATACCTCAGATCGAGGTTACCTTCGACATCGATGCCAACGGTATCCTCAACGTGTCCGCTAAGGACAAGGCTACCGGCAAGGAGCAGAAGATCAGGATCGAGGCTTCTTCAGGCCTGTCCGACTCCGAGATCCAGAGGATGCGTGACGAGGCTAAGGCCAACGAGGCTGCCGACAAGGAGGCGAAGGAAAGGGTTGACAAGATCAACAACGCCGACTCCCTCTGCTTCCAGGCTGAGAAATTTCTGAAGGACAATGGTGACAAGGTTCCCGCTGACGTCAAGACGGAGGTCGAGTCCAATGTCGCTTCCCTGAAGGAAGCTATCAAGAACCAGAACCTCGCCGACATCGACAGGTACTCCGAGGCCCTCAGCAAGGCATTCGAGAAGATGTACCAGGCAGGCCAGGGCGCTGGCCAGAACCCTTACGGTAACGGCGGCCCTCAGGCTGGGCCCCAGGGCCCCCAGAACGGCCCCGAGGATCAGGGACCTGATGAGCAGTAAGATCCTTTGATTTATTTAGAGATAGCCGCCCTTTGAAGGACGGCTATTTTTATGTACCTTTGATGATATGAAGAAGGACTGGAATAAGGACTTGTCCGGCATGAATACTTTCAGGATGAGGGTGTCATGCCGCTGTTTCGTTGAATATGGGTCTGTGGAGGAGCTGAAGGCGGTGCTTGCCGATCGTTCGTTTCCCAGGCCTTTTTTTCCGTTGGGCGGCGGCAGCAACCTTCTGTTCACCAAGGACTATCCCGGAACCATCCTCCATTGCGGAATGGAATCGATTGATTATCTGGGCTCAGGCAGGGTCTATGCCGATGCCGGCGTGGTCTGGGATGATTTCTGCGCTTGGTGTGCCTCGAAAGGCCTTTGGGGACCCGAGAACCTTTCATATATTCCCGGAGAGGTGGGAGCATCTGCGGTCCAGAACATCGGTGCTTACGGCAGGGAAGCCGGTGAACTGATCGAGTCGGTCTCTTGCGTAGAGGCCGGAACCAGCAACGTAGTGGTGATCCCTGCAGGGGAGTGTGGATATGCCTACAGGGATTCACGCTTCAAGCATGACTGGAAAGGACGCTATTTCGTGACCGGAGTGACTTTCAGGCTCTCCGAGGTTCCGAAACCCGAACTTGACTACGGCCATGTCCGCGAGGCGGTTAAGGAGAAATACGGGACTGACGATCCAGATCTCCTGACACCTGCAATGATAAGGGAAGTTGTTACAGACATCCGCAAGGGCAAGCTTCCGGAGGTGTCGGAGCTCGGGAGTGCCGGCAGCTTCTTCCGCAATCCATATGTGGATGCAAAGACCCTTGAAGCAATCCGTAATAAGGCTCAGGAGGAAGGCCTTGGTATTGTCCCGTCATTTACAATCGGCGAGGACTGTTTCAAGGTTCCCGCCGCATGGCTTATCGACAAATGCGGCTGGAAGGGGAAGGAACTTGGAGGGGCCGCAGTCTTCGAAAAGCAGCCGCTTGTGCTCGTGAATAAGTCCGGTGGAGCTTCCCCGGACGAAGTTATCGCTCTCGAGGAAGAGATCAGAGCCTCCGTAAAAGCTAAGTTCGGAGTGGCCCTGGAAAAAGAAGTGGAATACGTATAAAACAGATAACCAATGAGTTCGTTCATTATCGAAGGCGGTCATCGCCTAAGCGGAAGCATAGTCCCCCAGGGCGCCAAGAACGAAGCGCTTGAAGTGATCAGCGCAGTTCTCCTAACCACAGAAGAAGTGGTAATAACCAACGTTCCGGAGATTCTGGACATCAAGAATCTGATTTCCCTTCTGGAGATGATGGGAGTCAGGGTGAACCGTATTGCTAAAGGGGAATATTCATTCAAGGCAGAAAAGCTCGATACCGACTTCATTGAAAGTTCCGAATTCGTGAGGATGTGCTCATCGCTACGTGGATCCGTCATGGTAGCTGGCCCACTGCTGGCACGGCTTGGGCATGTGTGGTTCCCAAAACCTGGAGGTGACAAGATCGGCCGCCGCAGGGTGGACACCCATATTTCCGGACTCATGGCGCTTGGTGCGGACCTTACCTATGATTCCGATCGACGGGCCTACAGGCTCCAGCTCCCACAGGGAAAGCATCTTACCGGAAAATACATGCTTCTTGATGAAGCTTCAGTTACAGGTACGGCGAACATACTTCTGGCCTCTTGCCTGGCAGAGGGGAAGACCGTTATTTACAATGCCGCCTGCGAACCCTACATCCAGCAGCTTTGCCGACTCCTCACGGCAATGGGAGCCAAGATCGAAGGAATAGGATCCAATCTCCTCACTGTCACCGGAGTAAGTTCGCTTCACGGGGCAACTCACAAGATCCTGCCGGACATGATCGAGGTCGGCAGTTTCATAGGCATGGCCGCGATGTGCCAGAGCGGCATAACCATCAAGGACACTTCCTATGATAACCTGGGCATTATTCCCGAAAGTTTCCGGCGCCTTGGAATAAGAATCGAGCAGAGGGGAGACGACATATTCGTACCTGAGCAGGAAAGCTATATCATCGAGTCCTTCCTGGACGGTTCGATAATGACCATAGCCGACGCTCCATGGCCCGGCCTAACGCCTGACCTCCTGAGCGTTATCCTGGTCGTGGCGACCCAGTGCCGCGGAAGCGTCCTGATCCACCAGAAGATGTTTGAAAGCAGGCTCTTCTTCGTCGACCGCCTGATCGACATGGGCGCCCAGATTATCCTTTGCGATCCCCACAGGGCTGTGGTGATCGGTCATGACCACAAGTTCCAGCTCAGGAGCGGCAGGATGCTGTCGCCGGATATCAGGGCCGGTATCGCCCTGCTCCTTGCTGCTATGTCCGCCAAGGGAACCAGCGAGATCGGCAACATCGAGCAGATCGACCGTGGTTACGAGGACATTGAGAACCGCCTCAACAACCTCGGGGCGAGGATTATCAGAAAGGGGTAGATTCTTCGCTTCGCTCAGAATGACAGCTTCACTAGCTCTGAATGACACTAACCTCTTTTCAATCTGAGGGAGTTGGTGACGACGCAGACGGAGCTGAGTGCCATGCAGGCGGCGGCTACCATCGGGTTGAGAAGGAAGCCGTTGACGGGATACAGGATTCCGGCAGCGACCGGAACAGCCAGGATGTTGTAGAAGAATGCCCAGAAGAGGTTCTGCTTGATTATCCTGGTAGTCTTTCTGGAGACTTTTATCAGCAGAGGAATCTTTTTAAGATCTGAATTGACGATTGTGACCATGGATGCATTCATGGCTACGTCAGTGCCGTTGCCCATGGCAATGCTCAGGTCTGCCAGAGCCAGGGCGGGGCTGTCATTGATTCCGTCTCCTGCCATACCTACCTTCCTGCCTTCGGCCTGCAGTGCCTTGATGTGCTCGTGTTTGCTGTCCGGAAGGACTCCGGAGATCACATTGTCGATTCCGACTTTGGCAGCCACCTTTTCGGCCCTTTCAGCATTGTCGCCGGAGAGCATCCAGACGTCGAGACCCAGATCCTTGAGCTCGGAGACGGCCTCTGCCGAAGTCTCCTTCACCTCGTCCACGAATTCCATATCGGCTGTCGGGACTATACCGGCTGATAGTTCCTTAGTGATGGTTCCTGTTTTGTCCAGGACTATGGAGTCGATATTCCCGGCTATCTGGAGGGAGTCCGCGTCCTTTATCAGGATGCCTTTCCTGGCACAGTTCCCGATCCCTGCGGTAAGGGCAGTGGGAGTCGCCAGTCCGAGTGAGCAGGGGCAGGCAATGACCAGTACGGTGACCATTGCGAGGAGTCCCATCGTCACTCCGTCAGTTGGGGCCAGGAATGTCCAGAATAGGAAGGTAATAATCGATATTCCTATAATTACAGGGACGAAGACGGCCGCTACCTTGTCCACGGTCTGCTGAATGCGGGCCTTGCTGCCCTGGGCGTCGCGCACCATCCTGATGATAGACGAGAGCATGGTGTCCTTGCCGACCTTTTCGGCCTTCATCACGAAGCTCCCTCTCTGGTTCATTGTCCCTGTGTAGACCTTAGTCCCGGCATTCTTCAGGACCGCAACCGGTTCTCCGGTGAGCATGCTTTCATCCACCCAGGATTCTCCGCTCACGACTTCACCGTCGGCCGGGATTCTCTCTCCCGGATTGACGGTATAGGTGTCACCGGGTTTCAGGTCCACACTCTTGGGCTGAAGTCCTGCAAGTTCCCTGATCGCCGAACCTGTGCTGTGCTTGGCTTTTTCCTCAAGCACGCGGCCTATCAGGATGAAGGCCACGATCATGGTTGAGGATTCGAAATACAGATGAGGCTCAAGGCCCCTGGATGTCCAGATCGACGGAAATAACAGGTTGAATATGCTGAAAAGGTAGGATATCAGTATCGAAAGGGCCACAAGGGTGTCCATGCTGGCTGTTCCATGCCGTGCCTGTTTCCATGCGGTGGTGATGAACCTTCTTCCGCACCAGAACACGACCGGAGTAGCCAGAGCCCAGAGAACGAAGCCCTTCCCGGGAAAATCGCCGAATCCCATTCCTAGCAGCATCACGAGGAGGGCCAGGATCACGGCAAGCCTCATGTCCCTCTTAAGGGATCTGAGATAGTCCTCCTGCAACCGTTCCGCTTCCGAGTCGGCTTCGTCGTCGGAGTCGTCACCGTCCACTACGATGAGGTCATAGCCTGCATCCTGGACGGCTTTCTTGATGTCCGCTGCGGTGATCGATTTGGGGTCGAAATCCACCTGGGCGGTGTTGGATGCGAGGGAGACATTGCATTCCTGTACTCCCTGAAGATTCTTTATTGTACCTTGAACCCTTGCCACACAGGCTGCGCAGCCCATTCCCTGGACGGGGAAATTCCTTCTGATTGTTTTTGCCATAGTCTTTTTGAGTTTATTACATCATCCACTCTTCCATGTCCCGTCCGGCCGCGATGCCTTCTCGGATCTCGGTAGACGAGATGTCCACGATCGGAGCGTCTATTATTTCTATCTTATAGTCTTTACATTCTTCCATCAGGGAGGCGTGGATACCTTCGAGGTCAAAACCCTTCCTGGGGTAGACCACGACCCCGTATTCAGTAAGGATCTTGCTGTACTCCTTCCAGCGGCGGAAGCCCGCAAGGTTGTCGGCCCCTATTACGAGGGTGAACTCGTTCTCCGGCTCACGTTCCTTCAGGGCTTCCAGGGTCCTTATCGTGTACTGGGGAGGGGGCAACAGGAGTTCGATGTCATCAACCCAGACGTGAAGCCTGGGATGTCTCTTGACGGCCTCCACTGCTGCCAGATACCTTTCGTCTGCACTGTCTGCACTGATCGAGTCCTTTATAGGATTCTTTGGCGACACGACAAGATAGACCCAGTCGAAGTCATCCTCCCTCGTGAGGTACTCCATTATGGCCTTGTGGCCGATGTGGAGGGGATTGAAGGATCCTGAATATACTGCTATCCGCATCAGATGAAAGTCGAATAATTGAGCCTGCCGTCGTCAAGGAAGTCCTCGACGACCTTTTCTGATTCAGCGTAGGCAGTCTGGAGTTCGTCGTTGACGAGAACGTAGTCAAACTGATGGGCATATGTCATCTCTTCCTCTGCCTTTGCGACCCTTTCCTCGATGGCCTCGGGGGAGTCGGTACCCCTGTTGACTAATCTCTGCCTTAGGACTTCCACGGAAGGGGCCTGTATGAATATGGAAAGAGCCGCATCCCCGAAGTATTTCTTCAGGTTGACGCCACCCTTGACGTCCACATCGAATATTATCACATGGCCTGCAGCCCATATCCTCTCACATTCGGACTTGAGAGTGCCGTAAAAACGGCCCTCGTAGACTTCTTCGTACTCCACGAACTTGTCTTCTGCAATCATTTTGCGGAACTCTTCAGTTGTCAGGAAGTAGTATTCCCTTCCGTCCTGTTCCTCTCCTCTCGGGGCCCTTGAGGTGGCGGACACCGAGAACTCCATGGAACCGGGGTACAGACCAAGAATATGGTTGACAATGGTGCTCTTTCCGGACCCTGAAGGTGCAGAAAAAATCAATACTTTTTTAGCCATAAGGTTTTGCTGCTATTATTTACACAAAAATAACTATTTTTGTAATAATCAGACTACGAGTACGTTCAAATCAGACAAGTTTTGGCCAGAAAGAAGAAACAGGCTCCGGCTGTCGATCCGGAGATTTTCCAGAAGAGCAGGGAGGCGCTCCGCCGCCGCCATCGTCAGGTTATCTACCTCAATGACAGCGAAATGGCCGCAGTCAAGGAGTACTGCGACCGTTTCGGAATAAAGGCCCGTTCGGCCATATTCAGGGAAGCCACCATGGAGACTGTCCTCTCCCAGCTTTCCGACAGCCATCCGACCCTGTTCTAGATTCTTCGCTGCGCTCAGAATGACAGCCTTGTCTCCGAGCACTTTGTCATCCTGAGGAGCGAAGCGACGAAGGATCTATCGCCGGTCGGCGATTCCGATGTAATAAAGAAGCGTTGCCAGGGATCCTATGGCGGCGATGATGTAGGTGTAGGCAGCCCAGCGGAGGGCGTCTATCGCCATCGGCCTGGTTTCGTAATTCGTTATTCCTGCACTTTCCAGCCAGTTCACAGCCCTCTGGCTTGCGTTGACCTCCACCGGGAGGGTGACGAAGCTGAACAGGGTTGAGAATGCGAACAGGGCTATTCCGAGCCAAAGCAGGGCAGGGGTGACCTGTACGATCATGATTCCTGCAAGGAGAACCCACTGGACGATGTTGTTGGAGAAACTGACCATCGGCACCATGGCAGAGCGCAGCTTGAGGGGTGCGTAGCCTGTGGCATGCTGGATCACGTGGCCGCACTCATGGGCAGCAACCGCTGCAGCCGCGACGCTCCTCTGGCCGTAGACTGCTTCGCTGAGGTTGACGGTCTTGGTCTGGGGATTGTAATGGTCGGTGAGCTGCCCGGGGATGCATGTGACCTGGACGTCTGTGATGCCGTTGTCCAGCAGCATCTTGCGGGCGACCTCCGCTCCGGTGAGGCCGGTCGTCGTAGGAACTTTCGAATATTTTGCGAACCTGCTCTTAAGCATCGTCTGGACGATGAAACTAAGGATCATGACAAGGATCATGATGATCCAGATTGTTGCTGTGTTCATATCTTTCGGTTTTTGGGTTTTCCAAACAAAGGCAAATGGCGGGCCATTTACCAAATGTAGCGATTTTCGCTCTGACTTTGTCAGAAAAACAGTAAATTTGTCATGATATACTCTTGGATCAAGGATGTCGAACGGCGTCACAGATTTTTCGAGGCTGGAGCTGAACCTCCCGAATTGCCTTGACAACTACCGGTACTTCAGGTCGAAACTGAAGCGCTCCACCAAGCTTTTGGTGCTTGTCAAGGCCAATGCCTACGGCCACGGAGCAGTCGAATTCGCCCTCATGATGCAGAACGCCGGAGCCGATTACCTCGCAGTAGCCCTTCCTGTTGAAGGCATGGAACTGAGGCAGTCCGGTATTAGCCTTCCGATCCTGGTCCTGACCGCGGGGACGGATTTCTTCGAAGAGATCATCGAAAACCACCTGGAACCTGGTATTCCTAACCTCTACACCCTCCAGGCCCTTGTCTCAACTCTCCGCGAACGCGGAATGAAGGATTTCCCCGTCCACATCAAGCTCGACACCGGCATGCACCGCCTGGGTTTCATGACAAGCGAGATCCCCGCTCTTCTGGACTATCTCAAGGATTGCCCGGAGGTAAGGGTCAAGTCGGTTTATTCACATCTCTGTGTTGCCGAGGATCCTGCCATGGACGAGCTTACGATGTCCCAGGTCCGGATGTTCGAGACCAATTCAGCCATGATAGAGCAGAGCCTCGGGTACCATCCCATGTTCCATCTGCTCAATTCCGCCGGCATTGAGAGATTCCCTCAGTACCAGTTCGACATGGTTCGTCTGGGAGTAGGAATATATGGCATCAGCGCCCTTCCTGACGTTCATCTGAAGCCTGTGGCTTCCCTGAAGGTGAAGATCTTGCAGATAAAGGAACTCCAGCCCGGAGACGGTGCCATTGGATACGGGCAGCATGGAATGATTGCTCCCGGAGGCTCACGAATTGCGACCATCCCGGTAGGATATGCTGACGGAATCGACCGTCATCTAGGTTGCGGCCGCGCCAGCTTCAGCCTGAACGGCCACAGAGTCCCGACCATAGGGAATATATGCATGGATATGTGTATGGTCGATGTGACTGGCGTGGACTGCAAGGTAGGGGACACGGTCACCATATTCGGTGAAGATCCTACTGTCACCGAGATTGCTGGCGTGCTGGGTACAATCCCTTATGAGATAATGACTTCCGTTCCGAGGAGAATCGAACGCGTGGTCGTCCGCCGCTAGATCAGCAGGCCTGCCCGGACTTTTTCCGAAACCTCTTCCCCTTTGAGCTTCGCAAGAACTGTCAGCGCGAATTCCACCGCGCATCCGGGACCGCGTCCTGTAATGAGGTTCCCGTCGCAGACAGCCCTTTCGCCGGTGTATTCGGCTCCCTGTGCCATCATGTTTTCTTCGAAACCGTCGTAGCAGGTAAACTTCCTGCCTTCTATGCCGGGAAGCTGTGAGGCTACGAGACCGGGAGCTGCGCAGATGGCCGCCACTGTGCCACCTTCAGAGAAATGCTTCTGCATCAGGGCCATGAGGAATTCATCCTCAGCGAGGTTGCTAGCACCGGGGAGACCTCCCGGGAAGATCATGGCATCCTCAGGGCTTGAACCAAGGATGACTTTGCCGTCGAACTCGTCGCGGTTCCAGTCGGCTATCACTGGGATGCCATGGGCACCGCGTACTGTCCTGTCGTGATTAATTGAAACAGTCGTTGCTTCGACACCGCCCCTTCGGAGGATGTCTACGGTAGCCAGGGCTTCGATCTCTTCGAAGCCTTCAGCCAGAAATACATATACTCCTTTCATGTCCTTAATCTTCTTTCGATTTGCTAATTTACTAAAATTACGATAAATTTGTCATCCGAATTGAGGTATGGTAGCACTAGGGATTTTGGTTCCCTCAGTAGAGGTTCGAACCCTCTTACCTCAACTTTTCCACAAAATTCAATAACATGGAACCGGGTAAACGACTTCTTTCGCTCGACGCCCTCAGGGGCTTCGACATGATTTTCATTATGGGATTCGCTTCCGTCGTAGTGTCTCTGTGCAGCCTTTTCCCAGGCGGGGAATCCTCATGGCTTGCCACTCAGATGGAACATGTCTCATGGGAAGGACTCCGTCACCACGACACCATCTTCCCTCTGTTCCTCTTCATTGCGGGTATCTCTTTCCCGTTCTCTTATTCCAAGCAGGTTGCCAATGGAGCATCAAGGGGACAGATTTACGCTAAGATATTCAGGAGGGGTATAGTACTCTTCCTTCTTGGAATGGTTTACAATGGCTTGTTCAAGCTGGAACTTTCAACAGTGCGCATCTACAGCGTCCTCGGGCGCATCGGCCTGGCCTGGATGTTCGCTGCCCTCCTGTTCATCAATTTCAAGCCGAAGGCCCGCGCTATAATCGCCGTCGCCCTTCTGGTCGGTTACTGGCTCCTCCTGCGGTTCATTCCCGCTCCGGATGCTCCGGGTGCCGATCCATTCTCGCTTGAAGGCAATCTTGTCGGCTACATCGACCGTACCCTCATTCCCAACCATATCTACAGGAAGGGACTCTATGATCCAGAAGGGCTTCTCAGCCTCATGCCTGCTATCGTGACCGCTATGCTTGGCATGTTCACGGGTGAGTTTGTGAGGATAGGTGAGGATAAGGTCTCAGGTGGGAAGAAATCCCTTTATATGGCCATTGCTGCTGTCGTGATGCTTGCCCTGGGTCTTCTGTGGAGCCTTGTGTTCCCGATCAACAAAGCCCTCTGGTCCAGCTCGTTCGTGCTGGTCGTTGGAGCATATTCACTGGGCCTTTTCGCCTTGTTCTTCTATATCATCGACGTCAAGGGATGGAAGGGCTGGACGAAATTCTTCGAGGTTGTCGGACTCAATTCGATAACTATCTACATGGCGCAGAGGATCATCTCGTTCGGCGGGATCAACAACTTCTTCCTCGGTGGATTAGCAGGTCTTTGCCCTGAGCCGGTCGAGAAGCTCATCCTGGACATCGGCTACTTCATGGTCTCCTGGCTCTTCCTCTGGTTCCTTTACAAGAAGAAGGTCTTCCTGAAGGTCTAGCTATAACGATTATCAAGAACTACTTTTCGTATTCGTCAAGTGCCTTGGCCATGAGTGCACGGCCGGCATCTGCAATTTCTTCGGCGTGGGAATAACCGTAAACCCCGCTGAAAGAATCGTAAGGCAGGTCAACCAGAATGTCTGGCGGACAGAGCTGGATGCCCTGTTGGGCTATAGTATGGTTCATGATTCCGAAACTGCGTAGCAGTATGCTTGCGTAGTTATTGTCCGCGTCCATTGGAATGTGTTTCTCTTTTCCTTCGGCCGTCAGTTTCCTGCTCTCTTTCTGGGATGCAAGGCTCTCCTTCAAGAGTTCGGATCCTTTCTCTCCCGCAGAGCGGACCTTACCAAGGAAATCGCTTCTTCCTGTAGCCAGGGTATCTTTCAGCACTGTCTTGGCTGCGAGAAACCTTGCAGCTTCGCTTTCCTCCAAGGCTGTCCTTGAATCGAGGTAGGCACCTATGCTTTCCCTGTCGATCCGGTTCACGTTGAAGCCGACAAGGATGTCACCTTCTGTCCTCCGTACCCTGTTCAGTGGAAAGGTGTTCACCATCCCTCCGTCGACCAGGGTGCGGCCATTCATCTTGACCGGCCGGAACATCGAAGGTATCGAGATGGAAGCCCTGATGGCGTCGAACAGGGGCCCTTCCTGGAAGAGTACTTCCTCTCCTGTATAGAGATCGGTCGCAACGGCAGTGAAAGGTATCGGGAGGTCTTCGATGTTCACCTCCGGGACACGCTCCTTGATTGCGCGTATGACCCTTTCACCTTTGACAAGGTAGTTCTTGCTGATGGAGAAATCCATGAGGGAAACGACTTTCACGGGGTCGAGCCCGTAAAGCCATTCCTTGAAAGCATCCAAGCCCCCGGCGGCGTAGATACCACCGACAAGGGAACCGGCTGAGGTACCGGCAATTGATGTTATTTCATAACCACGTGCGAGTAGTTCTTCTATGGCTCCAA